>Ga0316198_10000122_pt1 | contig 33474 bp, 26 predicted proteins | sample OudBieAanoxic_MG_FD_204935 | JGI IMG/M metagenome (GOLD analysis project Ga0316198, IMG submission 204935) | Coastal sediment microbial communities from Oude Bieten Haven, Netherlands - site A anoxic | ecosystem: Environmental > Aquatic > Marine > Coastal > Sediment | place: Netherlands... | reverse complement strand
TCCTGCATGTAGATCGTTCGGTAGACGTCCATCACGTCGCGCTCCACGATCATGGCGCGCCGCTCGGATTCACTGGCCTTCGCAGCGAGGCGTTGCAGGCGCGGTCGAAGCGCCGCCGCATCGAGACTCTCCTTGCGAATCATGCTTCGGAGGACTCGATGCACCATCAGATCCGGATAGCGTCGAATCGGAGAGGTGAAGTGCAGGTAGTCCTTCGCCGCGAGCGCAAAGTGCCCGGTCGTCGGGTCGGTGTCGTAGATCGCTTGCTGCATGGCCCGCAGGAGCAGATACCGGAGCAGTGATGCCTCGTTGGTCCCTTCGATTCGGCGTAGGAACTGGCTGAGCTGCTTCGGCGTCGACGCGGACTCCTCTTCGAGCTCGTATCCGAACGACTTCGCCACTTGGCAGAACATCGAGATGCGTTCCGGGTCGGGTTTCCCGTGGACACGGAAGACGCCGGGCGCAGCGTGGCGCTTGATGTGCGCAGCGACGGTTTCGTTGGTCACCAACATCATGTCTTCGACGATGCGGTAGGCCTGCCGAATCCCCGGGTCCTTGCGAGACTGGACGATCTCTTTGGGCTCTCCGTGTTCGTCCAGGGCGATCTTGCCTTCTGGGAGGTCGAAATCCAGAGCGCCGCGTTTCAAGCGTCGCGCGCGAAGACGCTGAGAAAGGTCGAGGAGGATCTTCAAGGTCCCGATTCGTTTCTCCGCGGACGGCTGGTGAGGGCCGCTCTTGGTGAGCCCGAGAGCACGCGCGACACCCTCGTAGTAGAGCTTGCCGTGCGACCGCATGACCGCTTCGAAGATACGGTGCGAGGTGACCTGCCCCTTGTCGTCGATGTGCATGTCGACCGCCATGCAGAGTCGGTCGCGATTCGGCACGAGAGACGCAAGGTTGGTCGAAAGCTCCGGAGGGAGCATCGGAATCGCGCGATCGGGAAGGTACACGCTGTTCCCGCGGCTAACCGCTTCGCGGTCCATTGCACTGCCTTCCGGAACGTAATGAGACACGTCCGCAATCGCGACGATGAGATGAAAGCCTTTGCCTTTGCGCTCGACCCAGATTGCGTCGTCGTGGTCTCGTGCCGTCTCCGGATCGATCGTCACCAAGTCGACGTCCCGCAAGTCTTCACGACGGTTTGCGACGTCACGATCCACACGGGCGGGGAGGGCGGCCGCTTCCAGCTCGACGTCATCGGGAAACGTTTCCCGGATGCCGTCGCGGATCTTGATTTTCTCGACTTCGATTCGCGCTACGCCCTGGGCGCCGAGCACCTCCAGGACGCGAACTTCGGGTCTATCCTCGCGCCTCTGGGGGAAGGTCACGATCTCCGCTAGAGTCACGTCGCCTTTTCGGACGGACTTCGGGACTTCACCGACCACGCGCATCGGCGAGGGAAGTCGGTCGTCGTCGGGCTCGAAGCTCATTCCGCGGCCTCGCGGATGCAAAGTTCCAGTCACTTCCTTCAGTCGCCGCTCCACGATCCCGACGATGTGCCCGTCGCGGCCCTTGGCCGATGGCTTCGCTCGGAGCTGGACGGTGTCGCCGTGCAGTGCTGGACCCACCGCATCCGGCGGGATGAACACATCGGCGCTTCCGTCGTACACCTTGACGAAGCCGTAGCCTTGGCGGGTCATCGTCAGACGGCCTTCGATCGGAGGGGTGACCGTCGGGGCCACCAGCTCTCGCTCTTTGGCCTTGCGACCGCGGCCGCGGCCGGCCTTGACCTGCTCGCGCCCTCGTTTCTCGTTCTTGGAGGCGGCGAGCGCTCGGAAACGCAGGCCTGGCAACTCCGTGACTAGATTCTCGTCAGCAAGCAACAGGAGGCGCCGGACGACTTCGTCTTTGGCACTGCGCGGAACATCGAGCCGTCCGCAAAGCTCTCCGACGTGCATGGCACGAGGAGCGTGTGTCTGCAGAACCTGCAGGATCTCGTTCTTTTCAGGAATATCTTCGTTCATTATTTCTATCGCAGGGCGTGAACCCCGCCGTCGTCGGATCCGAAATACAATGTTCCGTCGGATCCAATCTCCACTGTCGAGTCGACGTCCTGGCCGACGTTGTATCGCCAGAGCACAGAACCGCTGGGGTCGATGCAGTAGAGGAAGTTGTCTTGGGAGCCCACGTAGATGCGACCATCCGCATCGATTCGGGCTGAGGCGCGTACTCGACCTCCGGTGGCGACCTTCCAGCGGAGGTCACCCGAGGCGTCTATGGCATAGACGTTCCCATCATACGAGCCGACGACGACGGTGCCATCTCGCGCGATGGCTGGGGTCGCCCGTACCTCATCGCCGGTCTTGAATCTCCAAAGAATCTTCCCTGCCGGCTCGACCTGGACGACCTCCCCGCGCACCGTGCCCGCGTAGATTCGACCATCGTCGTCGACCGATGCCGCACCCTCGATCGCGCCGCGGAGCTGGACCGACCAGGCAAGAGAGCCGTCGGGCCGGAGCGCCATGAGGGAGCCTTCGGTGGTGCCGATGACCACCAGACCGGATGGGTGGATCACCGGTGCGCTTCGAACGTGGTCAGCGGTCGGCTTGTGCCAGTGCAGCCGGCCCAGGAGATCGACAGCATAGGCGCCATTGGCCACGACGTAGACGCGTCCGTCGGGGCCCAAGGTGGCGGACGCGTCCACGACATCCTGAAGCGGTAGCTTCCATCGGGGCTGTCCCCGAAGCGAAAGTGACACGAGCTCTTGCTGGTGTGTTCCGAAGATGATCGATGATCCTGCGACGAGCGCGCTGGGGTAGATCTTCTGCCCGGCCGAGTAGCGCCACTTCAGCGAACCGTCGGGATTCAAGGCGACGAACTGCCCGTCCAGCGAGCCCACGTAGACGGTGCCGTCGTTTCCGACGATCGGCGACGCAAACACCCGGGCTCCGGTTTGGTAGGTCCACGCCGGGGAGGGGTTCGAAGATGGCCCGCGGTTCTCGCTGCGCCCCGTGTGTGCCGCGTCCCCCATGAAGCCGTTGGCGCTTCGCGGCGCCACGCGCGGCTCTGTCCGGTCCGGCGCGACCGGCGGCATCGCAAGCTCGGCCAGCACCTCTTCGACGAAGCGGCACTTCCCCTCGTGGCAGATTCGATCGGCCCGGCACTCCGAGTCCGACATGCAGGGCGTAGACGGACGCGAACGGGCACCGCTACAGGCGGCGACCATCAAGAGCACGAGCAGTGCCAACAGGAGTTGCGGGCTGTAGCGCAATGCGCCCGGACTATACCATCGGGGATCCATCGTCACAGTCGCGACTGACTACCAGCTGAGAAGCCGGATCTCGCTGCCTTTTTGTAGGGCGATCTTTCGACCGTTCGGACTAATGGCGATGCTCCGGAGCTCCCCTTGGACAGCGTCCCAGTCACCGGGTCGGAGCCAGAGCCCCGAACCGCCTTCTCGCCAATCTCTCACGACGACTCCCTCCGCGTGAGGAATCACGTAGCGCGCTCCGTCGGCGGTGATTCGGGCGCCATGGATCGGCGCTGGCAGGGGGCTCGTGGTGTCCAGGTCGATCGGGCGACCCGCCGGCTTCCCGAGCTCGTTGACGGGCACGACGCGGAGCAAGTCGCCCGAGGCCGCAACCAGTCCCTGCGGGGCCCAGCCGAGCACCGCCCACTCGAACGCCGTCGCTGGCCGATCGATTGGAGTCTTGCAGGGGGCATTGGCGCTGCGCTTCTCAATCGGAACGCGATGGCTCTGCTTGCCGCGAATCGGACCGAGCTCGGCTTCGAAGCCCGCGCAGGTCGCGCGCACCGCCCGAACGGCGAAGCGACCGCTCGGATCGCGAATTGCTGGCGCGATCTCCGCTTCGGAAAGCCGCGTTTTGACGCCGGTGCTCAGTTGTACCTGGCGAGGGGCCCGGCCGTCGATGACGAGGCTGTCGTCGTCCTGGAAGTAGAGCGAGGCCCAGCCGCTCTCGTTGTCGACCAGACGCCAGGTCGCGACAGCATTGGCCTTCGCCTTGCGCCAAGCGGCCTGGACGAGACTACGTTCCTCGGGGCTGGGTTGGATCGCCGAGTTCTGCCACCAGCGCTGGAGCTCCAGCGCTCGAACGAACTTCCCCTGGCGAATTGCTGCGGCCATGGCGACCGAAGCCGCGCGCGCCGTGGCCGGTGACTGCTGGCATTGCAAGCCCTGAGTCCCCATCAGCCCAACTCGGGCCGCTCCGCTTTCGCGGCACAGGGCAACGAAGGCACCGAGCACCTCGAGCGCGCGACCGTTGGCGCTGCCGGGATTCGAGCTGAAAGACTCCCAGGCGCCGTCCGCCAGGCCTTTGAGGCTTGCCTCCGGTTGCGAAACATCTCTCGCGAAGCCACCCGGCCGGTTCAGCCATGCCAAGGGGATGTCGGTTTCACCGATGCGCAGGTTCGCCACGACATCGTCATAGCCGTCGGTATCGCGATCTTCGACCGCAAGCTCGATTTCGATGGCTGCGCTCGATTGCTCATTCGGTGGCAAGACGGTGATCCGCTCCCGAACGCGCGGCTGGGCCTCGATCGTGACCAGCCACAAGTTCGTTCGCTTTCCGGTCTCGCAACTGTGTTCGACACGAACACCAGCCAGTGAGCTGGAGATCTGCCGGACCTCCGCGGTCGGTTCGACGCAATGAGCAGGCACGAGGAACGAATCGATGAGCCTCGCAGAAACATCGAGGCCCCGTGGGTAGGCTGCCTGGAGCCGAACCTCCTGCGGGTCCGCCGAGACGACCAGAGCGTCTATCGGCTCAGCTCCATCGAGATCGAGTTGCAGCGCCGACAGCGCATAGCCCGTCTGCAGAACCAGCGTCGAGTCGGCGACGCGAACTTCAACCTGGTCCGGCCCGAAGGTCTCGCCGACCGGCAGGGCTGCTGCTTGCTCCCCGACGTCTGCCGCGGGCGCGCTCGAGTCCTGGCCTGCATCCTGCAGGCCGAAGGGAACCTGCTTGCGGCCGGAGCAACCCCCAGCGAGCCCCCCTAGAAGAATCCCTCCGGCGATAGACATGAGCTGGACGGCAGCCCAGCGCTGCGATCGGCACAGCTTCATGCGAATGGATTAGCACGCGCTCGGGGGCGGAGCCTCAAAAGCGTCACTCCGGCCCCGGTACGCAAATCGCGTCGTTCTGGTCGATGGGACAGGTTCCGAGGCCGGATCCACACAGGCCGTCTGCGCCGAGGCAGCGGAAACCCAGCTGGCAATCATCGTCGACGAAGCAGGGGTCGAAACAAATCAAGGCGTCGTCGACGCCGCCGGCGAGGCTCGAGGGGTAACAGCTGCCGAAGAGTCCGACATAGGCTCTTGGGCAATCGTCGGAGAGCGGGCCTTCGGCCTGACAGTGAAGCGTGCAGACCGAATTGACGTAGTCGAAACCGCCGAACTCCACCCGGAGCTCCTCGCACAGCGTTGCCGTCGCCACGCAGTCGTCGACGGTCAGGCAGGCGTCGTAAACCGGGATGAGAACCTGCGTTGGGCTCGAGCAGCCGACTAGCGTCGCGAACAGCAGCACGGCGAGAACCGGCACTAGCTCGTGAGCGGAACGAAACATCGCCCTAGTTTAGCCAGCGCGGCTCGTCGGCGCGACCACCCTGCACCACATCCAAGGGGTTCTTCTTTTTGCGCCGCTTCAACCGGCGCCGCCGGCCGCTCGGCGGCCGCCGCAGCCACTCGATGAAGGCGATGCCGCTGCCGAGAGCCCCGATGTCCGCTGCGAGCGCGACTGCGTCCCCGGAGGTGATGAACCTCAAGGCACTCAGTCCGAGCATGAGATAGATGATGTGCTCGGGCTTCATGTCGATGACGCCGAAGAAACTCATCCGCCCCTGACCGCGGTACGACCATGCGAATGCCGAGATCGAGGCCCAAAGAATGGCCTGGGCGCCATACAACGGAGCCGAGCTCGGAATCAGCATCCCGACGATGAGCGCCATGACGGCGGACGCCAGCACTGCGACCGCGCAAAGCTGGATGGTGCGCTTCTCCCCGAAGCGCTGCTCGAACGGCGCTAGCATCCACCAGAGAAACACGAGCTCGATCAGCATCGAAAACACCGACGACGGGCCAGTTGGAAAAGCGAACGCATAGGTGCCGAGCTGCCAAAGCGTCGCGACGCCCGGCTGTTTCGTATCGAGCGCAAGAAGCCCGAAAATCGGCACCCCCGCCCAGTTCTGGAGGAGAATCTGCACGATCCAGGCGCTGAAGAGCGCGATCAGCAGCTTTTTCACGAACGGAGTCAGTGGGGGAAAACGGAACACAGGCTTGGTATGGCTATCGTAGGGATCGTTGGCAAGGGTTCAAGGCGCCGGGCAGGCGACGCCGCCATCCATGGTTCGGAAGTCGACTGTCCCTACGTCCAGGAGCATTTGGGTACCGCCGTCGATCGTGGTGAGCTCTGTGGTTGCGATCTGCGAGCAGTCGACGACGAACTTGAGACCGGTGGTCGCGCGCCATCGCGATTTGTATCTGACTTCGCCGTCCACTTCCGGCGGCATTGCGAGAATCGCACCTGTGCCGTCGCATCGATTGCGGGTCACGAGTTGCGTGTCGAGATACGCACCGCCGTCCACAACCGCGTTGGAGTCGTTTTCGGCATCGCACTTGAGTAGGAACTCCGGGGCCGACCAGAACTGAAGCACCGGCTCGTCGATGATGGCGAGCTCGACCAGAGCGATGTTCTCGCAGGTTTCTGCTGTGGGTTCTTGCCCGTTGACCAGCCAGCGGCCGCGAACGTGCACGTCGCAGCCCGACGGATTGAAGCGCACATCCTGCACGCAAGCGGCCGATAGAGCGCCTGTTGTCAGCGCCAGCACGAGCGTTGTAACCCTCATCTCCGGGTAGCCTATCGCGCCGAAAAATGCAGTCAATTCGAGAGTTGACAGCGCGCTTTCCATGCTTAGTTTGCGTCAATCGTCGGAACATCGCTGAGACGCGATGGTGGCGCCGCAGCTTGTTCCGACTCGTACCGGGCCTGCGCACGCAGGTCGAGGGAGGAATACATCATGTTGGTTCGTTGGGATCCATTTGAAGAGATGAACCGCCTCCAAGACCACTTCCTAGGTGGCAGGAGGCTCTCAAAGCAAGCATTTCAAGTCGCGGTCGACATCCGCGAAGAGGATGATGCTTTCTACGTAGACGCTGAGGTTCCGGGCATGGCCGCGGAAGACGTCAAGGTCGACGTCGAGAACAAGGTTCTCACCCTCAGCGGTGAGCGCAAAGTCGAGAAGGAAGAGACCGAAGGCACCTATCGTCGCGTCGAGCGTCAGTACGGCAGCTTCACCCGCTCGTTCAGCCTTCCCGAGACAGTCGACGCGGACAACATCAGCGCCGACCTAAAGGACGGAATGCTCGAGTTGCGACTTCCCAAGAAGGAAGCACCGACCCCGAGAAAGATCGCGGTCAACGCAGAGAAGTGAAGCCCCGGTAGTTCCCTGCAACGGCTTCGTCCCCTTCATCGATGGGTTGAGATGTGCGGCCGGCCCGTGCCGGTCGTGCGGTCCTGTAACAGCGCCATATGCCGAGCAGCAGCCAAAGCAGTTGCTCGGTAGGCAGCCGTCTTCGTCGAATTCTGCTTCAGGATCTCTGGCAAAGTCGTTCACTTGACCCTATGCCCCTCAATAATACGCATTTAACGCGGTGCTCGGCCGCGCCAAGCTACCGACAGCGGGTTCGGAGCGAGCACCCCATTGAGGGAGGACGAGCAATGTTTAGGGCGAGACGAACTTCATGGTTGGTCGCCGGACTGCTGTCCCTCTCGCTGGCTGCCTGCAGCGGTGACAGCGACGGGGACGGGCGGAGCGGGGCCTGCGACCCCACCTGCGATGCCAATGCCTGTCAGGTCTGCGACACCAGCGGCGACTCACCGCAGTGCGTCTCTGCCTGCGGTGAGGGTCTGCTCTGCCAGGACGGCGAATGCGTGGTCCCCGAATCCGCCCAGTGTGATGCCTGTGACCCGTGCCAGTACTGCGACACCAGCCTGGATCCCGCCGCCTGCGTCGACTTCTGCGCCGACGGCACCACCTGCAACGAGGCGACCAACGCCTGCGAGCCCGACTCGGTCACGCCGACCTGCGATCCGGAATGCGACGGCTGCTCAGACTGCGACATCACGCTGGTCAACCCGGTGTGCGTCTCGCGCTGCGATGACACACAGTACTGCAACGAGGACGGCGAAGAGGCCCTGTGCATGATCGACCGCACAGACGGGGGGGCTGAGCCCGGCAAGGATCACCGCGACAAGATCAGCGAAACCAGCTTGGCCGACGGGCCCGCCGCCTCCGCTACCTGCAGAGACTGCCACAGCGGCGTATTCGACGACATGCTGGCCTCCGCGCATTGGCGCTGGGACTTGGGCGCCGCGCCGGGCACGGTGATCCCCGATGGCGCCGGTTCTACGATCCCGATCGGGCTGACCGGCAAGAACCAGCTCATCAATAACTTCTGCATCGCCGTCGAGACCAACGAGGCGCGCTGTGCGCAATGCCACGCCGGCTACAACTTCGTCGATCTCGACACCTACGACTGGGCGAACACGGCCAATATGGACTGCCTGGTCTGCCACGCCGACCCCGCATCCGGGTATGCGAAGAAGAAAGCGCCTGGCGGCCAGGTTGCTGATAGCGAGGTGCTGGTGATGGCCGCCAAGAGTGTCGGCACGCCAACCCGCTCGAACTGCGGCGCCTGCCACTTCAAGGCTGGCGGCGGCGACAACGTGAAGAAGGGCGACATCGGCTCAGCGCTAGCCAACCCCACAGAGGACATCGACGTGCACATGGGAGGCGGGATGCTCTGCTCCGACTGCCACACCACGAGCAACCACCTCATCGCGGGTAAGGGCGTCCACAACCCGGTCTCCGAGGGTCGCGTGATGTGCAGCGACTGCCACGCTGGCACCGTCCACGATGACGCGGCGCTGGAATCCCACATCGCAAACCTGGCCTGTCAGACCTGCCACGTGCCGGCGTTCAGCCGCACGCAGGCGACCAAGATGGATTGGAAGTGGGAAACCGCCGGCCAGTTCGACACCGACCCGATCCCGATGGACACCGTCACCCTCGCCGATGGCAGCACCGTCGAGAAGCCGGCCTACGATTGGATGAAGGGGACCTTCGATTGGGATGCCAACGTGCGACCGGTCTATGCCTGGTACGATGGTGGTGTGGAGCGACTGACCGTGACCTCTGGCGGCTTCATTAGCGGCGACGGCAGCGTCGACGATCCCGTCGCAATCGCCAAGCCGATAGGCGCCCGAGGGGTCAACGGATCCAAGCTGTATCCGTTCAAGGTCATGACCGGCACTCAGCAGGCTGACCTCAACGCGGAGAACGGCGAGTTTCTAATCGTGCCGTGGCTGTTCAGCGGCGACCCTGCCTCGGATGCCTTCTGGAAAGCGATTCCAGCACTGTTTGCCTCGAATCCGTCGCCAACAGAGGCTGACATCGAGCAGGTATGGGATGCGGCTCTCACAGCCGGCGCCCTCGACGCCGACCAGATCACGGCACCGAGGTCTTACAAGAAGACCGATCCCAGCGGCGACCAGGTGAGCTGGGCGTGGGTCAACACCGCGATGTTCTTGCAGATCAACCACGAGGTGGCGCCGTCCACAGGCGCACTCGGCTGTAGCGACTGCCACCTGGACAACTGGGACGCCAACTTCGGTGCATCCGCTGACCTCGGCTACATCTGCGACCCAATGACCGCCGGCGGCGCCGTAACCTGCGCGCCGTAGGCCGACTCAGCAGAGGGGCAGCAGAGGGGCAGCCAACGCCCCGGGCGGTCGTAGCACCGCCCGGGGCGCCCTTGTGAAAAGGTCGAGCGGCAAGCGCGACGCCTCGATATCGAATCGGCACCCCGCCGTCCCCCTATTCGACTTCGGTCCGGCGCTCCCCGGGACGCGTCGTGGAGCCCTCGTCAGTTAGTGGAACACTTCGTCGACGAGCAATCGCTGCTCGAGCTTGTGCGAGGCGCCCGAGCCGGTGGCTGGGCTCGCGCTTTCCGGCCGTGCGATGCAGCGCAAGGGTTGCTCGTTGCCTAGAATTTCCGGCAGCCGGGCGCGCATGAAGTACCAGGCGCCCATGTTCCAGGGCTCCTCTTGGACCCAAACTAGGTCGACGTCTTTCGGGTATGGAGCAAGGCGCGCCTGGAGCTCGCTAGCTCGAAGCGGGTAGAGCTGCTCGACACGGATGATGCCAACGTCGTCTGCTCCGGTCTGCTCCCGGCGCTCGAGGAGGTCGTAGTAGATCTTCCCAGTGCATAGGATTAGGCGCCGAACCTTGCTGGCGTCGATCGCCGGGTCATCGGGGATGATGCGTTGGAACGAGCCCTCGGCGAGCTCGTCCAAGGTGCTGATCGCGCGGCGGTGTCGCAGGAGGCTCTTGGGGCTCATGACGATGAGCGGCTTACGCCAGGGACGAAGGACCTGTCGTCGGAGGCAGTGAAAGAGCTGTGCAGGCGTCGTCAGGTTGACGACCTGCATGTTGTCTTCGGCGCAGAGCAAGAGGAAGCGTTCGAGCCTTGCGCTCGAGTGCTCGGGGCCTTGGCCCTCCATGCCGTGTGGGAGCAACATGGTGAGGCCGCTCAGGCGCTGCCACTTGTCTTCCGACGAAGAGACGAACTGATCGATGATCACCTGGGCGACGTTCACGAAGTCGCCAAACTGCGCTTCCCAGCACACCAGGGCATCCGGGGAATCGAGCGAATATCCCCATTCGAAACCCACGACACCAACTTCGGACAGCGGGCTGTCGTAGATCTCCAAGTGCGCCTGGTCGTCGCTCAGGTGTCCGAGCCGGGTGTACCGACGGCCGGTCTTTTCGTCGAAAATCACCGCGTGTCGGTGGCTGAATGTGCCGCGTCGCACATCTTGGCCGGTCAGCCTGCAGCGAACTCCCTGCAGCAGAAGGCTTGCAAAGGCGAGGTTCTCTGCGGTGCCCCAGTCGACCGCTTCACCGGACTCCATCACCGCTCGCTGCTTGTCGAGAACGAATCGCTTGATGCGCGGGTGCGGCGTGAACCAGTCGGGATAGCTGGTCAGCTTGTCGAGTGCGTCGACCAATTTCTCCATCGGAAAACGCGTGTCCGCGTCCGGGACGTCCAAGTCGCTTCCGCCTCGGTATTCGGTCCAAAGCCCCAGCATCGAGGCGGGGATCAGATTGTAATTCCCGTTCTTGCGCGTGTCTTCGAGGGCATTCTCCAAGTCCTGCTGGCGCTGAACTTTGATCTCGTCCGCCTGCTGGGTGGTCAACTTCCCGGTTTTGACGAGGTGATCGATGTAGACCTCGCGAACCGTCTTCTTCCGGTCGATGGCTGCGTACATCTCTGGCTGCGTGAATCGCGGCTCGTCACCTTCGTTGTGGCCGTACTTCCGGTAACAGAAGAGATCGAGCACCACGTCCCCGTGGAAGCGTTGCCGGTACTCGGTCGCCAAGGTCACGGCCTGGGCAACCGCTTCCGGATCTTCGCCGTTTACATGGAACACAGGGCAGCGAAGCATCCGCGTGATGTCGGTGCAGTACGAGGTCGAGCGTGAATCCTCGGGGTTGGTTGTGAAGCCGATCTGATTGTTGATGACCACATGAACCGTGCCGCCGGTTCCGTAGGCTTGAAGCCGGCTCAAGTTCAATGTCTCCGCGACCACACCCTGACCGACGAACGCGGCGTCGCCATGAATCAAGAGAGGCAGCACGGTGATTCGCTCGTCGTCGCCCTTTCGATCTTGCTTGGCGCGGACGCGGCCTTCGACTACCGGGTTCACGAACTCGAGATGGCTCGGGTTGAAGGCCAGTGTCATGTGCACGTTGTTACCGCTCGCGGTCTTCCGATCGAGCGAGTAGCCGAGGTGGTACTTCACGTCGCCAGTGCCCACGTACTTCTCGGGATCGTCATCCTCGAAGCCGGCGAAAATCTGCCGAACGTTCATCTCCATGATGTTGACCATCACGTTGAGCCGACCGCGGTGCGCCATGCCGATGACCATTTCCTCGACGCCCAGCTCTGATGCGCGCTCGGTCAGAATGTCGAGCATCGGGATTACGCTTTCGCCCCCTTCGAGTGAAAAGCGCTTGGCACCCGTGTACTTGGTGTGGAGGAATTGCTCGAAGATCTCGGCGTCGGTGAGCTTGGTCAGGATACGCACCTGCTGCTCGCGGCTCAGATCGATGTGGTTGCCGGTCAGCTCCATCGTGTCGCGAAGCCAGTTGCGCGCTTCACGGTTCTCGAGGAAAGTGAACTCGACGCCGATCGTTCTCGAGTATGTGTCCTTCAATCGGGCGATGACGGAGCTGAGCGTGTCGGTGGGCGGGCCGGCGAGGTCGCCGGTCGAAAAGATCGTGTCGGGGTCGACATGGGCCAAGCCGTACCGCTTCAGGACGAAGTCGTCCTCGGGCAAGTTGCGGTAGAGGCCGAGCGGGTCGAGGTTGGCGAACAAATGCCCGCGGACCCGGTACGCGTTGATCAGCGCGGACAGTCGTGCCTGGAGGTCGGTGGCCGCCAAGAGCTCGGACGATGGAGGGAAGGACGTGCGCGACACGATGGCCGGATTGTCCGGAAGCACCGGGTCGAGTGCGGTCTCTGCGGTCGTCGGCAGGAACAAGGAATTGCGAATTCCCTCGTCATCAGCTTCGCCCGATGCTGCGGGTGCCGGTGATGCGGCAGTTGCGGCTGCCGCCCGCGCGCCATTGCCGTCCGGTGGTTGAGGTGCCGGGCTCAGCATGCCGCTGGCCGTGACGGGCGCCATGACCGTCCCTGCGCTCGAGATCTGCGGCCAGTCGGTCGGCGCAAGACTCTCGAAGTAGGCGCGCCACGCCTCCTCGACTGCAAGCGGGTTATCTACCCACTTCAGAAACTGTTCTTCGACTAGTCCTTGGTTTACGCCGAAATCTGCGGTCATCTCCGAGTCGTGGCTCCCAAAAACCCCGGTCGCTCGCGGAGCCTAACGCGTTCGCTTGCAAGGTGCTAGCGCGCAGCCTGGTCGTCTCGGTGAACTTGGCCCATCATGCGCCGCGATGGCTAGAATCTTCGTCATTCTTTCCGGCTTGCTCGGCTTCAGCGCGGTGGCACTGGGCGCGTTTGGCGCGCATGGCCTCCGCTCGCGTCTCGGACCACTGCCCGATGGCGTGAAGCGCTTGGAATGGTGGAACACGGCCGCCCACTATCATCTCACGCACGCCCTGGCGCTCGCCCTGGCGGCTTGGCTCGTCCATCGCGGCGCAGGCAGCTCGGCGACCGTCGCGGGCTGGTCGTTCGTCGCAGGCGTCGGGCTCTTCAGCGGCAGCCTTTACACGATGACAATTACCGGACAGACGAAGCTCGGAGCAGTCACGCCGTTCGGCGGTCTGCTCCTCCTGATCGGCTGGGCGGCAGTCATGGTCGCGGGCTGGCGTCTCGGCAACGGCAACTAGCGCTGCTGCTGCTGTTGCGCACGAATCTGCTCCCGCAATCGCTCCATGACTTCCGGTGGAAGCTGGGGCTGCTGCTGGCCCCCGGGCACTGGGCCGCCTGGCACCGCGGCGGGTGGCGGCGGGAGTTCGCTGGGCGTCTGAAACGCAGCGGCGTCGGGCTGCAGCCGATTGGCGAGGTACTGTGAGATCACGTAAATCGTTGGATTGCCTGCACGCCTCAAGTAGAGTTCGTCTCCTTGATCCGTGCTGGCTCCGAGCTCGAGCACGATCGGGTTCGGGTCCTCTGCCAAGGTTAGGCTCACTGTGGCTCGTGGCTCTGTCAGCCCCGCCCGTGCTTCGGATGTGTCTTCCGCCGCGAAATCGGAGGCGACCAATCGTGCAGCGGTCGAAAGGCTGCCCGTGACCTGCTTGGGATCGAAGTCGCCCAGAGCTTTCTTCCCTTCGGTGGCAGACCAGGAATCGTCTTCACGCTCGAAGACAAAGGTCCCTTTCGGACTTTCGAATCGGATGGATTGCACCTCGGCTGCCTCCACGCTGACCACTTTTCGGTCGCGCCAGGCCTTGAGCTCCCGGTCAAATGCGTAGCGAAGTGAGCCACTGGCTCCAAAGACCTCGCTGCGCTCGTCGATCCGAATCATCGTCATCCCGTTGCCATACTTGCCGACCATCAGCTCGGCCACAGGCTCGTCCCCGGCCTTCACGACGATCCGTACAGCGCTTTCGTCATCGACTTGAAGTCTTGCGTAGTTGTCCGGTTTCGTCGCCACGATGCGGCTGACCCTGAGCTCCGCGAGCCGATTGAGCGCCGATTCGACGTTGTTCTGATCTGCGGCCGCATCCACTGGCTCGAGCAGCCTCCAAGCATCGTCGACCTTGGACAGCACGACTCGCTCATCGCCGGGCCGCGTGATCTCGAGCGTGCTGATCGCAGCCTTGTCGAGCTTCATCTTCGGGATGTCCCCCGAGCTCGTCGGCTGACTGTTCCTGCTGCTCACCGCCCAGGCCGTCAGGCCGAGAAGCACGACAAACACAACGGCTCCAATCGCAATCCGGTTCTTTCGCCAATCCATTCGGAGCATTCCCCCTGCTTAGAGCGTGAGCGTCTTCTTCTTGTTCGAGCGTTGCCGCCAGCGGAACAGTCCGTACAGGACGACCAGAAACGGAATCCCGAGCGTGTTGATCCAGCGATATGCCCGCTTCTTCCCGTCCCAGGACTCGATCGCCGCCTTGCGCTGAGCGAGAGCGGACTCGACCCCGGTCTCATCGCCTTGTTGCGCGGCGGCTCGCGCGGAGCCTTCAGCGGCGAGAACCGAGTCTGGCATGTCGAGCGCCGGCTGTTCACTGGTCTTGGCCCGAATGGCGATCAAATCCGAGTCGACGGCGAGCCAATCGATCGCGTTCAGGGCAAGCGCCAGTGCAGCGTTCATCTGGACATCGCCTTGCGCCGTTGGTGGCGGCATGAACGCGTCTTCGAGGAACGAGCCGGTACCTACGACCAAGACGCGGACGTCGTCTTCAGCGACTGGCGGGGCCGCAATGGCGTTCGCGGGGTCTTCATTGAGCGGCGCAGAAAACGCAGACGGCAGCTTGCCCTCGATCGCGACCATTAGGTCGAACGGGCCAGCTTCCGTGCTCATCTGCCAGTCGCGCGGATTTCGAGGCTCGAGGGAAATTGTCTGTCCGGACATCGTCCACGAGTCCTGCGACGAGCTTGCGAGGACGGTGAGCTTCGCATTTGCCGGTGCGTTCCCTACCTCGAGAGGCGAAACGAACGGAAGCATCGGTGAGGCCAGGCGGAACATGACAGGATGCTCGAGCTGTGCCTCTTGGAGTTGCAGCACCGGAATGGGCGGGTAGGGCACCAGGACCTGCAGGCCCATGGGCCCGGCCATCGGGGCGCGACTGCACTGCGCATCGGCCACGACCTTCGAGCTCAAGCGAACGCCCCAGGGGCCGAGCAAGCTGTCCAGGCCTGTGCTCAGTGATCGAGCGCTGGGCCCGCCTTGCTGGCCGAGGTCGACAGCGATCGCTCCGCCGAAGACACCCAGCGAGCCGCCCCGCATCACGTACTGATCGATGCGCCTGAGCTCCTGCTCGCTAAAAGGTTCCTGTGGGCCGACGATTAGCAGCGCTGCGAGGGCGGGGTCGATGTCCTGCGAGGCGTCGACCTCGCGGGCGTCGTAGAGCGACAGTACCGACCTCAGGCTCGTGAGCCCTTGCTCGAGGCTAGGGCCGCCGTGGCCGCCGACGATTCCGATGGGCTTGCGCTCACCGACCAGCTCCTTGATTGCCGAGGTGATGATGTACTCGAGCCCCGTCGTATCTTGAATGACAGGAATCGATCGCGTCTGGTCGAGGTAGCGGAGCACCATGCCTCGGTAACCTTCGACGATCGTCACATTGTCCCCGTCGATCTTCTGATGCGCGACCGCTTGTACGCCATCGGCGCGCGCGGCTTCTTCCTTGGCTTCGTCATCCGGGTTGACGAAGCGCGCGATCATCTGCCCGTCGGACGCCGCGACGTACTCCGAGAGCAAGTCACGCACATGGCGTTCGGTTGCGTTGAACGGAGGAGGAAGGTCCTCTGTGAAATAGGCGGTCACCTCGAGGCGGTCATCGAGGCTTGCCGCCAGACGTTCCGAACCCTCCGCCAAGGAGAAGAGCCCGTTCTCGGTGAGATCGATGCGGGGTGATGGGAAGTACGCCGCAAGTACGTTGAGTAGGATGAGAATGCCGCCGACGAACAGCAAGAAGGTCAGCGATTCGCTAGCAGCGCGTTTTTGAACCTTGGAAGACATCGATCAGCTCCACCGCCGCGATTCCAATGCCCGGAACGCCACAGCTAGGGCGAAAACGGTCACGGAAACGAAGAATAGAACGTCCCGCAGGTCGATCACGCCGCGAGCCATATTTTGAAAGTGATAGTCGAATGCCAGCCATTGCAGCGCGGACGCGGCCGAAGTCGGGAGCAGCGCCAGCATTTTGTCGAGTACCCAGAAGAAGCCGCTCAAGGTGAGCGCGACGAAGAGCGCGATCAGTTGGTTGCTCGTCCAACTGGAGGCCATCAAACCGATGGCGAGGATGGCGGAGCCTTGCAGAAGCAAGCCGAGGTAGCCGCCCCAGACCGGCCCCCAGTCGAGGTTGCCGAGGGTCGAGACGCTGAGCGGGTACGGCAGAGTCAAGAGCAGGAGGACTACGTAGAGGGCCAGAACCCCGACGAACTTCCCAACAATGACTTGTGCCTCGGTCACCGGCATGGTGATCAGCAGTTCTATCGTTCCGGTGCGCTTCTCTTCTGCGAGAAGGCCCATCGTCAGCGGCGGTAGCCAGAAGACCAGGATGCGTCCCAGCCAAACGAACATCTCGCGATTGCTGGCAAGACCGTAGAGGAAGAACGTGTGCCAGAAGAAGAAGCCCAGCATGAGCAGAATGATCGAGATGACGATGTAGGCGACCGGTCCGTTGAAATAGCTGCGGAACTGACGATCGCCGATGGTTAGAATGTTCTTCATGATCGGGCTCCCGCGTCGCTCGTGGTGAGCTGGCGAAAGATGTCTTCGAGATTCTCGCCACGCTGTTCGAGCCCCAGCAGCACGAGCTTGGCGGAGACGGCCGCCTGGAAGATCTCGGCGCGCAGGTCCTGGTTGCCTTTGGGCACGATCTCGACCAGCAGCTCGCCGGGTACTGAGCCTTCCTGCTCCTTCACGCTCTGTGCGTCGCCAATTACGCCAAACGCCTCACGAATTTCGGCGGCTCCATGGCCGTTTTGCTTGAGGGTTGCGATGAAGCGCTGCTTCCCGGCCCTCGCCAGGAGCTCTTCGGGAGTGTCGTCAGCCACGATCCGACCCTGCGAAATGATCATTACCCGTCCGCAGGTGACTTGGACCTCCGCGAGGTTGTGCGTCGACAGAATGATGGTGCGCTCGCGGCCGATCTCGCGAATCAGCTCACGGATCTCGGAGGCCTGGTTCGGGTCGAGGCCGCTCATCGGCTCGTCGAGGATCAAGACTGGAGGCTCGTGAATCAAAGCCTGCGCGAGACCGACGCGCTGACGAAAGCCCTTCGAAAGCTCGCCGATGCTTTTTCCGATGACCTCGCCCAGACTGGTTTCCTCGACGACCCGGCGGAGCCTCGCCTGCAGGCCGGCGCCCCGTAGCCCACGCATCTTGCCGACGAACTCCAGGTATTCGAGCACCAGCATCTCGGTGTACAGCGGAGTGTTCTCGGGCAAATAGCCAATGACCTCGCGGACCGCGATCGGGTCCTCGAAGATATCGGCGCCGCCGACCTGGGCGGTCCCTTCGGAAGGCGCGATGAAACAGGTGAGGATCTTCATCGTCGTGGTCTTCCCGGCGCCATTTGGCCCGAGGAAACCCACGACTTCTCCTCTATTCACTTGAAAACTGGCGTCCTTGAGCGCGGCGACCGTACCGTAGTTCTTGGTCAAATCCCGCGCATCGATCATCACATCGCTCATAAACTCCCTCGCGCGTGATCCGTTGCTTTTCCCAGGGCTGGCGGAGGTTACCCCCGGCTCTAAACCTGTCAAGACAGCCCCCGGGTCCACAACCCCGGTCGGACTGGTCTTATTCCGATGGTTGAGCTTGTAGACTCCCGTGGCACGATCCCGCACATGAGCCCGCGGCAGGCAGTTTCCCGGCCGAAAGCGCTGCCGTTTGGGCGCGCTCGGAAATTCGTGCGGCAGGCCCGGGATCTCTGGCCGCTTACCTGGCTCGGGGTGGCGCTCGCCCTGGTCGCGTCCGTGGCTCTGTTCAGCTTCGGCTTCAAGAAGCTCGATCTGGTCCTTTTGGTGCTTGGCTATGGTGGCGCCGGGCTCTTGCTGATTTCCACATCGCTGGTCGCGTCGACCGCGCTTGGGCTCTGGCTCTGGCTGAGGCGCGCTTCGTTTGTCTGGCGTACGTCGACGTTCGAGACGGGGATGGAATTGCCGACCGGGTTTTCGCTGCCGTCCCTGTGGTGGCTTCCCTTGGTACAGCTGCGCTGGTCTTGGGAGTCTCCCGACGCGCTGTCCAGCGAGCCGGAGTCGAGGGGAGGGCGTCTGCAAGAGCGGGTGACCCTTCGCCGGCGGGGCATCTTCCAGTCCGTGACGCGTCGCTTGGTGATTCAAGATGCATTCGGCCTGGCGCGCATCGCCATCGGGCATCGCCAGCCGGGACCGATCGAAGTGCTCCCGCACCTCGGCGGCATTCGTCGCTTGCCGGTGCTTACCTCCCTGACCGGCGGCGAGGAATACCCGCATCCGATGGGGCTCGAAGATGGTGACCGGGTGGAGCTCCGAAGGTACGTCCCGGGCGATTCGGCGCGCTTCATTCATTGGAAAGTCTTCGGACGGACGCGGAAGTTGATGGTGCGGGTGCCGGAGCGGGCCCTGAGCCGCGCTCGCAGGACGGTGGCCTACCTCGTTGCGGGCGCGCATGACGAAGCGGCTGCTGCAGCGGCGCGAGCGGCCATTGAAGAAGAGGCGCTCGGCACCGACTGGCAGTTTGCTGCGGATGGCTCTCCCGAGGCCACCTCCGATCGGTCCGAGGCGCTGCACAAGGTACTGACCTCTTCGCGACACAGCGCAGAGAGCGGCAGCGGGATGAAGCGCTTCTTGGCAGAGGTCGATCCGCGTGGGCCCGCCGCGCTCGTGATATTTGCGCCTCCGACTATGGGTAGCTGGCTCGATGAGATGCGCTCACTGACGATTCGGCGCTACGGCCGCGTTCGGGTGGTGATCGCGGTCGACGCCGTTCACGACCCCGACGGTCAGCCCCGGTGGCGTCGCTTCTTGCTCAGGCCGAACGCTGTGTCCGGCGTCGATCGTGCGGACCTCGAGCGAGTCGGACGAGCGCTCGGCCAGCTTCGCTGCGAGGTGGTCATCATCGATCGCGTCAGCGGGCGGCTGCTTGGAGACGGGACGCATCTCAGCTCACCATGGAGAAATGCGGCATGACGGCGGCCGCGCATCGCGAAACCTCTGGACCTGCGGCCGCCCTCGCGGAGCTTGGTCGAGCCATGATCCACGGCCTGGCCTGGGGCGTCTTGGTTGCGACGATGGCTCCTTCCGGCTCGGTGCTCGTAGCGTTTGCGGGAGGCTTCGCCGGCTGTCTCGTCGGATCCCAGCTCGGGCAGTCTCGGGTCCGCACTGTGGCGATCTTTGCGGGCGCGGTCATTCTGATCGCTCTGGTTGCCTGGTTGCGCGCCTCGCTCACACAGGGCTCGTTCCTGGCCGCGTCACTGGGTCCGGTAGGCGCCCTGCGCTTGGCCAGCATGTTCACCGCGCTCTTGGTGGCCGCGATCAGCAGCGCGGCGATGCGGGCGGGGTCCACGCGCAGGGCGATCTTCGGGGTTCTCGAGCTGCTCTTGGTCGCGGTCGCATTTGGGCAGCTCTTCGTTCCCCATCGTCATGGCGCCATCAATCGCCCCTTTTACTTGGCGGACTGGATCATCGCGCTCGGCTGGGACCCGACCTGGCTCTTCCTCTTCATGGGTGGCACCGCGACGGTATTCGGCCTGGTGCTCCTTCTCCGCGAGCAGCGCTTTGGGCGCGCCATCCTCAATCTAGGCGTCGTCGCGCTTCTGCTCGCTCTAATCGTCGTCGCTACGCCGATGGTTGGCATGCCTCCTCCGCCGGACGGAGGAGGCGGGCTTGGTCTTCGACCCGATCAGTCCGAAGCCAAGGAAGGCAAGGGTCAGCAGCAGGAGCGAGGTGGGGCTTCGCCGAGTGAGCTCGAGTTTCGAGAAAAGTACAACCCAGGGGGCGCTCGCGTTCCGGTCGCGGTCGTGCTCTTCCACGACGACTACTCCCCCCCGAGCGGAGTCTACTACTTCAGGCAGGGCGCGTTTAGTCAGTACAACGGTCGCAAGCTGGTGGTGTCCGGGCGCCAGGACATCGACAACGACCTCATCCCGTACTTCCCGGGGCGCCTGACCGAAATCAAGGACGCGCCCGAGGTCAACGAGAATCGCGGCCCGCTAGAGACCACGATTGCGCTCATGGCTGATCATACCCAGCCCTTTGCACTCGAAGCGCCGGTCGAGGTCGAGCCGATGCAAAACCCATCGCCGAATCGATTTCGCCGCGTCTACCGCGCGCTGTCCGCTGTGCTCACGGCCGACTTCACCTCGATGCTCGATGCGCGTCCGGGGTCGCCCGATTGGTCGAAAGAGCAGTGGGCGCACTACACCGAGACTCCACCCGATCCGCGCTACGCTGAGCTTGCAGCCGAGCTCACCGCCGAGCTCCCCGACAGGCTCGCTGACAATGCGGTCGCAAAGGCCTTTGCGGTGACCGGCTGGCTCGGCCGAGAAGGGATCTACAGCCTCAAGAACGAGCACAGCGGCGCCGAGGATCCCACCGCGAGCTTCTTGTTCGGCGATCGAACCGGCTACTGCGTGCACTTCGCCCACGCAGCGACGTACCTCATGCGTAGCCTCGGTGTGCCGGCCCGGGTGGCCACAGGCTACGCAGTGAGCGAATCAGCGCGACAGGGCGGCTCCTCGCTACTGCTGTCCGGTGCGGCATCTCACGCTTGGCCAGAGGTATTCATCGATGGCTTTGACTGGGTGGTGCTGGACGTGTATCCGGAGCGCGCGCTCGATCCACCGGAACAGCCCATGGATGCCGACTTGCAGCGGCTCCTAGGGGAGCTTGCCCGCGGCGCGTCGCCGATTCCACTGTCTGCAACCGACCTGCCCAAGCTCAAAGAGCTGGCGCGGCGCATTTCCCTCACCTTTGGGACCTGGGTTTTTGGCTTGCTCGCCTTGCTCTTGCTCGTCCTCTACTTGTTGAAGCTCTGGCGTCGGCTTGCTCCGACCTGGGCGCCTGCAGCTGCGCTGCCGAGGGTGGTCTACCGGGCGGAGCTCGATCGCATCGGCGAGCTCGAGGTTCGCAGAACGCCGGGCGAGTCGCGGGAGGCCTTTGCCCAGCGGGTCCGGCATCGCTTTCCCTCGTTCGAACCTCTCACCCATGCGCACGTGGCGGCGGCGTTCGGCCTGCACGAGCCCGATCCTGGCAGGCTGCGCGATGAGGCGGCCCAGCTGCGGCGCGAGATTCGCGGCGGATTCCCCCTTTGGAAGCGAGTTTTGGGGCTGGTCACACCCTGGTCTTGGTTACGTTCGAAATGATGCCATCCTTCACAACTGGACCCCGGAGCTGAGATGCAGCAAGCGATTCAATCACCGATAGATGACAGCCTGAGCGGCGCACGCGAGGTCGCCGAGCGCCTTGGCGCCCGCTTGAGTGCAGCGGTTCGAGGCCGGGACGAGGTCGTCGAGCTCCTGCTCGTCGCGCTCCTCTCCGACGGCCACGTGCTCCTCGAGGATTATCCGGGATCGGGCAAGACGACGCTCGCGCGCGCGCTCGGGAACGCGCTCGAAGAGGGAGGTGGCGTGAGCGACATCGCCGCGTTCCGCCGCATTCAGTTCACTCCCGACCTGCTTCCGAGTGACATCACCGGCACAAACATCTTCGACGTGGAAACGAGCCGCTTTGCGTTTCGTCGGGGCCCGGTGTTCGCGCACATCGTTTTGGCGGACGAGATCAACCGCACCTCGCCCAAGGTGCAGGCTGCCATGCTCGAAGCCATGGCGGAGAAGCAAGTGACCGTCGATAACCAGTCGTACCTGCTCGATGACCTGTTCTTCGTCATCGCAACGCAGAACCCGCTCGACCTGGCAGGCACATATCCGCTTCCAACTCCGCAACTCGATCGGTTTCTCTTCAAGATCGAGATGAAGCACATCGACCGAGCATCCGAGCTCGAAGTTCTAGATCAGTATCCGCGCGCTAGCCTCGAAGTAGCCCGCGATCATCCAGGCGTGACCCGCGCCGAGATTCTCGCGGCACGGCGCCAGACCCGTGGCGCGGTTCACGTGGCCCCGGTCGTCAAGGAGGCCCTGGTAGATTTGGCGCGCCTGCTTCGAAGCGATTCCCGGGTGCTCCAGGGGGCGTCGACCCGAGCGCTGGTCCTGATGTTGCCGGCTCTTCAGGCCAGGGCCGTCATTCATGGGCGGGACTTCGTTTCCCCCGAAGATATCGCCGTTTTGGCTCCCTACGTGTTCAAGCACCGACTCGAGTGCGCGCCAGGTGTGGAAGACGTAGACGCGCTCATCGCGGAAGCCACCGCCGTCGAGGTCGAAAAGCTGGCTCGAGCAAGCCTACGTCGCGGGTGAAGATGCCCGGCTCTAAATCAGCTCGCGTCCTGGCCCCGCTGCTTACAGCGCTGCTGTCGAGCGCTTGCTGGCCGTCCGGCTGGGTTTCTCGGGCCGCCGCCGACGACATGATCGCGCCCCTGCTCCTCGAAGGCGAAGACGCGGAAGTCGAAGAGCTCGCTCTTTGGGAGCTCATCGAGCGCGAGCGTTACGTGAGATCACGCGAGGAAGCCGAGAAGTATCTGCTGGAGCATCCGAGCTCTTATGTTGCGCATCTCGTGCTTGGCATGGCGCAGCACTATGGCGAGGCGAACTTCCCCAAGGCCCTCTTTCACGAAGCGCGCGCGCTCGAGCTCTTCGAGGCGGCCGAAGGCGACGAGCCGACGCCGAGTCAACCCTGGCGATGGCATGCGAGAATCCTGGTCTCGCTGACCCGTGCGCACGGCGACCTCGAGCACTACGACGAGCAGCTCCGGTTCATGTACCGATACAACGAGCTCTACACGCCGCAGCTCAAGGCCGAGCTCGCCTGGCCCCTGATGAAGAAGCGCGAGTTCGAAAAGGCCCGGCTCGCCGCCGAAGAGGGCTTGGCGACTGGAGATCCGTATCAGATCGAGCGCGCGATGAACGCCCTGTGCGCGATCGAGTACGAGGCCGGCGACGACGAGAAGAGCTACGAGGTTTGCGCCGAGGCGGTCGAGTACGGGCGCACGCACTTTGGCAGTGCGACGGCGGTCGATCTCGGGAACTACGCCGAGGCCGCCAGGTCGGTGTTTCGCTTCGACGAAGCCGAGCGCCTTCTGATGGATGCGTCGAAGGGTGGGCTCTCCTGGTACGGGAACCCCTGGCTTGAGCTGGCCGATCTGTACATGAGGGCGGGGCGCTTCTCCGAGGCCTTGTCCGCGCTCAGGGAGGTCCCGCGGCATCGCGCAGCTCGGCCAGCGCACGTTCGCGATTCGGATCGCAACGAGGCGCGTCGATCTCTGGCTGCGTTTCTTCTCTTGATGGGGCGGCCGGACGAGGCGCTACGCATCACCGACAAGGCCGCCGTGCTTCCAGACAGGCGTGCCCACAACAGCCGCGATCCCGAGCAGGACAAGAGCATCGTCGCGCTCCTCGACCGGCAAGCTCGCTTGATGTTGGCGGAGATGACCGTGGAGCGGGCCGCGGCCAAGCCCTTTCACTCGCGATGCTGGGCGCATGGTCAAGCGCTCTGGTTGCGGTTCGAGGCCTGGATGAGCGCTCGGCAAGCCACTCGCTTTTTAGACGACGAAGTGCGGCTCGTCGGGACCTTTGCTCTTGGAACCGCGCGGAGCGCGGTGATGCCCGCCTGGCTCTTGGGCGAGCTGATCGGAGCCCTAGGCCCAGGTGTGGTGAGGGCGGCGGTCGTGCGGATGCGCGCCGAAGACCCTAGACCGGGCGCGGCCGCGTACTATGACGCGGTGCTCGCCGAGGTGTCCCTGGCGCAGCGCGAGTACGACGAGGCGATCGAGCACGCAGAGCGGGCGCTCCGTGAGTTGCAACCCGGAGACGCGCTCCTTCGCGAACGCGTGCGCGCCGTCCTCGGGAAGGCGCTTTCTGATCCGCGCGAAACGACCTCGTTCTACGAGGAGGTCTTGGGGACCGACCCGGGCTTGTTCCGTCGCCTGGGCTGGGCCCTTCCCGTGGAGGTCGAGTCGGGCGACGCGGAGATCGATCGACGGCTAGCCAAGGCGGTGATGCGGTCTCCCCGTTTCGAGCGCTCGAGCAACGGGCTCCGCATCCAGATCGATGGCGGGCGGCTCTGCTTGTTCGGCCGTACCGGCGCCGCCTGGGGTTGCAGCGAGGCGGTGCCCGAAGAGGACGAGACCGCAGACAGCTACGCACAGCGCATCGTCGACTCGTTTCACGCCGCGATCTTCTCGCCGCGCGTCGATCTGAGTCGCATCGACATCAACTCCCTCGACGGGTCCAACCGGGTTACCCGAAATCCACTCGACATGCTTCTCGACTCCCCGTGAGCTCGACCCCGCTAAGTCGACGCGTTGCGTCGCCCAAGTGGCTTCGGCCTGGTCTTGGTCGCGAGGGTATGTCTTACTGCAGGCCGTGAGGAACACCTGGGTTCGTCTGGCGCTCTTGGCCGCGTTTCTGCTCGGCGTCTTTCTGATTGGGCGTGCGACGGGGTTTACCGAGCAACTCACGGTCGAGAGGATTCGCGAATCGATGCGGGTGGCAGGGGTTGGAGGCTTTGCGGTTTTCGTAGCGGTTTTCTGCGTCGGTCAGCTCCTCTACATCCCTGGCTTCGTATTCGTCATGGTGGCGGGCCTTGCCTACGGGCCGCTTTGGGGTTCGCTTGCCTCGGTGATCGCCGCCACGATCTCGGTCGCGGTCTCCTTCGTCATCGTTCGAACCATCGGTGGCCAGCCCCTCAAAAATCTCAACATCAAGCGTCCGTTTCTCCAGAAGCCCCTGGACCGGCTCGAGCAACAGCCCATTCGCTCGATGATCGTGATTCGACTCTTCCTCTGGGCGATCCCGCCGGTGAACTACACGCTGGCCATGTCCGGTGTGACCTTCCGCGAATACATGATCGCAGCGGTCATTGGCATGACGCCGCCTTTCGTTGCGCTCTCGGTCGCGGCAGGGTTAGGGTTCAATCTCTTGTAGCGCCGTTACTTGCGTCGCGTCAGCGGGATGCTGGTGTCGGGTAGGGTTGCTTCTGCTGAGTCGGTCTGGGCTAGCGCGTCACGGGCTGCGAATGGCTTGGTCGGAGGCTCACTTTGCTGCACCCGCTCGAGTTGCTTGGCCGCCCATCGCACGCTCTGTGCGATCACGTGAGAGTCGGTGACCTCTTCGGTCGCGCGCAGCAGGTTGGCCAGGTCGAGCGCCATGTCCCGGCTCGACGCGTAGCGTTCGATTGGGTTGCGTCGAAGTGCTTTGTTGATGATCTCGATGAGGCGTTCGGGAAGGTCGTCGCGGATCTCGGCCAGGTCAGGCGCTTCGGACTCGCGGATCGTCCCGACCACCATGATCGGGTCTTCGCCCTTGAAGAGCTTCTCTCCGGCGAGGATCTCCCAGAGCACGACGCCCACGCTGAACACGTCGGTCTGCGCGCTTGGCTCGGCTTCGTAGGTCAGCTCGGGTGCAAGATAGGAGATCTTGCCCTTCACGAATCCCGGCTTGGTGATCGAGCTTCGATCCATCGCGCGTGCCAGGCCGAAATCGGTCAGCTTCACGACGCCGCAATTGCTCAGCATCACGTTCTGTGGCGTCACGTCTCGATGGAATACCGGCGCGGGCCTTCCATCGGCGTCCTGTCGTGCATGCGCTGCGTGTAGCGCTTCGAGGACTTCGATACCGATGGCCGCGGTCAGGCTCCAGGGCGTGTGGTGACCATGTGCCCGATAGCCTCGCCGCCAATCGGAAAACGTCAGCCCCTCGACCCATTCGAGAACCAAGTAGTACTCGCCGCTCCGGTCGCGATCGAAGTCGTGAATCTGCGCGATGTTGGGGTGGTCGAGCTCCGAGACCACACGCGCCTCTTCGACGAACATTTTGAGGAACTCGGGGTTCTGGCTGAGTGGCGCCAACACGCGCTTGATCGCGACCGGTCGCGTGAAGCCCGCGGCCCCATGCGTCTGCCCACGATACACCTTGGCCATCCCGCCTTCACCGGCGAGCTCCATGACCTCGTATTTTCCGCCTAGCAGTTCCACCATAGGAGGGTGGCCAACCCCTTAGCTTTCTTTAGCAGAAAGCACGGCGTCGAGTTCACCCTTCTCGTACATCTCGCGAATGATGTCACAGCCGCCCACGAACTTGCCCCGGACGTAAAGCTGCGGGATCGTTGGCCAGTTGCTGAACTCCTTGATTCCCTGCCGGATGGCTGGGTCTTCGAGCACGTTCACGTCCTGAAACTCCGATCCGGAGCGCCGCAGGACCTCGACCACGGTCGCGGAGAAGCCGCACTGTGGAAAATGCTTGTTGCCCTTCATGAAGAGCACGACATCGTCGCCCTCGATGATGCCCTGAATGCGGTCTCGCAAGGTATCTTCCATCGTTTAACCCTCTAGCTTGGCCCAACTCTCGGGCGTGTAGGTCTTGAGCGCAAGTGCATGAACGGGCCCGGCCATCAGCTCGCCCAGGGCCGCGTAGACCATCTGGTGCTGCTCGATCGGGGTTTTTCCTGCGAAAGCGGCCGAGACGACCAGGGCGTCCCAGTGGTCCTTGGTGCCGGTCAGATCTCTGATCACCAGGTGGGACACCTCTCCCAGCCCGTCACGAATTCGTTCTTCCAAGACCTCGGCTTCAAGCATTGCAGCGCCTCCACTCAGCTCCTGTGGCTACGGCCGGGCAGGGTGCTTGTCAATCGCCAGCGGGGTCAATGCACGCCGAACAGCCGCTTTACCGAAGGCCGCGACAGGACGATGATCGTGAAGATCCCGAGGACCGTCCCAAAGGGAAACATGAGGCATTCGCCCCAGCCGGTGAGGTAGCAGAACGTCCACCAGCGGCGCTGGCGGATCTTCACGCCCACCAGCGCGAGGTGGATCGCGCTTACCAGTGCCAGGACCAGCCCGCCCACGATCACGGTGATGACCAGCGTATTGAAGTCTTGCAGCATGGCGTCCGGGCTGGCCCCGAACGGATCGGTTCCCGTCTGTCCGGAGATGTCGCCCATGGCCATCGACAAGTCGGTTCCTACCTCGTCGAGCAGCTTGGACCCGGTCACGCCCAAGAGCAGCGTAGGAATCCCGCCGAGCAGCGCGACGCCGGCAAGGATGAAGTGACCGATGGAAAGTGCGCCCAGATGCTCTCTGTCTTCTGCGTTTGGCTCTTCTTCCAAGCGAACCCCCTCGATGATCGTGCTATGCAGGCAGCCGATGGGCAAGGTCGCTTTCGTATTCCCTGGTCAGGGCAGTCAAAAGGTCGGAATGGGTCGCGAAGCGTTCGACGCATCAGACGCAGCAAAGGCTGTGTTCGAGGAAGCCGATGCGGCGCTCGGTGAGAGTCTGTCGCAGCTCTGTTTCGAGGGGCCCGAAGAAGACCTGAAGCTGACGGCCAACACCCAGCCCGCGGTTCTGACCGCTTCGATTGCCATCCTGCGTGCGCTCGACGCGCTCTTCGATGTCGTGGCCGGACACAGTCTCGGGGAGTACTCGGCGCACGTTGCGGCGGGTACGCTCGCGCTTGCTGACGCGGTGCGCTTGGTACGAAAGCGCGGCGAGTACATGCAAGAAGCCGTGCCCTACGGCGAAGGCGCAATGGCGGCGATCCTCAAAGCCGATCGCTCGCTGGTCGAGCGCATCTGCGCCGAAATCCCCGGCCTGGTCGAGCCCGTCAACTACAACACTCCGCAGCAGATCGTCATCGCGGGGGAGACGAGCGCAGTGAACGAAGCTGGGTCCAAGCTCAAAGAAGCAGGAGCGCGCGCGAGCACCCTGCCCGTGAGCGCCCCCTTCCACTCCAGCTTGATGGAACCCGCCGAGCTTCGGCTCCGCACGGACATGGAACGGATCGATTTCTCGGATCCCGTAGCGCCGGTGTACGTCAATGTGGACGCAGCGCCGATCAGCAATGCTGCCGCGGCGAAGGAGGCGCTGATCCGCCAGGTGAGCCGGCCGGTCCTCTGGGAACAAAGCGTTCGCACGATGATCGACGACGGGGTTTCTCTTTTCGTCGAAGTGGGTCCGGGCAGGGTCCTGAGCGGCCTTCTGGCGCGAATCGACAAGGGCGCAGGCCGGGTCAGCGTGCAGGGCCCGTCGGACTTCGATGCGGCCAGAGAGGCCATTGCCGAAGCCAGAGCAAGCTAATTGTTTCGTGATTTCAGTTTGTTATCGGATTCGCCCCACCTTGGTTTGACCTGATTTTCAAATCTTGTAGAACCGCGCCGCCCGCCAGCAGTTAACCGGGGTCGGGCCCAAAGAGGTTCAGCGACTATGGAAAATCTGATTTACGCAGCCCCAGTAGCGGGCGTGCTTGCTCTGATCTTCGCCTGGATGAAGGCGAGTTGGGTCTCCAAGCAGGATCCAGGCGACGCGAGCATGGTCGAGATTGCCGGCCAGATCCAGGAAGGCGCCCTGGCGTTCCTTCGGGCGGAGTACCGGGTTCTTTCGATCTTCGTCATCATCGTCGGCGCGATTCTGGGCGTCGCCTACGTCAGCGACCCGCAGCGCGGCTGGCAGATCGCAGGCTCCTTCGTCGTCGGCGCGGCGTCCTCGGCCCTGGCTGGCTGGATCGGGATGAAGGTCGCGACCAACGCCAATGTGCGCACCACGGCAGCGGCCCGCATCGGCCTCGCCCCCGCCCTCGATGTGGCCTTCTCGGGTGGCGCCGTCATGGGTATGACCGTCGTCGGCCTCGCGACGATCGGCCTGAGTGTTCTGTACCTCGTCTTCACGAACGTACTTGGCTGGGAGCTCACTCGTACCGTCAACGTCATCACTGGCTTCTCGATGGGCGCTTCTTCGATCGCGCTTTTCGCGCGTGTGGGTGGCGGTATCTATACCAAGGCCGCGGACGTCGGCGCCGACCTCGTTGGTAAGGTCGAGTCCGGTCTTCCCGAGGATGACCCGCGTAACCCCGCCGTCATCGCAGACAACGTCGGTGACAACGTCGGCGACGTCGCTGGCATGGGCGCCGACCTCTTCGAGTCCTTCGTCGGTGCGATCATCGGTGCGATGGTTCTCGCGCTCGGCTTCGTCGCCGTGAAGGACGGAACCAGCGTCGGCCCGGTCATTTTACCGTTGGTAATCGCCGCAGCGGGCATCATTTGTTCGATGGTCGGCACCTTCTTCGTGCGCACCAAAGAGGGCGGCAATCCGCAGCACGCGCTCGACACGGGTGCCTTCGGTGCTGCGGGCGTCATGGCGCTCGCAACGTTCGGCATCGCCAAGTACATGTGGCCCGAAGGCGGCACGATGACCGCCGCGGGCAAGCTCGTCACCTGGACGAACGTGGGCTGGGCGACCGTAGCAGGCCTTGCCGCTGGCGTTCTCGTCGGCCTCATCACTTCGTACTACACGTCGATGCACAAGGGCCCGGTCGATAGCATCGCCGAGCAGAGCAAGACCGGCACGGCGACGAACATCATCGCGGGTCTCGGCGTCGGCATGCAGTCGACTGCCTTGCCCATTCTCGTCATTGCAGCCGGTGTGGTCGTCGCCGCCGAGGTCGCAGGCCTCTATGGCGTGGCCATCGCGGCGCTCGGCATGCTCTCCACCACGGGCATTCAGCTCGCGGTCGACGCCTACGGCCCCATCGCTGACAACGCCGGCGGCATCGCCGAGATGAGCCATCAGGCTCCGGAAGTTCGCGAGCGCACCGACAAGCTCGACGCCGTGGGCAACACCACCGCGGCTATCGGCAAGGGCTTCGCCATTGGCTCGGCGGCCATGACGGCCCTCGCGCTCTTCGCGGCTTTCGCGCAGACCGCTGGCATCACCGGCATCAACATCTCGAAGCCCTTGGTCATGGCGGGCCTGTTCCTCGGCGGCATGCTTCCCTTCCTCTTCTCGTCCATGGCGATGAAGGCGGTCGGTATTGCAGCCATGGACATGATCGAAGAGGTCCGTCGTCAGTTCCGCGAGATTCCGGGGCTGCTCGAGGGCAACGCAAAGCCGGACACGGCTCGCTGCGTGAAGATCTCCACCGAGGCTTCACTCAAGCGCATGGTGGCGCCGGGCGCGCTCGCCATTCTCAGCCCTGTCGTCGTGGGCTTCGGTATGGGCGCAGAGGCGCTCGGCGGCATGCTCGCCGGAGTCACCGTGACGGGCGTTCTCATGGCGCTTTTCATGTCCAACGCCGGTGGCGCCTGGGACAACGCCAAGAAGTCCTTCGAAGGCGGCGGCTACAAGATGACGGACGGCACGGTCCACCCGAAGGGCAGCGAGGCCCACAACGCTGCCGTCGTCGGTGACACCGTCGGTGACCCCTTCAAGGACACCGCGGGCCCGTCGCTCAACATCCTCGTGAAGCTGATGAGCGTCGTCGCGCTGGTTCTAGCGCCGTTGCTCGTCTAATGTCGCGAAGGCCACGGGGCTTGGTCCCCGTGCACGCATGAGAAGGCCCCGCAGGCGTTTGCCTCGCGGGGTTTTTCTTTGGGGGCTAAGGTTCGGGCAATGACTGACCCAACCCAGACCTCCGCATGGAAGGCGCTGCGCGCGCATTACGAGGAAGTCGGCGACCTCCAGATGCGCAAGCTCTTCCGCGACGACCCTGACCGCGCCGCGCGTCTCTCGCTCACGCTCGGTGACATGCTCTTCGACTACTCGAAGAATCGCATCACCGATCAAACGCTCACCTTGCTCGCCGAGCTCTGCGAACAGTGCGGAGCTCGCGATTGGATCGTACGGATGTTCTCGGGCGAGGCGATCAACGAGACCGAGGGCAGGGCGGTTCTTCACACCGCGCTTCGCAACCGCGGTGAGCGTCCGGTGATGGTTGACGGTGTGGACGTGATGCCCGACGTGCGACGTGTGCTCTCGCAAATGCGCGAGTTCGCCACATCCGTTCGCGAAGGCGCTTGGCTAGGACACAGCGGTCGAGCGATCACGGATGTCGTGAACATCGGGATCGGCGGCTCCGACCTCGGCCCTGTCATGGTCACCGAGGCGCTGCGCCCATACTGGAAGCAGGGGCTGCGTGCGCACTTCGTGTCGAACGTCGATGGCACACACCTGAGCGAAGTGCTGCGCCGGGTGCAGCCGGAAACAACGCTATTCATCGTTGCCTCGAAGACCTTCACCACACAGGAGACGCTTACGAACGCCCGCTCTGCGCGCCAGTGGCTCGTCGATCGAATGGGCAGTGAAGACGCCGTCGCCAAGCACTTCGTCGCGCTTTCGACCAACCGCGAAGCGGTGGTGGAGTTTGGAATCGATCCCGCGAATATGTTCGAGTTCTGGGACTGGGTGGGTGGTCGATACTCGCTCTGGTCGGCGATCGGCCTCTCAATCGCCACCGTGGTTGGCATGGACAACTTCGAAGAGCTGCTCGCCGGTGCATACGAAGTCGACGAACACTTCCAGACCGCCCCGCTTCGCGAGAATGTTCCGGTGCTCATGGCAATGCTCGGCGTTTGGTATCACAATTTCTTCGGCGCGCCTTCGTATGCCGTCCTCCCCTACGACCAGTATCTACATCGCTTTCCCGCGTACCTTCAGCAGGCCGACATGGAGAGCAATGGGAAGAGCGCCTCGCGCGACGGGACGATTATCGACAGCTACACGACCGGACCGATCGTCTGGGGAGAGCCCGGCACCAACGGACAGCACGCGTTCTTTCAACTCTTGCATCAGGGAACCCATTTGGTGCCCTGCGACTTCATCGTAGCCGCGCAGAGCCAGAATCCCATCGGCGAGCATCAGGACATCCTGGTGGCCAACTGCATTGCTCAAGCCGAGGCAATGATGCGAGGCAAGACTGCGGGCGAAGCTCGCAAGGAGCTCGAGGCGAGCGGTGCATCGGCAGAGCGGGTCGAGGAGCTCGTGCCGCACAAGACCTTCGCCGGAAACCGGCCGAGCAACACCTTCATGCTCGACAAGCTCACCCCGCGGGCGCTGGGACGCCTAATCGCGCTCTACGAGCACAAGATCTTCGTGCAAGGCGTGATCTGGAACATCTACAGCTTTGACCAATGGGGGGTCGAGCTTGGCAAGCAGCTCGCCAAGGTCATTCTTCCGGAGCTTGGCGGCGCAAGCGGCGAGCACGACAACTCCACCGAACAGTTGATCTCGTACTACCGAAGTCATAGGAATCCCGACTCATGACTACATTGGCTGTCGATATCGGGGGCATCAGCATCAAGCTCCTCGTACTCGATGCAGAAGGTGAGCCGATGTCCGAGACCCTGGCTCGACCCACGCCCGTGCCGCCGACGCCGGACGCGCTCTGCACGCTGATCCACGACTTGGCGGACACTTTGCCCCCGCATCAGCGCGTCTCCGTTGGCTTCCCTGGAGTGGTCAAAGCGGGGGTGACCATGAATGCTCCGAATCTCGGAAACGAGCTCTGGGATCAGGTCCCCCTGAGCGAGCTCTTGGCGCATCACCTCGAGCGTCCCGTTCGCGCCGCCAATGACGTGGATCTGCAGGGACTTGGAGTCGCCAAAGGGGATGGCGTCGAGCTGGTATTGACGCTGGGCACGGGCATGGGCGCGGCGCTCTTCACCGATGGCGCCCTCGTTCCGAATCTAGAGCTAGGACACCACCCGTTTCGAGACGGACAGACCTACGAAGACTTGGTACGCGATAGCGAGCTCAAGCGCATCGGTCCCATCGAATGGACGGCGCGAGTTCTCGACGCGCTCGAACAGATCGAGCGGCTCTTCAACTACGACCAGCTGCACCTGGGTGGAGGGAATGCTCAGAACATCAAGTCCGCACTCCCGGCGAACGTGCAGGTCTTCTCGCTGGCACAAGCCATGAGAGGCGCGCAGAAGCTCTGGGACGAGGCCTAGGCCCCGCCGAGGAAGGGGTTCAATCGCCGCTCTTCGCCGATCGTCGTGTTCGGGCCGTGACCGCAGATCACAAGCGTTTCGTCTGGCAATGCAAAGAGCTTGCGCTTGATCGAGTCGAGCAGCTGCGAGGTATTGCCGCCCCAGAGGTCGCTGCGGCCGACGCTGCGCGCGAACAGAGTGTCTCCGGCGATCACGATCGGTCGGTTCCCTTCCACTCTGAGGCAAATGCTGCCCGGCGAGTGCCCGGGCGTGTGAACGACGTCCGCTTCGAGCCCGCCCGCCAAGACGGTGTCCCCGTGAGATAGAAAGCGGTCGACGGCCGCCATCTCCGGCGCTCGGAATGGCGCGCGAAAGCCATCGAGCTGCATCTGCACGCCCTCGTACAGGAACAGGTCTTCCTCGTGAATCATGATCGGAGCATTGGTGCCGTCCTGAACCTCTTTGGTTGCGCCGATGTGATCGAAGTGGGTGTGCGTGTGCACGATCCCCTCGCACTTGAGCCCGAGCTCTTC
>Ga0316198_10000121_pt1 | contig 33489 bp, 28 predicted proteins | sample OudBieAanoxic_MG_FD_204935 | JGI IMG/M metagenome (GOLD analysis project Ga0316198, IMG submission 204935) | Coastal sediment microbial communities from Oude Bieten Haven, Netherlands - site A anoxic | ecosystem: Environmental > Aquatic > Marine > Coastal > Sediment | place: Netherlands... | reverse complement strand
AGCCTTGCTCGCCGCTGGCGCGCGCCAGGCCGATATAGTTGCAGACCGCGAAGGCGTCCGTCCACAGGTAGCGCCGCCGGGGCTGTTTGGATGCAAGCCCGGTGCGGTCCGCGAAGTTATTCATCAACACGATGGCTTCATCGATACGTGGATCGGGCATGGTTCCGGCCTCCTTTTGCGCATCCGCCTGTGCCGATGCGAACGGTAAAAGCACCATTAACAAAAAAACACGAACGTGCATTGCACACATAATCTCCAGGCTGTATTCGGCGTCTTTCGTACATGAAAACCATACAGAACGGCCTGGTTCTTGTCATTAGTGATCGCGAGAAGGGGAGCTGTTTATGCCCCGCAAGCATATGCCTGTTGCTCAGGCTGCTACGGGCAACTGGTGTATCCTGTGGTAAATGGTACGCATTCCATTAAATCGGAAATTCGCACAGTAACTAGAGCGTCTTGTTTGTCGGTTATCAGGTAATCATCACGAATTCGTCGCCCATAGGAGAAGATGCAGTATTATTCAGTCGTAGTAGATAACATAGGAAGTAACTTGGTCTACAGTAGAAGTTTGAGGGATGCCGGTACCTCATCCACGACCGCGATACGAAATTCACGGATTCGTTTCGCGCAGAAGACCTGCGGCGCGAAATCTGAAACCTGAACGCGAAATTGCGTGAAATACCGTTAGTATGGCCTCACGTTATCTGCTGCTGTTACTCTTCCTCGTGGTCTTCCTGGTGACGATCATTCAGTTGGAAGTGCTGTCCATCGCATTTCAGAAGCTCGGGCTGTCGCCCCGGGGGGCGCTGTTACTGGTGCTGGGCGCATTATTCGGCAGCAGTATCAATATTCCGTTGACCACCATCAAGAGTACTCCCCCGTCACGGCTACCACCGGACATCCCACCCTGGGGCCGGCTCTGGCAGCCCGGTGCACCAGGGTATACGGGGAAAACGATCCTCGCGATCAACCTGGGGGGCTGCATCATCCCGGTAGGCCTTAGCCTGAACCTGCTTGCCAGGCAACTGGTCAACCCGTTCGACCTGCTGCCAGCCCTGCTGATTGTCACCGCGGTCAGCTATGTATTCAGCCGTCCGATTTCCGGTATCGGTATCGGTATGCCGGTTCTCATCGCGCCGCTGGTGGCGGTGATCACGGCCCTGCTCCTTGAACCCGCGAATGCGGCGCCGCTCGCCTTTTCCAGCGGGGTGCTCGGCGTCCTGCTGGGCGCCGACATCCTGCACCTGGCCGATATTCGAGCAATGGGAGTGCGGGTCGTCTCGATCGGCGGGGCCGGCACCTTTGATGGAATCTTTCTGACCGGCATTATTGCCGTGCTGCTGACATGACTGTGTTTCTGTCATTACCTGTCCATAAATGCATACACCGCTGCGAGGTTGTGCCGCGAAATCCGTACGCCGAACTGTTCGGCCAGGCGTTGCTGCGCCTCTTCCAGCGACTCCGGTGTCGGTGACAGATGCTGGAGAAAACTGGACAAATCTTCCTGCACCGCCCATGGGTAGATCAGCCAGCGCCACTTGATGATCTTTTTGGCGTAATAATCAACGGCAACATGTGTTGTGGCTTTCTGGTGCATCACCGCCGTCCTGATCCGGCGTGGGCTGAATGACTGCAAGTGCTGCAGGGCGGTTTCCAGGGTTTGGCCGCCATCGTTTACATCATCGATAAGCAACACGTCCAGGCCCTCTATTCCGGTACAAAGCGGATAGCGGATAACGGCATGCGCCTGTTTCGAGGAACCTGCCAGGTAATGCTCGATCCGGATCGTGGCCAACGCCATGATACCCAGGTAGTCACACACCAGCCTCGCCGGTACCAGGCCGCCACGGCCAATGGCGACGACTGCGGCAGGGCGATAATTCGATTTACGGACCAGTCGTGCAAGCTGTCGGCACAATCGCTGAACTTCCGACCAGGTGATCAGTTCACAACGCATCGCCTGTGCCATACCCAACCTCCCAGGGTTTTGTTCGGAGGAATTAAAACACACATTTTCATACCAGTAATACACCCCGGATGTCGGTAACGTACACCAAACCTGCCGTAAAGCGTTTGACCGGGGTTTACCGCGGGCGGTTGCCGAGCTGGCGGCGCTCAGGGCACAAGGGCACCGTATCTATGTTCACTGCACGGCGGGTCTGGGACGCAGCCCATTAACGTTACTGGCTTATCTTGTCCTGGCCGAGGGTTATTCACCCGAGGGGGCCATTCGTTTGATCCAAGCGGCACGTCCCGGGGCAGTGCCTGCCTGGGAAGCTTTCCACGGTTGTCTAGAGGATCTGGTCAGCCGTCATCGCACCGCGATTGAGAAGCGCGCCTACGAACCGTGCGAGCAGGGCATTCATCAGGCGGCCGACGCTGATTGGAATCAGGCGCAGGTCGACGTATTACGGTCGGTGTTGTGCCCGTGAGCCCATCACCTGGTCCCGGCAACGGCGACCGGTTCAGGCAGTATCTGGAAAACCTGGGGAGGGATATCGAGCCGGGTTCAGGTTTCTTCTCGCCTGACACAGTATTCTGGCGCGTCAGCCGCGAACCGGCACTCCTGCTCGCCGTGGCGAGTAACAGTCGACAGTCTGCGAAAATCGTGCCAATTCCGTACGTTGCATGATCTGTAGCCATGGCGGGCGGCATCAGTTAATCTCAAGTAGCAAGCCGAAACTGTGAAAACAGGCCGAGAGAGGTGAACTATGGCTCATCTGGAAGATTTTGGAAAAGAAACCTATTTTAAAAAAATCGGTTATATCTGGGATGCCCGAATCGAGGCTTATGTCAACAAGGCGGAATGGAAAATATTTTCCAAGGAATATATCGACGATCATTCCTTCGATACGCTGTTGTCCGATTTTCAGGAAGAATCGAGCCCGAATCAGTGGAAGGTGTACTTCAATACTGAATCGCCAATGGATGTACACAACGTGCATAAACATTGTTGTGTGAGTATCGGGCTGGATGCGTAATCGAATTACCGGACATCGTACTGCGGCATGCCAGCGCCTGCTGGGCTGAAGTGCCGTGTCAATCAACCAGGAGATTGCAGACAGTTTACGCGAGATCGCCACTTTGCTCGAAGAGCAGGGTGCCGGCCCGTTTCGTGTGAATGCGCATCAACGGGCGGCCAGCACGGTCGTCAATCTTGATGAACCCATCAGCGAGATTGTTGAACAAAAAGGGCTACACGGGTTGATTGCGCTTCCTGGAATCGGCGAAGGAATTGCCCGTTCGATTTATGAATACGTGGCTATGGGCCGTATGAGTCGCCTGGACAGTTTACGTGGCGGCCATGATCCGGTGGCATTGTTCAAGCAGATACCGGGTGTGGGCTCCACATTAGCGCACCAAATCATAGACACGCTGCATATCGATAGCCTGGAAGCGCTTGAAGTGGCAGCGTATAACAGGCGTTTGGAAAAAATTCCTGGTTTCAGTACCAATAAAGTCGCGATGGTTCAGGCCTGGCTTGCCCAGGTACTGGGTTGTCGTCGACCTGAAACCCGGGCACACGAGCCGGTGGCCGAGGCACCGGTAAGCCTGCTGTTGCAGATCGATCGTCTCTATCGGGAAAAGGCGGAAGCCGGTGAATTACCGACCATTGCACCGAAGCGTTTTAACCCGGAGGGTGGGGCATGGTTGGCCATCATGCACGTGACCAGAGGCGGATGGCATTTCACGGCACTTTATTCCAACACCGCCCGTGCCCACCAGCTGCAACGCACCAGGGACTGGGTGGTGATATATTCTTATGATGCCCAGCACCATGAAAGCCAACACACGGTCGTGACTGAAATTCGAGGCCCGCTGGCAGGTCAGCGCGTTGTGCGCGGACGGGAATCGGAATGCCTCGCTTACTACGCACATGAATCCACGGGTACGGCAGGAAAAGGTTGATGAAACCCATCCGATTCTTTCGCTGCACTTCTGCACCTTGGTGCAGAATCTCTCCCCGTTCACGAATGCTTAACGCTTCAAGTTCTTTAACAGGATGAATGGTTGCATGCATGATACCTCCACCCCTTGGTGCAAAACCCGGCCGTTCAAGGCGGGTCGTAATCGTCGGGCCCATGCGATGAATCAATAGCAGAAATGACTCGCTGATAAATTCATAGGGTGGTGCCAGTGGGTTACGGGTGCCACCTTCAAGCCTCAGGTTAGAGGGTGCCTTTGCCAGCATAAGCGCCGCTAAGACAGCTTGCAGAACGAGAGTCGTGCTGCCTGCTGTAGCAATGGGAAAGGTGTAGTCACCTGGCATGACGCGCTGTGGTATAAAGACAAGCCGTTGCGATCCCTGCTGCGCTCCTTCAACATCCGCCCTGGAAATGGATTTTGCGGCCATCACAGCCGCCAGGTGTTGCGGCTGAAGCCCGGGGTTTGACCTGTTGGCTCGAATACGGGTGAGTTCAAAGGCTTTGCCAAGGCACATGGAGAGGGCGAGAGACGTTCGCAGTATCTGCCCGCCCCCCTCGCCCTGGGCGCCATCGATTGTCAACAAACTCTCGCTCACTGTTGTCCCAATTTTAATGGGTCGATCTTTTGGTGAAAGATCCGGGCACCGCGGTTCAATTTTGCTACGCTTTAACTATAAGGCATCATAAGGAGAACACAATTTTTCATGCGTGACTCGATTCGAGTGTTGGTGCTGGGCACCGGGCAGATGGGCTCGGGGATCATCCGGCTCGTGCTTGACAAGCAGGGCCTGAAATTTGCCGGCGCCTTTGCCAGAAGATCCAGCCGTGCCGGGCTGGAGGTCGGGCAGGCGGTCGGGCTTGAACGTGATCTTGGTATCCGTGTCAGCACGGATCTGGCCAAGGTGATCGAACAGGTGCAACCGCACGTGGCCATTCAGGCGACTTGTTCAAATATCGACGACGCGATGGGCGAAATCACCTTGCTGGTGCGCCACGGCGTCCCTGTTATATCGATCGCTGAACAGATGGCTTATCCTGCCTGCAGTTCCCCGGCATTTGCCGAAGAGATACACTGGCTGGCGGTGTCACGGGATGTGGCTGTGGTCGGTACCGGCATCAACCCGGGCTTTGTGCTGGACCTGCTGGTTATTACGCTTTCCGGTGTCTGTGCAGACATCCAGTCGATCAGTGCAGAGCGTGTCAACGACCTCTCGCCCTACGGGCCGACAGTGCTCGCAAGCCAGGGCGTGGGGCTCAGCCCGGAAGCATTTGAAGAGGCACTGGAAACAGGCATGGTTGTCGGACATATCGGTTTTCCGGAGTCGATTCACCTGATCGCGGCAGCCGTTGGCTGGGACATCGAGCGCATCGAAGAAAAACGTGAAGCGATCATTGCTGGGGTCGTGCGGGAAACGCCGTTCGTAACGGTGCAGCCCGGCCAGGTGGCCGGTTGTCTGCACACCGCAGTGGCGTACCGGCAGGGCGAGCCGATCATCACACTCAGCCATCCGCAGCAGATTCACCCGCAGCTAGAAGATGGCGAGACCTGCGACCGGATCGAGATCAAAGGCACCCCAGATGTACGACTGTCCGGTAGTCCCGAGATTCCCGGCGGCCAGGGAACTTGCGCGCTGGCCGTCAACATGATTCCACGCATCCTGAATGCGGCGCCCGGTCTGCATACCGTGTCAGATCTGCCGGTGCCGGCAGCGATGCTGGGCGATGTGCGGCAGCTGCTTCGTGACCCGGGGCAGGAGGATCGAACATGACAGAGCTGATTGGTAAGGGAACCTGGATTGAGATCCACCGAAGTGTGCTGCCCGCCGGTGCACGCGCACCGCGGGTGCCCGACGATACCCGGCAGGTTCCACTGGAGATGCGGGTGAAGGGTTTTCTCGTTGCACCAGCCTCAGCGGGCGAGGAAGCAGAGATCGTCACACCGGCTGGCCGTCGGTTGCGCGGCGTGGTCAGGGAAATCAATCCCGCCTACACCCACGGCTTCGGTGCGCCGATTGCCGAGCTGTGCGGCGTCGGGCGCGAGGTGCGTGCCCTGCTGCGCGGACGGGGACAGGGTTCATGAGCGCCGACAGCTACCAGGCCATCATGGCGCAGCGGCCCGCTATCATGCGTGCATCGGTGGGCATCGACTATGCACAGTACAACACCGGCGTGCTGGCCTTTGACTACGAACGGCTGCTCGCGGATACCGGCTACGACATCGATGCGACCCACAAGGTGCAGCGCGCCACGGCGGTGGGTGATACACCGCTGGTAGAGTTGCATAACATGACTGAACTGGTGCGTGCAGTTGCACCGACCGGCAGAGGTGCCCGGCTGTTCGTCAAGGACGAAGCCGCCAATCCGTCCGGGTCTTTCAAGGACAGGCGCGCTTCGCTATCGGTGCATGAAGCGGCAAAGCGAGGCTATCCCGGTGTGGCCGCGGCGACCAGCGGTAATTATGGCGCCGCGGTGGCGTCGCAGGCCGCCAAGGCGGGGCTCGGCTGTATCGTGGTTCAGGAAGCCTTTGACAGCCAGGGTATTGAGCAACCGGAGATCGCCGAGAAGACCCGTGCCTGCGAAGCCTACGGCGCCGAGGTGATACGCCTTTCGGTGGGGCCTGAACTCTTTTATGTTTTTCTACAGGTCCTGAAGGAAACCGGTTACTTCAACGCATCGCTGTATACACCGTACTCAATACTGGGCATCGAGACACTCGGCTACGAACTTGCCCGCCAGGTCAAACAACACTGCGGGCGTTTTCCCGACGTGGTAATCGCCACCCATGCCGGCGGGGGCAACGTAACAGGGACCGCGCGCGGACTGCTGAAGGCCGGTGCGACCGATACCCAAATGGTTGCCGCCAGTGTCGATCTGTCAGGTCTGCACATGGCATCGGATCATGATTTCAATCGTAAATCCTTTACCACGGGCCACACCGGGTTTTCGATACCGTTTACCACATGGCCTGACCGTGCTGATGTACCGCGCAACGCGGCGCGCGCCTTGCGCTACATGGATCGTTTCGTGACCGTGAGCCAGGGTGAAGTTTTTTATATCACCCAGGTATTGGCAGAGCTCGAGGGCATGGAGCGGGGGCCGGCAGGTAATATATCACTCGCCGCGGCGTTCGCGATTGCCCGGGATCTGGATATGCAGCAGATCGTCGTAGTGCAGGAGGCTGAATACACCGGTGCAGGCAAGCATCCCATTGCCCAGCTCAATCTTGCCAGACAAATGGGCATAGAAGTGACGCGCGGCGATCCACGTGACAACAAACCGGGTGAGCGTATCGTGATCCCCGAATATCCCTCGCAGATTGCCGTCGTAGACGTGAACCTGGACCATGTGCGGCACTCCTACCTGCGTAATGCCATCGAGTCCTTGCCAGCAGACACCATGCTCGATGACGTGGATATCGAGTTTCTCGCCGCTGAAACGCGAAGCAGTCGAACTTATGTGCAGGAGACCATCGATGAGTGGCATGGAAAGAGAAGATGATTTCCAGGCGCGCCGTGCGCGACTGCGAAAGCTGTCGGACCAGGAGCTGTATGACAAGTTCTGGAGCCTGGTGGATAAAATCGTCGCACCACTGATCGAGGAGGCGTGCAGCCACACGACACCGTCCATCGAACGTTCCGTGTTGCTACGCATGGGGTTTTCCAGCCTGGAATGCAGGGACCTGGTCGCGCGTATGCAGGAGCGGGGACTGCTCGGGCATGGCGCTGGTCGCCTGGTCTTGGAGCTTTCGACGTTGAAGGGTATTTCGACTCGCGAGGCGGGAGCGGCATTGCTTGAGGGGCGTTACTGGGAGGAGCTGCCGCTATGAAGCTGTCACCTGACCAGAAGCTGGATATCAGTGATGTGCTCAAGGATCTCGACCGGTATCGACCGCGGCGCCGGGGTTGGAGCTGGCGCAGCAAGTTGAAGGAACACAAGGTCGGCTCGTTTATCTACTACGATGCTTCAGAAGATCTTGATCATTCTGTGCCGCTTCCCGCTGCCCAGGCGTTCGATGACATCGACCCTCAATGCGACATGATGATCACCACCGAAATTGCCTCCGGTCGTTTTGAGGATGACCTGCGTCGCATGCGCATGGCCGCCTGGCACGGTGCCGATCACATCATGGTGATTCGCACCACCGGCCAATCGCATTTCGACGGTTTGATCGAGGGTACACCCGAGGGTATCGGCGGTATCCCTGTGACACGCAAACAGTTGCGTGCAACTCGCAAGGCGCTGGATGCGATCGAAGACGAGGTCGGCAGGCCGATCAATTTTCATTCCTACGTGAGTGGTCTGGCCGGACCTGAAATGGCGGTGCTGTTCGCGGAGGAGGGTGTGAACGGCGCACACCAGGATCCTCAATACAATGTCCTGTACCGTGACATCAACATGCACCGTTCATTCGTGGATGCCGCCGAGGCCAAGTGCATCCTGGGCGACGGTGGTATTCTACAGCTGGACGGCGCGCACAATGCCAACGCCACGGCCAAGCAGGCGTGGAAAGTGACCCCGGAACTGCTCGTCCAGCACGCCGTCAACACCGGCTACTCGCGGGCGGTCGGTATGCCTCCTGATTTGATCGCGCTGTCCACGGTACCGCCGACCGCGCCACCGGCGCCCAAATTGCGCCTTGATCTGCCGTATGCGGTCGCGCTGCGTGATCTGTTCCAGGGTTACCGGTTTCGCGCCCAGCAGAATACGCGCTACATGGAATCGGATACCGAGGAAGCCACGGTGACCCATGTGCTGGATACGCTGATCTCGCGCCTGACCTCGGCGGATATCCAGAGCACCATCACACCCGATGAAGGGCGCAATATCCCCTGGCACTATAACAACGTGGCCGGCGTGAACGCAGCCCGCCAGGTGTTGATGGGTGTGGATGGCCTGAAGCAGATGATTGATCTCAAGCAGGACGGCCCCTTGTCAGAACAGGCGCGAGAAATCAAGGAACGCGCCGTGCTGTTCCTCGAAGAGATCCTGGAAGGCGGTGGCTATTACGCGGCTGTCGAAGCCGGCCAGTTCGTCGATCAGGGTTACTACCCGGAGCGCAAGGGTGACGGCATCGTCCGTGATGCGGCGGGCGGGGACGGTGCGGCCAGCGTGCTTGCGCGCGAGGCGGATTACGGTGCACCCGTGTGCAGTCATTTCGGTCACAATGTCTATGCGACTGAAACAGGTAAACCCTGCGACCAGTACGGTGGCTGCAGTTTGTGCGATTCAGGCAAGATCCAGTACATCGATGAGCTGGATGCCGAAGATAACGTTGATAAACGCCTGGCGCAGCCACTGGCCGAGCGCGCCAGGGGAGTGCTGCGACCGGAGGTCGAGAAACACGGTGACGGGGTCGTGTGTGTGACACTGTTTGTACCCGAACGACCGCAACTGGCAGAGGCAGCGGCACTGGAGATGGCAAGATACATGGGACTCGACAAGCCCGAGGTGATCAACCGGCGGCTCATGCATCCTGCCGAAGGCAGTGTCTTTGAAATCAAAGGCACGCTTGCTGTCGCTGTCAGTATCGATGCGCTTCCGGTTGAAGAGAAGCAAGCGCTGCTTGGCGATGATGAAATCGAAGCCTGGGTGCGTGGCCGTGATATTCATCTGGTTGCAGCGACGGTCGGCGAGGATGAGCACTCGGTCGGCCTGCACGAAATCCTCGACATCAAGCACGGTGGTATCGAGCGCTATGGCTTCCACTGTCATGACCTGGGCACCTCGGTGTCTGTCGAACAGCTGCTGGATGTAGCCGAGCAAGCCGGGGCAAGCGCTATCCTGGCATCGATCATCGTCACACATGCCGACGTGCATATGAAGCACATGCGGCGTCTGCATGCGCTCGCCCGGCAACGTGGTCTGCGCCGGCGGCTGGTGCTGGTTGTCGGAGGTACCCGTATCACCGATAAACTGGCCCGCGAGTGCGGCATGGATGCAGGCTTCGGGCACGGCACCACCGGTCGGAACGTGGCGAGCTTTCTGGTTCGAAAACTGCGCGATATGAATTTATCATGACCGGTCCCTGGCTAAGCGTTGACCTCGACAAAATCGAGCACAACAGCCGCACGCTCGTCGAGTTGTGTACACAGCACGGGATTGCAGTCACCGGCGTGACCAAGGCCACCTGTGGCAACCCCGAGGTGGCGAAGGCGATGTTACGCGGGGGTGTCTGTTCGATAGCCGATTCGCGCCTGGAGAACATTCACCGGCTCAAGGCTGCCGGTATCGATACCTCGTACCTGTTGCTGCGCCTGCCACCGCTGTCGGGAACAGATACAGTGGTCGATTCGGTGGACATGAGTCTGAATTCTGAACTTTCAGTGTTACAGGGATTGTCGGCTGCCGCCGGCAAAAGGGGCGTAGAGCACGATGTGATTATTATGACCGACCTCGGCGATCTGCGCGAGGGTATCTTGCCTGATGATTTTATGCCCTTCATGAAGGAAGCCACCCGGCTGGCGGGCATACGCATCGCGGGTATCGGGGCAAACCTTACCTGTTTCAGCGGTGTCGTCCCCGACGAACATAATATGAACCGCCTGGTTGGACTGGCTGATAGGATAGAACAGCGCTTTGACCTTAAACTCAAGTGGGTCTCCGGCACCAATTCAAGTGGACTCGAGCTCATCGCTTCCGGAGGAATGCCAACGCGGGTCAACCATGCGCGCCTCGGTGAAGCGATTCTGCTGGGGCGCGAAACCGTGCATCGTAATCCCTGGCAGGATACCTTTCAGGATGCCTTTGTGCTGCACGCTGAGGTACTGGAACTTCAGAACAAACCCTCGCTGCCAGTCGGGACGCGTAGTGAAGATGCGTTCGGCAAGCAGCCACAGTTTGAGGATCGCGGTGTAATCAGCCGGGCACTGCTGAATGTCGGGCGCGGGGATATCGATGTGGAGGGTATAATGCCTGTCGATGCACGCTTCAGGATGCTCGGCGCCTCGAGTGATTACCTGGCCGTTGATGTCAGCGCAGCCGGTTATGACATCCACGTGGGTGACCAGCTTGCGTTTTCCCTGAACTACAGCGCGCTGCTCGCAGCGATGACATCGGAATACGTGAAGAAATGCTTTGGGCCGGACTATGGCGCTTTGTAAGGACAATCTGACACAGGCATTCATTCATACGGACCGTTTGACGCACAATCTGGGTGTTCTCCAGCAACTTGTTGGGAATCGTCCGCTGTGGCCGGCGATCAAGGCGAATGCCTATGGTCATGGCATCGACATCGTCGCTCGCCACCTGATCGGACTGGGTTACAACACACTGTGTGTTGCGCACGTCAGCGAAGCGATTAGCCTCTTGGAGGCTGGCATCGAAGCAAGATTCCTGCTGATGTCGGCGACATTGCCGGAACACAGTGAGGCCATTGTCAGCTGCGGTTGTGAACCCGTGGTGTGTACGGATGAGATGGCACAGGCTCTTTCGAATGCGGCGCAAAGACTCGGGCGACAAGTTATGGTGCACGTCATGGTCGATACCGGCATGGGACGCATCGGCGTTTTCCCGGACGATGCAGCGAAATTTATCGAACATTGTAAGGCCATGCCCGCGTTGCGTGTGCGTGGACTGATGAGCCATTTTCCCTGTGCCGATGAAGCGGATAAGAGCGTGTCGCTAGGCGGCATCGGGAAATTCAGGCGTGTTATCGAAGCGGCCCGGTTGCATAATATCGAGGTGTGTCACATGGCGAACAGTGCAGCGATTATGGATTTGCCCGAAGCCTGGTTCGACGCAGTGCGGCCGGGAATAGCTGTGTATGGGCTGGCCCCGTCCTCTGAAATCACCAGCCCGCAGGTGCACGCCCTCGAGCCGGTACTGGAATGGAAAACCCGGATTACTTTTCTAAAGGAAGCTCCGGCCGGTACTGGCCTCAGTTACGGACATGCCTTCCACACTGAACGCCCGTCGCTTATTGCTACGCTGCCGGTCGGTTACGGCGACGGCCTCAGCCGGAATCTCTCCAATAAACTCGAAGTGCTGGCAGGTGGCCTGCGCTGTCCGCAAGTCGGACGCATCACAATGGACCAGAGCCTGATTGATGTCACGGCGCTGCGCGGACAGGTGGCACTGGGCGATGAAGTCGTGATCATCGGGCGCCAGGGTGAGGAGGCAGTCACGGCGGATGAGCTGGCGGACCTGCTTGTAACCATCAACTACGAAGTGGTAACCGCGATCAGTCAGCGAGTCCCTCGTATTGTGGTATCCGGGTAGCTTGTCATAAGGCAATATCGAGGATGGTTTTTACGTCTACAGCCATATCAGGTAACCGGTAATGCGTATTGTCATTGCCCTGGGTGGGAATGCATTGCTGCGGCGCGATGAAGCATTGACGGTGGATAACCAGCGCCACAATGTAAAGACTGCCGCACGGGCTTTGGCGCCCATTGCCCTCGAACATGAACTGGTCATTACACACGGCAACGGGCCACAGGTCGGTCTGCTGGCTTTACAAAGTGCTATCGTCAGGCCTGAACAGGCCTACCCGCTGGACATCCTGGATGCGGAAAGCGAAGGCATGATCGGGTACCTGATCGAGCAGGAACTGGATAATCTGCTTCCACCTGAACGGCGCTGTGCGACACTGCTGACCCAGATCGAGGTGGATGCGGATGATCCGGCGTTCAAACATCCCGCTAAACCCATCGGGCCTATTTACACCGAAATGGAAGCACGCAGACTGGCACACGATAAAGGCTGGAGCATTGCACCGGACGGCGAGCATTTCCGCCGCGTTGTCGCGTCACCAAGACCACAGAGAATTTTTGAGCTCAGTGTCATCCAGCTGCTGGTTGAGCAGGGTATCGTTGTTATTTGTGCCGGTGGCGGTGGTATCCCGGTCGTGCACCGCACCGATGGCAGCCTGGTCGGTGTCGAGGGGGTGATTGACAAGGATTTTGCCAGTGCCTTGCTGGCTCGCGAACTCAAAGCCGATGTATTCCTGATGTTGACCGATGTCGATGCCGTGTACCGTGACTGGGCTTTGCCAGGCGCGCGTGCGATTCGTCGGGCAGCGCCTCAGGCTATTCGCATGTTTGATTTTGCTCCCGGCTCCATGGGACCCAAGGTGGAAGCCGCCTGTGAGTTTGTCGAACAGACCGGCGCCATGGCCGGCATTGGCCGACTGGATGAGGCGCTAGCGATACTGCGTGGCGAGGCGGGAACGTTGATTACACTGGCTACTGCAGATATCGAATGGCGGGATTGATGAAGGTTGCGAGGGAATACAGTGGCTCGCCAGGGGGCAGGGTCTTTTATAGCCATAATACCAATGGTTCCTGCCGCGTCCGATGTTGATCACGGTATGCGGTGCGCCGGCCGGGATGAGGATCTCCTGGCCCACTGCCGGACGCAGCACCTGGTCACTGAAACGAAGCTCTATTTCTCCGTCGATGAGCATCACCAGCTCATCGCTGGCGTGCACGAAATCCGCCCACACTTGCCCCGGCGGATCGGTCCAGATATCGCAGCTGAAGCCACGCGCATGCCAGCCGCGTGCAACCGTATCCTTGTCCATTTTTCCAGCACTACCGCTCATGGAATCAGGGTACTCTATTAGATTCCTCTCGTCAGCCATCGAGCGTCACGTCAGGTTCGAAACCCAATAGTGTCAACGCGGCCCTTGGCGTGGGGGAAGAGGGCAAGTTGAAACGCTTCAGCGCTGCTTGCGGAAGCGTTGTTCACTCAGAAAACGCTCCACCAGACTGCCCAATGCCGGTTCCCCCGCTTCGGAAAATTCGTAGCGCGCACGCACAACGGGCTTGTTGATCTCGATCAGTGCATCGAGATTACAGGGTGTCGCTGACACGATGACATCGACGTCCGCCATGTTGATCGTTTTGCGTAGCGCAGCCAACTGCGCAGCATGATAACCGACTGCCGGTAACACGGGTCCGATATGCGGGTACTGCGCATACAGTGCGGCGATCTCGTTCACGGCAACGCTGCGCGGGTCGATGATCTCAGCCGCCTGGGCCTGGGTGGCCGCGACATAGCCTGCTCCATACGGCATGCCACCGTGGGTGATAGTGGGCCCGTCTTCGACGACCAGTACACGTTTGCCCCGCACCAGCCCCGGCTGATCCAGTTGTACCGGTGAGGCACCACGGGTAATGATTGCCCGCGGGTTGATGCCGTGTGCGGTTTCCGTTACCTGCTGGATATCGGCATCCGAAGCGGAGTTCACCTTGGCCACCAGGATGATGTCTGCCATTCGCAACACGGCCTCGCCGGGATGGTGCGTGGTTTCGTGACCGGCCCGCAAGGGGTCTACCAGCACGATATGCAGATCCGGCTTGATGAAAGAGAAATCGTTGTTGCCGCCATCCCAGAGAATGACATCGGCTTCAGCTTCCGCACGGGCGACGATCTCGCCGTAGTCGACACCAGCGTACACGATGTTACCCAGCGCCAGGTGTGGTTCGTACTCTTCGCGTTCCTCGATGGTACAGTCGGCAGCGTCGAGGTCGGCAGGACTGGCAAAACGCTGCACCGCCTGGCGTTCAATATTGCCATAGGGCATGGGATGGCGGATAACCGCAACCCGAAGGTCCTGTTCTTTCAGTATTCGCGACAGCCAGCGTGCTGTTTGCGACTTGCCGCAGCCGGTTCTTGCTGCACAGACAGCGATGACCGGTACCGATGCCGGGAGCATGGTGCGCTCTGGTCCCAGCAACAGGAAATCCGAACCGGCACTCAGTGCGATGGAAGCCGTGTGCATCACGCGCGCGTGGCTGACATCACTGTAGGCAAAAACGACTTGATCGATACTTTCCTTTCGGCAAATCGACTCCAGTTCCGACTCGGGGACAATCGGAATACCTCCGGGGTAATGTGGGCCTGCGAGTGAGGGGGGGTAGCGGCGCCCGGCGATCTCCGGAATCTGGGTTGCGGTAAACGCGACCACATGGCTCGTCGGGTCATCACGATAGACCATATTGAAGTTATGAAAGTCGCGGCCTGCTGCACCCATGATGAGTACGCGGCGTGTGTGCAGCTGTTCAGGCATCAGGCAAACTCCCTGAATCTGTCCATGAGACCGAGCGCCTCGGCAACGGCCTTGCAGGTGATGTGCCCGGCGTGGGTGTTCACGCCTTTGCCAAAGCCTGGGTCTGTGCGCAGGGTATCGAGGTCGTGGTCAGCCAGCTTGAGGGCATAGGGCAGGGTGGCACTGGTCAGTGCTATCGTCGACAGCCTTGGGTAGGCGCCAGGCATGTTGGCCACGCAGTAGTGAATGACACCATGTTTCTCGTAGACAGGTGCGCTGTGTGTTGTTGGATGCGAGGTTTCCACGCAACCACCCTGATCGATACTGACGTCTACAATGACAGAACCCGTTTGCATGGTCTGCACCATGGATTCGGTCACGACATGCGGCGCGCGAGCGCCGCGACGCAGCACTGCGCCGACCACCAGGTCGGCATCGCTCAACTCGGCGGCGATGTTACCCGGTTCGGATAGCACGAAGTGTATATCCCTGGAGATTTCCTTTTGTAGTTCCGGAACCCGATTTCGATGTCGACCGACCAGGTAGACCGCTGCGCCCATGGCGATCGCAACACGCGCGCTGTGTCGGCCGACGACTCCGTCACCGATGATGACCACCTTGCCGTAACGTTCGTCGAATATGCGGGACAGCAGCATGCCCTTGCCGTGATTGAAATGGGCGAGGTAATAGTTACCCATGGTCACGGCCATGTTGCCGGCCACCGCGCTCATGGGTGCCAGCAGTGGCAGTTTTCCCTGGTCGCCCTCCACGGTTTCATAGGCGATCGCCGTGGTCTCGTGTTCCAGCAGGGCATCGGTGAGCGTCGGGGTGACACCGGAAAGATGAAAGTAGGTGAACAGCATCTGATCGCGCAGCTGACCGTACTCCTGTTCCAGCGGTTCTTTGACCTTCAGTACCAGGTCTGTCTTCCAGGCTGACTCGGCAGACACCAGTTGTGCGCCTGCCTGCGCGTATGCTTCATCAGTAAAACCCGAACCGACCCCGGCGCCGGCCTGAACCAGTACGCTGTGGCCGGCCTGCGTGAGTGTCTGTGCGCCTGCGGGGGTCAGGGCAACACGGTTTTCCTTTTCCTTGATTTCCTTTAGAACGCCGACCTTCATGTTAGGGGACCCTGTATTTCAAACCGGAACTGAAGTACGTGTCTCACAATACCAATGTTAGTTTAAACGGTCGAAATGATATAGAGTCAGGGTGGATTTGTGGTCGCGCAGCGGGGTGGGTAGTTCTTGGGCATTTAGAATCAACCATTCTGTTGATGTGCCTCAATATAATTCGGTGATAATAAGATGATACTATATCGTATCAGCAGAATATCGCAGTTTTTCAAGCTGCCCGCTAACAACAAGCTTAAAGGCTCGCCGTGCAACCAGGAAAACCACTGAAACCCGAACAACTGTATCAGCGTTGCGATCCCGATCTGTTTGATTTCAACACGAGCGCAGAGCTGGAGGACCAGGTAGAGACACCCGGTCAGGAACGTGCCGTGGAAGCCATCGATTTCGCCACCGAAATAGCGCTCGGCGGCTTCAACCTGTTCATACTGGGCCCGCAAGGCACCGGCAGGCACAGTGCTGTACGGCGGATACTCAGACAAAAAGCCGCAAAAAAGCCAGCTGCGGATGACTGGTGTTATGTCAACAATTTTGACAACGCAAAACGGCCTCGCTACCTGAGAATGCCGGCAGGACAGGGCAATGAGTTACGCAGGGATATCGAACAAATCATCGAAGACGCCCACAGTGTAATACCGGCTGCTTTCGAGAGCGAAGACTACCGCACCCGGCGCCAGGCTATCGAAGAGGAATTCAACGAATACCAGGAAAAAGTGTTCGAGGAAGTCCAGAAAAGCGCCAGGGAACGCAACATAAGTATTATCCAGACACCGACCGGACTTGCCTTTGTGCCATTGCGCGACGACAAGGCCGTCAGCCCCAAGGAATACGCGCAGCTTTCCAAGGAGGAACAGGAGCGGCTGAAGCGGGATACCGAAGTGGTGAGCAAGGACCTGCAACAAAAGATGCAGTCAGTCCCGCAGGAAGCACGCAGGGTTCGCGAAAAAATACGCGATCTGGACCGCGACGTTTCCATGTTTGCCGTCGGTGGCCTGATCGACCAGCTGATCATGAAATACAAGACATTAGTCGATGTTGTTGCCTATCTGGAAGACATGCAGACCGACATCGTCAACAACGTGGCGATTTTTCTCAAATCACCCGAGTCAGAGAACCCGTCGCTAAAGGCCTTGCTCAGCGGCCAGCGGCAGGACATGGGGGCGCAGAAATCCGCGGCGATGCAGCGCTATGCCATCAATGTGATCATTGACCATACAGATGCGGAAGGTGCGCCGGTGGTGTTCGAAGACCATCCCACGTTTCCTTACCTGATTGGCCGGATTGAACACGTCTCCGAGATGGGCACGCTGTTCACCAACTTCAACCTGATCCGGGCCGGCGCCTTGCACCGCGCCAACGGCGGCTATCTGGTACTGGATGCAAGCAAGTTGCTGGTTCAGCCGTTCGCCTGGGAAGGTCTCAAACGGGCATTAACGTCGGGCGAGATCCGCATCAAGTCGCTCGGCGAAGCGCTCAGTCTGGTGAGTACCGTGTCACTCGAACCCCAGCCGATACCACTCGATGTGAAGATTATTCTGCTGGGTGACCGTATGCTCTATTACCTGCTGCAAGCGTATGACCCGGAATTTCTGGATCTCTTCAAGGTAGCGGCGGATTTCGAGGGCCAGATCGACCGGAGTAACGAGAACAGCCTGCAGTTTATCAGGCTTCTGGCCACACTCATCGGAAAGGAGAATCTCAAGCCGCTGGACCGTGAGGCGGCGGCCCGTGTGCTGGAGGCAAGTGCCCGCCATGCCGGCGATGCGGAGAAGCTTTCAGCAGAGATTCGATACGCTGCCGATATTGTGCGCGAATCCGATTTCTATGCAACCCGTACCGGCAAGGAGGTCATCGGCCGGACAGAGATACAACAGGCCATTGACACGCGTATCCGGCGTGCCAGCCGCATTCGCGACCGTCTGCAGGAGGAAATCCTGCGAGATACTATTCTGATCGACACCGACGGTGAATGCATCGGACAGATCAACGGTCTGGCTGCAGCCCAGCTCGGCGAATCGACCTTTGCGCATCCCTGCCGCATTACCGCCCGCGTGGCCCTGGGTTCGGGCAAAGTGGTGGATATCGAGCGTGAGGTCGAGCTCGGTGGGCCGATACATTCCAAGGGGGTACTGATACTGTCCGCCTTTCTGGCCTCGCATTACCTTATCGACAGTCCGCTTTCCCTGTTCGCCAGCCTGGTCTTCGAACAAAGCTATGGCGGCATTGAAGGCGACAGCGCCTCGGCCGCCGAACTCTGCGCGTTGCTGTCGGCACTGGCAGAGGTTCCCATAAAACAGCATCTGGCCATCACCGGCTCGGTCAACCAGCACGGACGTATTCAAGCCATCGGCGCGGTCAATGACAAAATCGAGGGTTTTTTCGATATCTGCAATAAACGCGAGCTGACGGGTCAGCAGGGTGTCCTGATACCGCTTTCCAACACCAGGCACCTGATGCTCAGACACGACATCGTCGACGCCGTGGCACAAAACCGCTTCCAGATCTATCCGGTCGAAACCATTGATCAGTGCATGACGCTGCTCAGCGGACTGGATGCCGGTGAGCGGGACGAACAGGGCGAGTTTCCCGACGGCAGCGTCAATCAGCGGGTCCGCGCCAGGCTGCAGGATTTTGCCGAGAAGCGGCACAGCTTCGGGGCCGGCAACTCCCCATCGAATACGTCATAATGATCGACCCTGGCAAACGTCTGCAAGTCCGCATTACCGTGATGTTCGGCAACACGGATGCCGACCGCAGCGCCCTGGAGATGCTCGGCCTGTTAACGGCGGAGACACCGTCGGAAATCCTCGGGTTGTTCATGGAAGACAGCGAACTTTTGAGCCTGGCAGATCTGCCGGTGGCACGGGAATACTGCTGCCTGACCCAGGTCGAGCGGCAGTTGAATTCCGCGGACCTCCAGCGTCAGCTCAGGATACAGGCGCGTTCCGCCCAGCAGGCACTGGCCGCTATCGCGGAGCGTATCGGTTTCAGCTGGTCGTTCCAGACCGTACGGGGCTCACTGGCCGGCTTGCTGGAAAACGCGGCAGAAGACATGGACCTTATGCTGCTGGGTGCGGCACGGCGCAGCCTGCCGATACCTGGCCATTTCCCGTCAATGACCCTGACACGTCCATCCAGGCAGTCGGTTAGCGTTATTTTCGATGGCTCGGCAGTTGCAAAGCGGGCACTCGCCGTCGCACTCCGCATTGCCAGGGCCGGCGAGCAATCATTGAACATTTTTCTGGTCTCAGCACATGTCGATGATTTTTCATCGCTACGCGCACAGAGCACAGCATTGGCCGGTCCCGTAGTGCTGCGCTTTCATGAACTGGTCAATCCGGAGTTCGACGACATTCTTGAGGTAGTACGCAGCGAGCGTGCCGGCACGCTGGTACTGGGTATGGGCGAGCGATTGATTTCGCCCGAGTCTGTTGGACTGCTGCGCAATCGCTTGAGCTGTCCGGCGGTGTTGGTCAAGTAAACGGGGTAGACTAAATCCCCTAGGCAGGCTGTAGGCTGATTCACGCTGACGCGGCGACCTCAATCTGCGCATTCAGGTGCAGATTCCGCAGAAGCTCTCTGGCGGGGAGTGTGCACTCTACAAACAACCGCGCTCGCCGGGTCAGACGAGCGCATGAAAAAAGCGTTAGTGGCAGTCCTTGAATATATCTTTAGTGCGGACTATCTTGAGCATTGACATTAGCAGATTTTCCACCCGGCAATCGGACAACGCAGGTTCGGCCGGTTCGTTGTTTTATCGTAGCTTGGAGACCAGGCAGGAAATCAGATATCGAGTTCGTATTGAACAATGGCGCACTTGCGTAACCTATTAAATTTGAAGGAAAACGACATGGCTAAAGAATCGAAGGAAGAAAGCAAACAAACAGAAAGCAAACAGGAAGTGCAAAAGGTTCAACCCGCGCGCACCCTGAGTCCGTTCGAGGAAATGGATCGGCTGTTTGAAGGTTATTTGCCACGTAGCTGGATGCACCCTTTTCACTGGGAGCGGCCGTCCTGGGGTGAACTGGCGGCGCCATTCGAGGGTAAAATGCCACGCGTGGATATTGTTGATCGCGACGATGAACTCGTCGTCAAGGCGGAATTGCCGGGTGTCGACAAGAAAGACCTCGATATTTCCGTGACCGAAAACTCAGTTACCATCAAGGGCAGCACAAGCCACGAAGAGAAAGAAGAGAAAGGTGATTACCACCGTTGCGAGATTTCCAGCGGCGCGTATTCCCGCACCCTGGCCCTGCCCTCGGACGTTGAAGCGGACAAGGCCAAGGCGAAATTCAAGGACGGTGTGCTTGAGTTAACCCTGCCTAAACTGAAAAAAGCCAAACGCCACACCATCAAGGTTGGATGAGGCGAATTCAGTTGCTACCCTGAAACCCGGCAGCTGCCGGGTTTTATTTTTCCGCTGCGGATCAGCGACACTTACTGCTATTATTTTCACAGGCATTCCAGACGGAGATCGCAAACATGGCACAAAACCAACGCCCGGTTGTAGGAGAAATCATCGACACCTTCCAATCCAGGCTCAGTAAAAGTGTCTGCGAGCAGATCGGCAGCGCCCAGTTTACCGATCTCGCCATCATGATCGACGAGGCAATCAGAGAAGAAATCGCTTCCGCCGCGGATCTGGTGGAGGACGTGGCGAGAAAACTGAGAGAGAACTCCCGGGGACCCGAGCTTGGCTTATGAAAGATGGCTTCGAATTTGCGGATGAACTGGGCCCCTTGAAAACCATTCACGTCTACGAACCCTCGGTTGACCTGCGCGCCATTCTGGTCGTGGACAATGTCGCCAAAGGCCCATCTATCGGCGGGGTGCGCATGGCGCCGGATGTCAGCCGCGAGGAATGTTTCCGGCTGGCCAGAGCCATGACGCTCAAGAATGCCGCCGCCGGCCTGCCCCACGGCGGCGGCAAAGCGGTGCTGTACGGCGATCCCAGGATGCCGAAGTCTGAAAAGGAACGCCTGATACGTGCCCTGGCCAACGCCCTGCGTAATACCGAGGATTACATTTTCGCGCCGGACATGGGCACCGATGAGGAATGCATGGCCTGGATACAGGACGAAATCGGCCGCGTGGTGGCGCGGCCGCGCGAGATCGGCGGCATCCCGCTGGATGAGATCGGCGCAACAGGCTGGGGGCTGAGCCATGTCACCGACGTCGCCCTGGACTATTGCGACTTCGAATTGAACAAGGCGCGCATCGTGGTGCAGGGCTTCGGTGCGGTTGGCAGGCACACGGCACGCTTTTTGACAGATAGGGGCGCGGTGCTGGTCGGCGCCGCTGACTCCGCTGGCAGCATTCATAATCCCGATGGGCTGGATGTCGCCCGGCTCAGCGAAATCAAATACAGCGGCGCTTCTCTCATCGAGTATACGGATGCAGAACGTCTTGATCGCGACGCCGTGGTCGACATTGAATGCGACATCTGGATTCCAGCCGCGCGGCCGGACGTCATCCACGAAGATAACGTGCACCGGCTCAGAACGAAACTGGTGATCGAAGGCGCCAACATACCTGTTACGCTGGGTGCCGAAAAGATCCTGGCTGACAGGGGCATTCTCTGTGTCCCGGACTTTATCGCCAACGCAGGCGGCGTCATTTGCGCCGCCATGGAATATCACGGCGCCAGCGAGGCTGCGGCGCTGCAAAGCATCGAAGAAAAGCTGCGCCGCAATACCCGACTGGTGCTGGAGGACGCAGCGAAGCGTCACATCCTGCCCCGCGAGGCAGCCATGGAGCTCGCGCTGGCCCGGGTTAAAAAGGCCATGAGCTTTCGGCGCTATTCGCTGTTCTCAACAGCGCCCGGTTTTGTATAGATGTATCGCATCCGCTTTCACGGCCGCGGCGGACAGGGCATGAAGACGGCCAGCCGCATACTTGGGTCGGCGTTTTTTCTCGAGGATTTCGAAGTGCAGGACGCGCCGCGTTACGGTGCCGAACGCCGCGGCGCACCGATTTTTGCCTATGTGCGGGCATCCCGGCAGCTGATCAATGCACGCGGCATTATCCGCCGGCCGGACCTGGTCGTGGTCGCCGATGACAGCCTGGTCTCGGTACCGGCAGCCGGCGTATTGCAGGGACTGCGCGAGCACACGGTCATGCTCATCAACAGTCACGATGCCCCTGAGGTGTGGAAGGACCGCCTGAATATCGCCGCAACGGTATTGATCCTGCCCGCCAGGGAGGATAGCGAAGACCGCGCCGACCTGCCATTTGTCGGCATTGCCTGTGCCGCTGCGGCAGCACGTCTGGTCGGCGTTATCAGCCGTGACCGGTTGCTGGAGGCGATTCGCATGGAACTGGCTCCACTCGGATCACAACTCGTTGACCGCAACAGTCAGACGGCACTGCAGGCTTACGATGCCATGGCGGCACAGGCAGGCTGCGTGACCGAGGGCGCGGAGATCAGCGCCAGCAATTATGATCAGCCGCAATGGATCGGCTTGCCGTACGACGACGTCGAGCTGGCGGCACCGAGCGTCCATGCCGCCGCAACCAGTACCCGGGTCAATACCGGATTATGGCGCACCGTGCGCCCGGTCATTGATTACTCGCTGTGTAAGCACTGCTGGTGGGTGTGCAGCACCTTCTGTCCGGACGCTGCGATCACGGTGAGCACGGAGGGCAGACCGGAAATCGATTACGAGCATTGCAAGGGTTGCCTGATCTGTGTGGCCAAGTGCCCGCCGCACGCCATCGAGGCCGTTCCTGAACATGTGGCACAGCGTGAGGAGAAACAAGGCGCATGACACGCAGACTCCTGACCGGCAACGGCGCCGCCGCCTGGGGAGCACGCCTGGCCAGGGTTGACTACGTGCCGGCATTTCCCATCACGCCGCAGACAGAAATCATTGAAACCCTTGCCGGGTGGATCGACGCGGGCGAAATGCCAGGCCGAACAGTGACACTGGAATCCGAGCATTCCATGATCACTGCCGCTGGTGCGGCAGCGGCCACCGGCGTACGCGTGTTCACCGCCACCTCCAGCCAGGGCCTGTTGTATGGCATGGAAATGGTCTACACAGTCGCCGGCTGGCGTGCCCCCTTTGTCATGATCAACGTGTCGCGCGGTCTAGCCTCACCCATCACCCTGGAACCGGACCACAACGACATCATGGCGGCACGCGACAGCGGCTTCCTGCAGATCCACTGTTCGACCTGCCAGGAAGTACTCGACAGCGTACTGATGGCGTATCGACTCGGCGAAGATCATCGGGTGCGACTGCCGGTCATCGTCAACCTGGACGGTTTCTACCTGTCTTTCACCCGCGAACCGGTGGAACTTCCCGATGCACAGGCAGTCGCCGGATTTCTGTCGCCGTACGATCCGGAAAGCACCCGCTTCCGTGCCAGTGCACCCAACAGCCAGGCGGTCGCCGTGCTGGGCAGCTCGCCCTATTCCTATTTCCGCTACGAGAGTCACCTGGCAGCACTCAATGCGGCTGCCGTGTTCGACGAAACAGCCGCGGCGTTCGCTGAAACCTTCGGCCGCCGGCACCAGGCTGTGGAGGCCTATCGCTGCGACGACGCTGAGATCGTGCTGGTCATGATCGGCTCGTTTGCCACCAAGGCCAGGCAGGCGGTGGATCAGCTGCGCGCAGCAGGCCAGGCCGTCGGCCTGCTGCGCCCACGCCTGCTGAGACCGTTTCCGGCCGAACACTTGCAGCGTGTACTGAGCGGCAAACAGGGTGTTGCGGTTATCGACCAGAATATTTCCATGGGCATGGGCGGTGTATTGCACGCAGAGCTGGCCGCGGCGCTGTACGGAAAGCCACAGGTGCCGCCGGTTCTCGCCAGCTTTATCGGCGGCCTGGGCGGCCGCGATATCAGCCCGCAGGAGTTTTTCGAGATGGTGGCGGTCACCCGCAAGGCGGTCGAGGACGGCGTCACACCGCCGGCGCGTCTGCTGTACACGCGCGAGGAATACCGGGAGGTCAGGAAGCTGCAGGCGATAGCGCACCAGGAGCGTAAGGAACTAGGGCCTGTTAACACGATGAAAACGTCAGCGTTGCCGTCCCAAATACGGCCAGGCAAGGCACGAGGAGAGAAGTTTAGTGACTCTAAATGAGCGACGAGTAACGCCGGCTGGCCGTATTTGGGGCGCAACCCGAAGGGACGGGGCCATTTTTCCGCAGGCCTGCGTTACCGCTCGCTTATGTACGGCAGGTACACCGCACTCACAGCGCCTTGTCCTGCAAAAAAATGGCCGCCGTCGCTGCCGTTTTCATCGTGTTAACAGGCCCTAGGATCAGGCGCATGAGCGATACCCTGTTCAAGCGCATGAAAGACCTGCCGTCCACGCACCTGCTGGGCACCGGCACACCCATGTGCGCCGGCTGCGGTGGGCTGTCAGCCCTGCACGAGATCTATGACGTGCTGGGTCCCAGGACGGTGTTTGTCAACGCCGCCGGCTGCATGACCCTGTTGTCTGTCTACCCGTTCACACCATTCCGTGGCTCCTGGCTGTATACCGCCATGGCGTCGGCCCCGGCCGGCGCACAGGGCGTACGCGACGCCCTGGATATTCTCCTCGAGCAAAAGCGCCTGAGCAGCGAAGAAGACCTGCAGGTGGTGGTGTTGACCGGCGACGGTGCGGCCTACGGCATGGGTCTGTCGGCCACCTCGGGGGCCATCGAACGGGGTCTGGATTTTCTCTACATCTGCTACGACAACGAGGGCTATGGCAACACCGGCCAGCAATTTTCTGGCGCCACACCGCATGCGGCCAGGACCGCGACCAGTAAAGGCCCACGCGGCTTTGCCGGCTACAAGAAAGACCTGTTCGCTATCTGGGCGGCCCACAAACCGGCCTATGTCGCGACCGTCATCGGCGCCGAACCTCTCGATCTTGCCCGCAAAATTGAGAAGGCCAAGCAGCTCGAAGGCCCGCGGTTGATCATCGCACTGGCGCCCTGTCCCACCGGTTGGGACTATGATCCGCGCGAATCGGTCGATATCGGCAAGCTGGCGGTAAAAACCGGCGTGTGGCCGCTGAAGGAATACGTCGACGGCAAGGTGGTGCATACCAAAATCCCGCATCCGCGACTGCCGGTCGAAGAGTATCTGAAGAAACAGGGACGCTTTCGGCATTTGTTTACCCCCGCAGACGACGCTGAGCTGCTGAAAGAGATCCAGGGCCGGGTCGATAGCTATTGGTCGACAGTCCAGTCGTAAGCGGGGGGTTTTACCACATAGGATACGAAGGTCAGGCTGAACTCAATGCCCGCAAGACGTAACAGCTATTTTCACCGCGGTGGCGACACAGCCTTACTCGGTGCCACCATCGCGGAACATTTTGCCAGTATCGTAAAACAGTTCCCGCATAGCGAAGCGGTGGTCTCCATGCCCCAGGGGCGACGCCTGACCTACGCGCAGTTCGCAGACGCTGTGGACCCGCTGGCGCGGGGACTGCTGGCAATCGGATTCAACAAGGGTGATCGCATCGGCATCTGGGCAACCAACAACGTGGAGTGGCTGCTGCTGCAGATAGCCACAGCGCGGATCGGCGCGGTATTGGTCAACATCAATCCTGCCTACCGGCCGAGAGAACTGGCCTACGCCTTGCAACACTCGGAGGTCAATGGCCTGTTCGTCATTCCGCGTTTCCGCAGCAGCGACTACACCGCCATGCTCATCGAGCTGATGCCGGAACTCCAACATGCCGCAGCCACTGAATTCACCAGTACGGATTTTCCGGCCTTGCGGCGGGTGGTGGTCTATGATCCGGCGGCAGCGGAATACACCGCCCGGCCTCACCCCGGCTTTACGACTTGGGCGGACCTGCTGAGCGCCGCCGAGGCCATCAGCGACGGGCAGCTCGAGGCGGTCACAGCTTCCCTGGACATGGATGACCCCATCAACATTCAATACACGTCCGGGACCACCGGTTTTCCCAAAGCGGTGGTGCTGACACACCATAATATTCTCAATAACGCCTCATTTTCCGCCCAGGCGATGCATTTCACAGCAGCCGATCGCCTCGCCGTGGCGGTACCGTTTTATCACTGTTTTGGCATGGTGCTGGCCAACCTGCTGTGCTTTTCAGTCGGCGCCTGTATCGTCATTCCCTGCGAACATTTCGACGCGGCCGACGTGCTCAAAGCCTTGCAGGCCGAGCGTTGCACCGCCATCCACGGCGTACCGACCATGTTCATTGCCGAACTCGAACATCCGCAATTCAAGGACTTCGATCTGTCGACACTGCGCACCGGTATCATGGCGGGGGCCACCTGTCCGCCGGCGCTCATGCAGCGCGTGATGCAGGAACTGCATTGCAGCGAAATCCTGATCGGTTACGGTGAAACCGAGGCGTCGCCTCTCACCCACCTGACATCGAGGGACGATACCCTGGAGCGCCGCGTTGAAACCGTGGGAACCAATCTGCCCCACCAGGAAGTCAAGGTTGTGGATGTGGACAGCCGCAAAACCGTGCCGCTCGACTCGGTCGGAGAAATCTGTTTCCGCGGCTACCACATCATGCGCGGCTACTATGGCGACGCCGAGGCGACCGCAAGGGCGATCGATGACAGTGGCTGGCTGGCCTCCGGAGACCTGGGCACGATGGATGCCGAGGGTTATATAAAAATCACCGGGCGGCTCAAGGAAATGATCATCCGCGGCGGCGAGAATATCTATCCACGCGAGATCGAGGATTTTATTTTCACCCATCCCAAGGTCGCCGAGATTGCGGTGTTCGGCATCCCGGATGAATTCTTTGGCGAGGAAATTATGGCTTGGATTCTCCTGCACGCAGGGGAAACAGCGACGCAGGAAGAGATCCGAGAGTTCTGCAAGGACAGGATTGCCCACTTCAAGATTCCGAAACACATCTGGTTCGTTGATGAGTTCCCGATGACCGTCACCGGTAAGCTGCAGAAATTCCGCATGCGTGAAATCGCCATCGAGAAAATGCGGAGCTCATGACACAAGGTCTACATATTTATCAATATACTACCAATGGAGGTGTATTCCCATGCCAGCCAAAGAACTGAGATTTGGAGATGACGCGCGCCATGCACTGGTGCGCGGCGCAAGTATTCTTGTACGGGCGGTCAAGGCGACGCTGGGGCCACGGGGACGCAATGTTGTGATGCAAAGGTCGTTTGGCGGCCCCACGATTACCAAGGATGGTGTCTCGGTGGCAAAAGAGGTCGAGCTTGAGGATCCGTTCGAAAACATGGGCGCACAGATGGTAAAAGAGGTGTCCACCAAGACCTCGGAGATCGCCGGTGACGGGACGACCACAGCCGCCGTGCTCGCCCAGGCCATTTTTCAGGAGGGGTTGAAGTCGGTGGCGGCCGGGATGAATCCGATGGATATCAAGCGCGGCATCGATAAGGCCGTCGATGCTACGGTAGAGGAACTGAAACATCTCTCCATTGCGTGTGAAGACAGCAAGGCGATCGCCCAAGTAGGGACGGTCTCGGCCAATGGCGACGAGGAGATCGGCGGTTTGATCGCCTCGGCCATGGATAAGGTGGGCAAAGAAGGCGTTATCACCGTAGAGGAAGGCTCCGGGATGGCGAACGAATTGGATGTCGTCGAGGGCATGCAGTTCGACCGGGGTTATCTGTCACCCTATTTCATAAACAAGCCCGAAGATATGACGATGGAACTGGAGGACGCGTTTATCCTGTTATATGACAAGAAGTTGTCTAATATCCGGGATTTGTTGCCCTTATTGGAGGCCGTCGCCAAGGCAGGCAAACCCTTGCTGATCATTGCCGAGGACGTGGAGGGCGAGGCGTTGGCAACGCTGGTGGTCAATGCAGTGCGCGGTATTATCAAGGTGGCTGCTGTCAAGGCGCCGGGGTTCGGGGACCGGCGCAAGGCGATGCTGCAGGATATTGCCGTTCTGACGGGTGGAGAGGTGATCTCCGAAGAGACCGGCCAGACGCTGGAAAAGGCCAGCCTGAATGAGCTGGGTTCGGCCCGGAGGATTATCATCGCCAAGGACACTACCACACTGGTCGGCGGCAACGGTAAGCCTGATGAGATCGAGGGGCGCGTTCAGCAGATTCGTCGGCAGATCGATGATGCTACGTCCGACTACGACAAGGAGAAACTGCAGGAACGTCTTGCCAAGCTGTCCGGCGGTGTGGCGGAACTCAAGGTCGGCGCTGCCACGGAAACGGCGATGAAGGAGAAGAAGGATCGTGTCGAAGATGCCATGCATGCGACGCGGGCAGCCGTTGAGGAAGGTGTGGTGCCGGGCGGGGGCGTGGCGCTTGTACGCATGATACAGGCCGTGCAGGCGCAGGGTTTGAAGGGCGACAATCCTGACCAGGAAATGGGTATCAAGATCGTGCTTCGGGCTATGGAACAACCGCTGCGGGAAATCATGGTGAATGCAGGGCTGGAGCCGTCGGTGGTTATGAATAAGGTGAAAGAGCATAAGGGAAACTATGGATACAATGCCCAGAATTCCGAATACGGCGACATGATCGAAATGGGAATTCTGGACCCGACCAAGGTCGTACGGGTGGCATTGCAGAATGCTGCGTCCATTGCTGGACTGATGATCACAACGGAGGCCATGGTTGCCGAGGCGCCCAAAAAGGAAACGCACGTAGCGCAGGGGATGGGAGAGATGGGTGGCTACTGACACAGTCGCACCGGCCCCATGTGGAGGATGTCCGATTTATCACTAACCGGTTATTCCAGGTACTAGTGCTCTGTCCATGTGATAACTGAACCCGCAGTTATCATATGGACAGAGCACTAGCCTATACTTTAAGACACGAACTGGCTGTTAGTCACCGGGATGCCCGTCATGCAGCGACGACGCTTTCTAAGCCTGTCCCTACTGGCTGCCTGCGGCGCGCTGGGCAGGCGGGTGTACGCCGGTGACCCTGGCTACAGGACAGGTGCAGCGATGCCCGACAATTACAACAGACGTTCACGCTCCGTGAAACTGTTTTTGTGCGGCGATGTGATGACCGGCCGCGGCATCGACCAGATTCTACCTTACCCCAGTTCACCGGAGATCTATGAGCCCTATATGACCTCCGCGGTGCACTACGTGAAAATTGCAGAGCGCAGCAGCGGCCCGATTCCTCGCGCCGTCGGTTACGAGTACATATGGGGTGATGTGCTGCAGGCGCTCGAGGATGCGGCTCCGGATGCGCGCATCATCAACCTGGAAACCGCGGTTACCAGCAGCGACGACTACTGGCCCGGCAAGGGCATCAACTACCGCATGCATCCGGCCAATACGCCCTGCCTGACGGCCGCCGCTATCGATTGTTGTGTACTGGCCAATAATCACATCATCGACTGGGGTTACGAGGGTCTGCGCGAAACCCTGCAATCCCTGCAGGCGGCCGGGATCCGCACCGCCGGTGCCGGCAGGGATATTGCCGAAGCGAGCGCGCCGGCGGTGATCGATCTTGGAGGGCAGTGCCGTGTGAGCGTGTTTTCCATGGGATCGACGAGCAGCGGTATCGGGCGCGCCTGGGCGGCCGGCAGGCGCAACCCGGGGGTGTGGCTGCTGCCGGATCTGTCAATGGCGAGTGTCGAATCCATCGCCACGCAGGTGAGCGCCGCCAAACACCGTGGCGACATTGTCATAGCCTCCATTCACTGGGGAGGCAACTGGGGTTATGCGATCCCGGACGAGCAGCGCTACTTCGCCCATACGCTTATCGATCAGGCCGGCGTAGACCTGGTGCACGGACATTCCTCTCATCATCCGCGTGGTATCGAAGTCTACCGGAACAAGCTGATCCTGTACGGCTGTGGTGATTTCCTCAATGACTACGAAGGCATCAGCAGCCACGAGGAGTTTCGCGGTGACCTGACACTCATGTATTTGCCGGAACTCGACCCAGACGGCCAGCTGCTGGGAATGGATATGTGGCCCATGCAGACCTATCGTTTTCGCCTGCGACAGGCTTCGCCGGATGACAGCCGCTGGCTGGCTCGGGTCCTGGACCGCGAAAGCAGGAAACTCGGCAGCTGTGTTGTGCTCGAGGACGGCCGGTTAAGGCTTTGTCAGGGTTAAGGCTGTTAATCTATCGGGTCGCAGCCAACAGTTTGCGTAACGCCGCAAGCGAGCGTGTGTTCAGCACATCCTGCTTTTCCAGCCAGCCACGCCGTGCCTGGCCGATTCCAAAACGAAGGTTGTCAAAATCCGCAATGCTATGGGCGTCCGAATTAATGCTGACCAACACAGCTTCCTCGCGAGCCAATTGACAATGGGTGTCGAGCAGGTCGAGCCGTTCGGGATGGGCGTTCAGTTCGAGGTAGCAGCCGCGCTCACGTGCGTGGCGAATGATTTGTGTCATATCTACATCGTAGGGTGCGCGCCGGTCAATGAGGCGCCCGGTAGGATGAGCCAGCAGCGTAAAATACGGATTATCCATGGCGCGTAAAATACGCCGGGTTTGCTTCGACCGCGAAAGATCAAAGCGGCTGTGTACGGCACCGATAACGACCTCAAGCCTGGATAGTATCTCGTCCGGCAGATCCAGACTCCCGTCCTCGAGGATATCGACTTCGATGCCCTTTAACAGCGTGATACCGTGTCCACCGGAATTAAAGGCTTCAACGGATTCCATTTGTGAAAGCACTCGCTTGCTGTCCAGACCGTGGGCTACGGTCAGCCGTTTGGAATGATCGGTGATTGCCAGATACTCCAGTCCCTGCGCTTTGGCGGCCTTGGCCATGGCTGGAATCGACTCATGACCATCTGTCGCGCGGGTATGCGCGTGCAAATCCCCGCGCAAATCCCCCAGTTGAACGAGTTCCGGCAGCAGGCCGGCACGCGCTGCCTCGAGTTCACCACGGTTCTCGCGGAGTTCGGGCGGAATATAGGGTAAGCCGATCGATTGAAACACGCCTTCTTCGGATATTCCCGCAATGCGCTTTTCACCACGGAAAACGCCGTACTCGTTGATCTTCAACCCTCGTTTCTGAGCGATTCGGCGGACGGCAATATTATGGGATCGGCTACCTGTCAAGTAATACAAAGCCGCCCCATAACTTTCTTCCGGAACGACGCGCAGATCGACTTGAAGACCGCTGCGCAGAATAACAGCGGCACGGGTGGTGCCTCGGGATAACACGGTGTCGACTTCATCGTAGGCGACAAAATGTTCAATGACAGGACGGCCATTTCGGGCGGTGACCAGAATATCCAGATCGCCGACTGTTTCTCTGGCGCGGCGGTAGCTGCCTGCCACCTTCACCTCTTTAACACCTTTGGCGGTCTTAAGATAGGCGGCAAGCGGTTCTGCGTAGCGTCCGGCGACAACCAGTTTGAAACGCTGGCTGGAATCGGCATGCGCCTGGATGGCTTCCAGGATTCGCGCTTCGGTTTTTTCTCCGAAACCAGGCAGGAGCCGGATCGAACCGTCGCGGGCAGCGCGTTCCAGTTGTTCGTGATTGTGAATGTCCAGTTCATGGTACAGGGCGTGAACCCGCTTGGGACCCAGGCCGGGCAGTCTCAGAAGTTCGGTGAGATCGGCAGGCAGTTTTCTTCTCAGCTTATCGAGCGCCTGGCAATGACGTGTTTCGAGTACTTCATGTATCTTGCCGGCCAGATTCTTTCCGATGCCTGACAGGCGGGTAATATCTTCGCCTCGCTCGATCAGCAGGCTGATATCACGCCCCAGTTCGCGCAGGGTGCGTGCTCCGTTCCGGTAGGCGCGGATGCGGAAGGGGTTATCGCCCTCAATCTCCAGCAAGTCAGCAATCTCATCAAATACCGAAGCGATGTCTTCATTGTGTACAGGCATAATGCAAACACTATAGAGTCTAACCGCGAAGGACGCTAATACCCACAAGATCTGATGAAAACCCCATTTCCCTGGCGTAGCCTGCTTACCGGGCCTCTGCCAGTTGTCTGGAATATAGCCATGGGATTAACCATACTTTAAACTTATGTAAAGCCTTGAAGGCATACACAAGCCAAGTTGTAGACTGGTACACTATTATTGATGGTACGGGGAGCAGAAGATGGCAAACAGTGCTGACTTTGACATCGCTAACGATGCGCTGGCAGAGGAGGGCCATCAACGTACTGAATGGGCCTTGCAGGAAATGCCCGTGTTGCGCGGGCTCACGGCACGATTCAGCAAGGAACGTCCCTTGGACGGTGTTCGTTTGAGTGGCTGTCTTCATATTACGACTGAAACCGCCAACCTGGCCCGAGCCCTTAAAGCGGCGGGCGCCGATGTTGTCCTGTGTGCCAGTAATCCGCTCAGCACGCAGGATGACGTGGCGGCTGCGCTGGTCGAACGTTACGAAATTCCTGTGTATGCGATTCGCGGTGAGTCGACGGAGATCTACTACCGGCACATCAACGCCGCGCTCGATCACCAGCCTGTAATCACGATGGACGATGGGGCGGATCTTGTCAGCGAGATACATAGGTCGCGTACTGAATTGGTGGGTAACATGCTGGGCGGTACCGAAGAAACCACCACTGGCGTGATACGGTTGCGCGCCATGGCTCGGGAAGGTGCGCTCCAGTTTCCGATTATTGCGGTTAACGACGCAATGACTAAACATCTGTTTGATAACCGCTATGGTACCGGCCAGAGCACGCTGGATGGCATCATCCGCGCTACCAATATCCTGCTCGCCGGAAAGACCTTCGCGGTAGTCGGGTATGGCTGGTGTGGCCGCGGCATTGCCATGCGCGCCAAGGGTCATGGTGCCAATGTGGTTGTTACCGAGGTCGATTCTTTACGTGCGCTGGAGGCGGCTATGGATGGTTTTCGTGTTATGCCACTGGTTGAAGCGGCCAGGCAGTCGGACTTTATTGTTACTGCGACAGGTGACAAGCACGTCGTAGACAAAGCCCATATGGAGGTCATGAAAGACGGTTGTGTGCTGGCGAATTCGGGACATTTTAATGTCGAGATCAATATCCCAGCCCTGGAAGCGATGGCGGTAAATCGACACAAGCCGCGGCCTTCGGTCGATGAATACCGGCTCGCCGATGGCCGGAGACTGTGCCTGTTGGCGGAGGGACGCCTGGTTAATCTTGCGGCTGCCGAAGGGCATCCCTCTGCGGTGATGGATATGAGTTTTGCCAATCAGGTTTTGTGTGCAGTGTATCTGGCAACGCTGCAACATAAGCTGGATAACAGCGTCCATGATGTTCCAGCAGAAATTGATCAGCAAGTGGCGCGGCTGAAACTGGCGGCTATGAATATTGAGATTGACGAATTGACAGAGGAGCAAGTGACGTATCTTTCTTCCTGGCAGGAAGGGACATAATAATCACTACCACAGTTAAAAGGTATTCTCGGCGTAGCCTTTGTGCCTTTGGTGGGAGGGCAACGCGCCCACTTTAGCGACCCAACAGAAGGACAATGCCGGCGGTGATCAAGGCAATGATCAAGGTGCGCAGGCCACTCCATAACCAGAACTGACCACTGACCGTGCCGAGAAGTACCCCCCATCATAAACAGAG
>Ga0316198_10000119_pt1 | contig 33659 bp, 26 predicted proteins | sample OudBieAanoxic_MG_FD_204935 | JGI IMG/M metagenome (GOLD analysis project Ga0316198, IMG submission 204935) | Coastal sediment microbial communities from Oude Bieten Haven, Netherlands - site A anoxic | ecosystem: Environmental > Aquatic > Marine > Coastal > Sediment | place: Netherlands... | reverse complement strand
GCCTCCTGTTTCTTCTTGGTCTGCTCATACTTGTAACGGCCGTAATCCATTATCTTGCAGACAGGAGGGTTCGCGTTGGGTGAAATTTCGACCAGATCTAAACCAAAATCTGCAGCGCTTTGCAGCGCCTGAGCAATCGGTACAATACCTACCTGATTGCCTTCAGGGTCGATGACCCGTACCTCCTTGGCTCTGATACTTCGATTGGTGTTCGTTCGATCGCTTGGCCGCGGTTTGAATATACGTCCTTTTAGAGCTATGCCGACACCTCCGCTTTTTCTAAGTCCTTGTCATTACGGCCTGTTTCATAAGGCCAGTCCCAGTCGGCAAGCTGTTTTGCCAGCCGATAAAGTTCAGGTAGTGGATTAACCAATAACAATATGGAATGCAAGAAAAAAATTCAAGTAAAAAAAAGGGTCTTCTGTGTTGTCAGGCAACGGGGAAGCGGTTTGTGGGTTTTAGCATACGCAGTAGGCCCAGACAATGCAAACATTCCCATTCTTAGAGGCTGATGGCGTGGCGAGATAAAAGGCTATCCTTCCAATAGGTGTTTTCAGGGTTCTGAAAATATGTTTTTAACAGTTTGGCGCTATCTGTACGTAAAATGTTCGGAACGATCGATATACCTGCTTGCCGGTAAAGCGGTTTGAGCTGCGACAAATCGCAACTGGTGCCGCCTCCCATCACGTCTTCAACGGCGTAAACGATAGTTTTGATGCCGCTAAGGATGATTGCGCCGTAACACATTAAACACGGTTCGAGCGTGCTGAAAAGGGTGATGTCCTTCGGTGCGATTTTCGTTTCTATTTCTGCCAGCCGCCTCAAAGCCACCATTTCCGCATGGTCGACTTCATTGATCTTTTCGCCGACGGTACCGGTTCGACGGCCTGATGTCAGCAACCGATCTTGATGTACCAGGATGCAACCGACCGGGAATTCCCCGGCTGCATAAGCCGCTCGGGCCTGATCGAGAGCCGTTTCCATAAATCTTGGATAGTCCATTGTCTATCTTTCCGGAATCTGACATTATTTGCGAAGTGCTGACAGTTTCAGCCGTGAGGTCTGCCAAACGCCTATATACGGCAGATCGAGTCATCGCAAGGGCAGCTTCCGTCCACTTCATACGCATAAACCACGCGAGATTCCATTTGGGCCCGTTCGGGAGATATCGGCGCGAATAAATTTTTTTTTGCGATCGTCTCCAGAACCATCTTCCCGGGCAGGTTTTCAAGGCCATGCGCGACGACGCGGCCAGTGGCACCGTCCAAAATATCCGCATCTTCCCCGTTGGTTGCGACAGCTACCGGAATCTGGTAGGGCGCCAGCAGGCGGGAAACGGCTAAGGCCGACCGATGGCGGGTGACAATGGAGCCGGGACCGTATTTGATTACCATTGCCATCCGATCGACCACCGTCACAACGAAGTCGATATTGATAATGGCTTGGCAATCCCCTGCACGGACGACCAGCGGTTGCCGCGGCTTTACGTCCTTTATTTGATACCCTTTTTCTTCGATCAGTCGACGTGCCAATGCCTGGCGGTAGCGTTCGTCGTGGGTGTCCGTGAGTGTTTCTCCGGTGATGTAATCGGTCAAGTCGCCGAATACCAGGTGGTGATCGTTCATGGCGTCGCCTAAAATTATTGAAACCGGCCGCCGCGACGGCGAGGACCGGTCAATTGCGTGCATCGGGTTTGGCAGAGTTTTTCTGCAGGCACCCCGGTTGTCAAGCGGTACTCTAATATGAAAACCGTGTCAACCCTATCGTATTCCGCTAAAATGCCACGACACCCAAGGTGAATTAAGCTTTACATGACACCAGAATATGAGATAATTACCACTTTTGGTTCTTCGATCCCTAAATTTGATTCCCGATGTAGTGGCAGTTTTTACGATTGCTTGGGATCGGTGGCGGCCTCAAACGTGCTAAGGTTGTCTTATGTTATCGATTCGAGAAGAATTTGAAAAACGGGAACGCGGCTTCATGTCGCCCTTTGGTTGTCTGAGTTCCGAATCACGAGGCCGTAGACGGTCCGAAATGCCCTGTCCGATTCGAACCGCCTTTCAGGTGGACCGCGACCGTATCGTTTACTCGAACGCTTTCAGACGGTTGAAGCACAAAACCCAGGTATTTCTGGCGCCGTTGGGGGATCAGTACCGGACCCGCCTGACCCACACCCTCGAGGTCGCCCAGATAGCCCGAAACATCTCCCGGGCCTTACGGCTTAATGAGGACCTGGCCGAAGCGATTGCCCTCGGTCATGATCTCGGGCACACGCCTTTCGGGCATGGCGGCGAAACGGCCTTGAGAGAGGTTTTTTCCAAACATTTTACCCACAAAGCCCAAAGCCTGAGGGTTGTCGATACGCTGGAGCGCAACGGCGAAGGCCTGAATCTGACCATTGAAGTGCGCGATGGCATTCTTAAACACTCCAAAGGGTACGGTAAGATCATTCCGGACGATTCCAGGGAAATGGCCTTTACAGTGGAAGGGCGGATCGTACGGATTGCAGATATTATGGCTTACTTGAATCACGATCTGGATGATGCCATTCGCAGTGGGGTGATAAGGGAGGAGCAGGTGCCGGAGGATTGTCGTAAAATCATCGGTCACACCCACCCCGAACGGGCCACGACCATGATCAGAGATCTAGTTTACAACAGCGAAGCCGATGGCGGCGAACTATTGCTACAGATGAGCGATGAGGTGTTCGCGGCCATGTCTACCCTGCGGAAATTTCTATACGAAAAAGTATACCGGGCACCTAAGGTTCACAATGAGTTCATAAAGGCTAAAAAAATCCTGATCGAACTCTACGGCTACTTTTTGGATCATGGCGACCGGCTGGAAGTGGAGCTTGACAAACTGGGCATGGGGCACTGCAATCACATCGACCAGCCACGCGATCGCTGGGTCTGCGATTTCATTGCGAGCCTGACCGACAGCCACGCCATGGACCTCTACGAGCAGCTCTTCTTTCCTTCGCCACTTATGTTCGAACGTAGAGACTATGCCGCCATACCCGGATAACATCTGCCTGGAGCCGGAAGCGTTCATTGCTCAACTTAACCGTCTGGAGCAGATTTATGCGGCCATGGATCGGGCGTACACCTCGGTAGCAGACAATTATGGCTTTCATTGCAGCGGCTGCGAAGACAATTGTTGCCTGACGCGCTTCTATCATCATACTTACCTTGAGTTTTTATACCTGCTGAAGGGATACCGGGCTCTTGGACGGCAGCGACAAATTGACATTCGGCAAAAAGCCGAGTCGGTTTGCTCGGCCTTGCGTGGCGTGGAAGCGAATAAAGACGGCCGATCCCCGCGGCGGATGTGCCCGCTTAACATCAAAGGCCTTTGCTGCCTTTATCACCAGCGACCGATGATCTGCCGGATGCACGGCCTTCCCCACGAATTGCAACGACCGAACGGCGGCATCGTGCAAGGCCCGGGGTGCGCAAGTTTCGAGCACAACTGCGGGAACAAGGACACGGTCTTATTTGACCGGACGCCCTTTTACCATGACATGGCGCAGCTCGAAGGGGAACTGCGGCAGTTGATTGGTGTGGATGCTAAGATCAAAATGACGGTGGCGGAGATGATTCTGGCCTTCTGAAGGGCCGGAGAGTATTGCGGGCCATGGATGGACAGTGACCGATGAAATACGTCGACGAAAAGGACCTGGACAATTTACCGGGTATCGGTTTGAAACCCGGTGAGACTTTCAGGTTTCGTTGCCATCCGGACATCGCTTGCTTCAATCGCTGCTGCCGCAACTTGAACCTGTTTCTTTACCCCTACGATGTTGTTCGACTGAAATCATCCCTGGGGATCGATTCAGACCGTTTTCTAGACGATTACGTGGACGTTGTCTTGAGAGATTTCAACTTCTTTCCAGATGTCCTCCTGCGCATGGCCGAAAATGAAGAACGCACCTGCCCCTTCTTGTCCACGGCAGGGTGCCGTGTTTATCCGGATCGACCAGATACCTGCCGGACATTCCCCGTGGAGCACGGGCTCCGCTACGACGCGCATTCCGGAAGTAACGAACCGGTGCATTTTTTCAGACCTCCGACGTTTTGCCTCGGTCCCAAAGAAGACGAGCCATGGACGATAGAGAGTTGGTCAAAAGACCAGGAAGCGGCTGTCTACAATAAAATGACGGCCCGTTGGGCGGAAATCCGGCAGCTTTTTCAAAAAAATCCCTGGGGCAGCGAAGGACCTGAAGGACCCAATGCGCGCATGGCTTTCATGGCGGTTTACAATGTCGATCGCTTCAGGGCATTCGTCTTCGACAGCAGTTTTCTGAAACGCTTTAAAATAAAATCGGCAACGGTCAGAAAAATCCGTACCGATGATGCCGCGCTGTTAGCAATCGGATTTGATTGGATCAAACTTTTCGTGTGGGGTCTGCCAAGCAAGAAGATCCGACCGCGCTGAACTGAATCTTCCAAGAAATAGTGTTGTGTCCTACATATAAACTACAAAACCCGGTTGGATTTTTTCGGCTTATCCCATTCTTTGAACAATCCATATAAATCCCAAATAACAAAACACAAATTCCAAATAAATCTCAAAATGAGGTTTTTGGTTCGAAGCCAAGTCGGGTCCGATATTCCCCGCTGCGCGGGACTTCCCGCCTGATCGATTTTTCTTTGTGGGTCGCAACCCGTAGGCATACTGAGGTATGTCGAGGACTTGAAACGAGGAGTCAACGCAGAGACTTGTCCGCCTCTGGCAGATTGGGCCCTAAGACGATTTTGAGATAGCTTCTAACCCGATGACGGGTAATGAGAATCAGGGAATCCGGCCACGGCCTATTTGGTTAAAGAATGCCAGGCGGCATGGGCGCCACCGGTTCGCCGCCCAACACGTAGCCACCGTCCAACCGAACCACGCTGCCGGTCATAAATGGGGCATCCTTTATAATAAAAAGAACGGTTTTGATGACATCCTCGATGGTACCGGTTCGGTTCAATAAGGTGTGATCCAATAGAGCCTGCCGGTGTTCGGGGGGCAGCAGTTTCCAGCCACGGGTTCCCGGACCGTGCCGGCTTTCGAAGAAGCCGAGCATGATTTCATTCACCCGGACCTCCGGTGACCCCGTGCGTGCCCAGGTTTCGGTCAGAAGCGAGATACCCCGGTTTGCGGCTGCGTATCCCTCATTGAATATCAGGCTGGCCGGTCCCGAGCGGCCGACAAGGCCGGCGATGGAGGAAAAGTTAATCACGATCCCGTTGCCGGTCGCCTTCAGGTGAGGAAGGGCCCGATCGAACACCCATTGTTTGGCCCGCAGGGTGGTCTCCAATTCGAGATCCCACTGCTCCCGGACATAGGGACCATGTACGATCGGCCATCCGCCCCGTTCGATGTTGTTTATCAGGATGTCCAGGCGGCCGAAGCGGTTGATTACCTGCGATATGAGGCCTTCCACCTGATCGGTGTCCAGCAGGTCCGTCCGGACTATTAGGTGCGGTGTGCCCGTTGCGGCGAAATCTTTTTCAAGAGCCCCAAGGTGTTCCTCCCAGTCATAGTAGTTCAGCGCAACCGAAACCCCTTCCGAAGCCAGCGCCATGCCGAGACCTTTGCCGATTCCCTTGACCGCACCCAGAACGAGAGCGACCTTATCTTTGAGCATCATCGGGAAAACAGTGCCTTTCTGACGTAGGTGTGAGCCAGCCGCAAGAGCGCCACATCATCGGTTTTTAATGTTTCCCGTTCCGCCGCATCAATCGTTCCTTCCTCCGGGAGGCCCAGACGAAATATCTGGTCCCTGAAAGCATCGAGATCATACAGTGCACGATGAAAGAGCTGTCTTGCCACTAGATCGAGCGGGCCGGCGATCAGCCTGTTTTTCAGGCTGATGAGTTCCAGGAATAGATCGTTGAATTCATTGTAAAGATCCAGGTCCTGGCTTTGAATCCAGGATCGTGCCGTTTGGCGCTCTTTTTGTCTAAATCCGAGACAGTGCGGTTCCCGAATCAGAGCGAAATGCACTTGAATGTCTCCGGTTTGCCGATCGCGCGAAGTTCCTCGCGCCATGGGGTACAATCGGCAGGAGGCCGGGCGGTCGGAATAAACGCGGCAACCTTTTGGGGTGACAAACGGACAGAGTCGATCGGTTTTGGAACCCGGTTTCAAGGTGATCACTGGCAGGCCGGATTCTGGGCCGATGTGCTGGGAGGTATAGATTTCGAGAAAGCGGCTTGACGGAAGCCCCAAGTTGTTTTTTAAACGCAGAATGTCATAGGGCGCCAGGGCCTGGTTCAGGTCACGGCAGCATGCGTTAAAACAGGGTACAGTTGGCGAGCAGCGAAAGGTGAAAGGCTCATCGGTGGACAAAGGGGTGATCTGTGGCGCCATAGTTACCTTCTATTTTGACATCGGATTGCCAGTCACAACCAAGCACGAAACTCGGGAGAGCTTTACCACGGGCGCTTGAAAACGGCAACCGGTTACCGCCACCGCGCGGTCGGTTGCCTTAAACGACTCTCGAAAATTATCCTGCCATTTTCCACAACATATAGTGTGTTTTGAGACGGGTTCGACAATATGTTGTTACTTCAACGGAGGGCCGCTAAGGGCCTAACTATTTTATAATTTGTTTGCTCAAAAGTTCTTGACAAGAAAAATTCTGAATGATAAACATTCTACTTTGCGGGAAGTTATATCCTACTGATATTACAAGATAATTTTTAAGGGATGTGTGTCCGGCCTAACGGGCGCGCCCCTATTGTGGCAACGGGTATAACGGTAAAACATACCGTGGATTAGAAAAAAAGCAGAGCCAAAATGGCCCCAACATATTTGGCCGCAAAGAAGGGAGGTGTACCTGGGACCTGTTTTATCAGGACGGAACATTGGAGTATGTTTCATGTTCGGAATCGATCCAAAATTAAACGAGGAGGTATAGTCAATGCCAAGTTTTGTAATTGATGAAAAATGTGACGGCTGCAAAGGCGGTGACAAAACTGCATGTATGTACATTTGCCCCAACGACCTGATGGTGTTGGAGCCCAATGCGATGAAGGCATACAACCAGGAACCCGATCAGTGCTGGGAGTGTTTCTCCTGCGTCAAGATTTGCCCCACACAGGCTGTTGAAGTCCGCGGTTATGCCGATTTCGTACCGTTGGGAAGCAGCATCATGCCGATGTTGGGCACCGAGGACGTGATGTGGACCTGTAAGTTCAGAAACGGCGTCATCAAGCGCTTCAAGTTCCCCATCCGGACCACTCCGGAAGGCCAAGCCAATGCGTACCAGGATCTGAAAGGCAGCGACATCGAGGGCAGCCTGCTTTCCACCCAGGAAGCCGACGGCTACAGCATGCCGACGCCTGAAGCGACGGTCTAAGCCGGGGTGACTTGTCAGATTCCAAGCCCAGAACGACACACGAATCGATACCTAACTTTTAAGGAGGGAGAAATATGGCATTACCGAACCAACCCTTGGGTGAACTTAAGGCCGTAAAGGACCCGGAAGTCGAGGAACGCGAAGTTGATGTCCTGATCGTCGGCGGCGGTATGGCTGCCTGCGGTGCGGCTTTTGAAGCGAAAAAATGGATGGGCGAAGGCCAGACAGTGCTGCTGTGTGACAAAGCCGCCATGGAGAGAAGCGGGGCGGTTGCCCAGGGCCTTTCCGCCATCAACACTTACATCGGCGAGAACAAGCCGGATGACTACGTCCGCATGGTCCGTAACGACCTGATGGGCATCGTCCGCGAAGACCTGATCTTCGACCTGGGCTGCTACGTGGACGACTCGGTCCATCTGTTCGAAGAGTGGGGACTGCCGATCTGGAAAAAAAGCGAAGAAGGCAAAACCCTGGACGGCAAAAAAGGCCAGGCCATGGGCACCCTGAAGGCCGGGGCCCAACCGGTCAGGACCGGAAAGTGGCAGATCATGATCAACGGCGAGTCCTACAAGAGGATCGTGGCCGAAGCCGCCAAACTGGCGCTCGGTGACGAGAACATCCTCGAGCGCGTCTTTATCGTCGAACTGCTCCTGGACGCGAACAACGAGAATCAGATCGCCGGTGCGGTCGGTTTTTCCGTGCGTGAGAACAAGGTCTTCATCATCAAATGCAAGACCATGCTGGTCGCCTGCGGCGGCGCTGTCAACATCTATCAGCCGCGTTCGATGGGTGAAGGCAAAGGCCGGGCCTGGTATCCGGTATGGAACTCCGGTTCCACCTACACCATGCTGATGCGGGTCGGTGCCGAACTGTCCATGATGGAAAACCGTTTCACCCCGGCCCGGTTCAAAGACGGATACGGCCCGGTCGGTGCCTGGTTCCTGCTGTTCAAGGCCAAGACCCTCAATGGCCTCGGTGAAAACTTCGCCGCCAGCGATGCGGCCAAGGCAGAGCTGCAGAAATATGCACCTTATGGAACCGCTGCCATTACCCCGACCTGTCTGCGGAACCATCTGATGCTCTTCGAAATGAAGGAAGGCCGCGGCCCGATCATTATGGACACGGTCAGCGCTCTGGCCGAACTTGGCAAGACCATGGACAAGAAGGAATTGAAGCACCTCGAGTCCGAGGCGTGGGAAGACTTCCTCGACATGACTTGCGGCCAGGCCAACCTGTGGTGTGCCACGAACACCGAGCCGGAAAAGAAAAACTCCGAGGTCATGCCGACCGAACCTTACCTGCTGGGTTCCCACTCCGGCTGCTGCGGACTGTGGGTATCGGGCCCGGATTACGACTGGGTACCGGATGCTTACAAGATCAAGGCTGACAACGGCAAAGTCTACAATCGTATGACCACGGTCAACGGTCTGTTCACCGCCGGTGACGGCGTTGGTTGTTCCGGCCACAAGTTCTCGTCCGGCTCCCACGCCGAGGGGCGCGTGGCAGTCAAGCAAATGGTCCGCTATGCCAAGGATCACGCCGACTTCACTCCGACCTTGAAACAGTCCAAGGAAGAGTTGGTCGACCTGGTGTATAAACCGGTGCGGACTTTCTTTGAGTTCAAGGACTACACCACCGCCATCGACATCAACCCCAACTACCTCAAGCCCGAGGGCATGATGTACCGGTTGATGAAAGCGACCCATGAGTACGGCGGCGGGACGGCCACTTACTACCTGACCACCACCAAGAACCTCGAGATCGTCATGGATCTGTTGGCCACTATGCGCGAAGACTGCGAAAAGCTGGCCGCCGGCGACCTGCACGAACTGATGCGCGCCTGGGAGATCACCCACCGCATCTGGACGGTGGAATCTCACCTGCGTCACATCTCGTTCCGCAAGGAAACCCGTTATCCGGGCTTCTATTACCAGGCCGATTATCCTGGGCAGGATGACGAGAATTGGTTCTGCTTTGTCAACTCCAAGTACGATCCGAATTCCGGACAGTGGGATGTCTTCAAGAAAGATTACATCAAAATCATCCCGGACTAATCGGAGCTCGTGATTTGACTAGACAATGAGTACCTATAGACCTCCAGGCGTCGAGCGATGCCTGGAGGTTTTTATTAAATATGGCCCCACTGCTTTTGACGATTGAACCCTTTAGGCGATATCCGAAATGATTCGCGCTGCCTGAAGCTGGAAGCTTGAACGAACACCCCTCCTGGCTGTCCGCAGGGAACTGATCACGAACTTCGAGCCTCGAGCCTCGAGCATTGAATAAGAGGATATCGTCTGAAGCTTATCTGAAACAATAGTTACAGCATATCAACTGGAGGATAGTATGACAGAAAACGCAGCAGCCCCTGCTAGTGGTAGCATCATGGTTGTCGGCGGCGGGATAAGCGGATTAACCGCGGCCCTTGAAGCCGCCGAGGTGGGGTACGAGGTTTTCCTGGTTGAAAAGAATCCGTATCTGGGCGGGCGTGTCGCGCAGCTGAACCAGTATTTTCCAAAGCTGTGCCCGCCGACCTGCGGCCTCGAGATAAATTTCCGGCGGATCAAAGAAAATCCGCTCATCAAGGTTTTTACCATGAGCGAGATAGAAAAGGTCGAAGGCACTCCCGGCAACTATTCGGTCAACCTCAAGATCAATCCCCGGTATGTCAACGAGAACTGCACGTGCTGCGGGGACTGTGCAGAGGCCTGCGAAACGGAAATCGACAGCTTTTTCGATTTTGGTATGCAGAAAATCAAAGGTGCGCATCTACCCTTTGAAATGGCCTTTCCGGCCCGATTCGTCATTCACCAATCAGTCAAGGAATCATCGGCAGACGCCCAGCGGGTGAAAGACGCCTGTCAATACGATGCGGTTGATTTCGACATGGAACCAAAGAGCGTTAACCTGCAGGCCGGATCGATCATCTGGGCAACCGGCTGGGAACCCTATGACGCAAAGAAGATGACCAACCTCAGATACGGCGAGAATGCCAACATCATTACCAACATGATGATGGAGCGCATGGCATCGCCCAACGGGCCGACAAAAGGCGACATCAAACGACCCTCTGACGGCAAGGCGCCCGAAAGCGTGGCTTTCGTCCAATGCGCCGGGTCGCGTGACGAGAATCATCTTTCTTACTGCTCTTACATCTGCTGCATGGCATCGTTGAAACAGGCGACGTATGTGCGGGAACGCTATCCAGATGCGAAAATCTACATCTTCTATATCGACATGCGTGCCCCCGGATTGCGTTATGAAAAGTTTTACCAGAAGATTAAAGAAGACGAGAATATAATTTTTGTCAAAGGCAAAGTCGCCGATATCAGCGACGCCTCGGACGGAAAGGTCACCGTGGTTGCCGAAAATGCTGTGACCGGGGAAAAGATCCATCAGACAGTCGACATGGCGGTGCTTGCCACTGGCATGCAGCCCTCAACGGCAGACGTGAAGCTTCCCGCGGACCTCAAGTACAGCGAAGAAGGCTTTATCATCAACGACTTCCAAAAAGGCGGGATGTTTGCCGTCGGATGCGCCAACAAGCCGCTGGACGTAGTGACGTCCAACCAGAATGCGACCGGTATGGCACTGAAGGCGATTCAAACCCTGGTGAACAGGTAGCAGGAGGCTTACCATGGACAAAAAATTTGGTGTGTATGTTTGCACAGGTTGTGGCATCGGAGAGGCTCTCGATATCGATGCGCTCAAAGAGGTTGCGACTGCAGATGGGTTTCCGGCCCAAACCCACGAGATGTTCTGTGGGAAATCAGGGGTCGAGTTGCTCAAGAAAGATATTACGAAAAATGGGATCAACACTCTTGTTATTGCTGCCTGCTCGCGTCGGGTCAACTTCGATGTCTTCCGGTTCGACGGGTGTATCGTCGACCGCGTGAACCTGAGAGAACAGGTGGTCTGGTCCCATCCGCGATCTGAATTTCCAGCCCTGACCGAGGACCAGAAGGATGACGGTGTTCATTTCGACCGCGTTCAAATGCTGGCGGATGATTACCTTAAAATGGGTATGACCCGCGTCAAAAAGGTCAGTTTGCCCGAACCATACAAGTTGGAATCTTTCAGCCGGAAAATCCTGGTCATCGGCGGGGGCATCACAGGGTTATCCGCAGCCTTGGATGCCGCCAACACGGGTTACGAAGTCACCGTTGTCGAAAAATCTGACGAGCTGGGCGGGCATGCCAAGACTTGGCGTAAACAGCTGCCGCTGGGGACCCCTTACGAAACGCTCAGTGCGCCAATTATTGCTGAGACAATAAAAGCGGTGCAGGAGCATGAAAAGATTACCGTCAAAACCGGAACCATGTTGGCAAGACTGGCTGGTGAACCCGGGAATTTAACGGCGACATTCAAAAAACCCGCAGAGAAGATCGAGTTCGATGTTCCCTACCCTCTGCCCGAGGAGATGCGGTTAGATGACAGCGGCAAGGAACTCAACGCCGAGCAACTCCACGAACGCTATATGGAGTATAACAAAGGCAAAAATGACATTCTGACCCTCGATCCCAACGGAGAAAAGTTTGGTGCTGTTATACTGGCGGCCGGGTGGAATCCGGCTAAGGTCGAGGGCGAGGCATACGCCCATCTGGGGGTTGATCTTCCGGATGTCGTGACCAATACGGAGTTTGAAGCAATTGCCAAGACCGGTAAGATCACCCGACCCTCCGACGGTAAAGAGGCACAGTCGGTGGTTTTCATCCAGAGCCCCGGCAAAGAAGACGACAAGGACTTCCCATACGCCGGAGCAGTCACCAGCCTGGTGGCCCTCAAGCAGGCCAAGTATGTGCGTGAAGACTTCCCGGATAGCGGCAAAGCATACATCTTCTATCAGCACATGCGCACCCAGGGGTTGACAGAGAACTTCTATATGGCTGTCCAGCAGGATCCCGGGATCTTTATGACCAAGGGCACTGTGAAGGGTGTCTCCAATAATGGCGAAGGGCTTGTGGTGGAGGCTGAAGACACCCTGCTGGGTGATAAAGTGCAAGTCAAGGCCGACATGGTTGTCCTGGCCGCCGGTATGGTCCCAGCCACCAAAGACGATCCGGTGGTCAACCTGGCCTACCGTCAAGGACCGGCCTTCCGTGATATCGACCTTTTCGACGGTTACGTCGATTCAAACTACATTTGCTTTCCGTACGAGACCCAACGCACCGGCATATACGCCGCCGGTGCCATTCGTCGGTCTCTGACGGTGGAAGATTCTCTGGAAGATGCCGCCGGTGCGGCGCTGAAGGCGATCCAATGCATCGAATCGGTCAATCGCGGGGTTTCGGTACATCCCCGTTCCGGTGACATGACTTTCCCGGACTTTTTCTTTCAACGCTGCACGCAATGCAAGCGCTGTACCGAGGAGTGTCCGTTCGGTGCCCTGGACGACGATGCCAAGGGGACGCCGAAACCGAATCCGGCTCGCTGCCGTCGCTGTGGGACATGCATGGGTGCCTGCCCGGAACGGATCATCGGTTTCGCCGATTACAACATCGACAGCATCGGTTCCATGGTCAAGACCATCGGGGTTCCTTCGGAAGACGATTATGAAGAGCCACCCTTCAGGGTCCTGGGGCTGGTCTGCGAAAACGATGCTTACCCGGCCTTGGATATCGCCGGACTGAACCGCCTGTCATACTCGGCCGATGTTCGCTTCATCCCCATTCGATGTCTTGGATCGATGAACGTCATCTGGATCAAGGATGCCCTTTCCCAGGGTATGGACGGGGTTTTTCTCCTCGGGTGCAAACATGGCGATGATTACCAGTGCCATTTTATTAAAGGAAGCGAATTGGCCGATATCCGCATCAAAAAAATCGGTGAAGCTTTGGCCAGTCTGGCCCTGGAAAACGAACGTGTCGTTCAGTTCGAACTGGCTATCGATGAGTACGATAAGATCCCACAGATGGTAAATGATTTTGTGGCCTCTATCGAAGAGCTCGGACCGAACCCGTTCAAGGGATTCTAACCTAAAAGGAGAGAGACGGGCGCTGGTCGCTATCGGCTGCCGACCGTCTTTGATGCAGGAGGTTACCAATGGCGGATACCATTACGCTTGAACCTGATGTTGGATTTATCAGAGAAGTCGGCAAACTGGGTGGCGGTGATTTGAAAAAGTGCTATCAGTGTGCGACATGCTCGGTGGCTTGCAAGATTTCTCCGGACAACAAGCCCTTTCCCCGCAAGGAGATGATTGCTGCGTCCTGGGGGCTTAAGGACAGGCTGGTTGCAGATTACGACGTCTGGCTTTGCCACAATTGCGGTGACTGCACGACCCTTTGCCCCCGTGGAGCCAAACCGGGAGATGTACTGGGAGCCGTTCGCGCTTACGCAGTCGGTGAGTATGCCACCCCTAAAGCCCTGGCCAAAGCGGTAGCCAATCCCAAAATGCTACCCTTTCTATTTGCTGTTCCTGCGGTTATTTTTATCGTGGCGGGCCTGATTTTCAACTCTATAGGAATCAACTGGCTCAATTTTTCGCCCCATTCCGGAGAGATTTGGCAATCCCACTTCATCAACAACTACCTGGTTGATATCATCATGATTCCCACTTTTTTCGGGGCCATCGGCGTATTTGCATTAGGTCTGAAGAGATTTCTAAATGATATGCATCAGCAGGCAATAAAAAATGGAAAAGCCGAAGACAAACCTCTCGATATGGGCGGCGTCCTTGCGGCTCTGGTTCGCACGATCACGACCATTTTGACCCACCGCAAATTTAACGAGTGCGGGGAGAACAAAAGTCGCGCCACGGCCCACATGATGGTGCTGTTCAGTTTCATCGGTTTGTTTATTGTAACCAACTGTTTTTTCTTTGCCGAGTGGGTCCTGCATATCGAGGGCCCTTACAGTCAGCTCAACCCGGTCAAATGGCTCGGAAATATCGCCGGTGTTGCCCTGGTCGTCGGATCGATATTGCTATGGCGGACCCGGTTGGCCAATAAAGACCAGGGCTCGTCATATTGGGACTGGTATTTGGTAGTTCTGGCCTTTTCTCTGGGGGCCACCGGTCTGGGAACAGAAATCGCCCGACTGATGGGCTTATCCGGTGTTTCTTATTTCATTTACTTCTTGCACCTGATGTTCATCTGGAGTCTGTTCGCTTACACACCATTTTCGAAGCTGGCCCACTTGGTTTACCGGACGACGGCCATGACTTACGCGGAGTATACGAACCGAAAATAGCATATAACAGTCGAATAGATATAGAATCTAAAAAGGGGCGCGGTGATAATCCGGCCCCTTTTTTATTTTAACAGGAGGGGATTCGTTTTTTGTTTTAGTGTATTGTTTAAAATTCGGATGTAGTGAATCACCAAACACCAAACACAAAACACAAAAAACTAAACACCAAATCAAAAGGGGCAACTCCTTCGAGAGTCACCCCTTCATTGTTTTTCAGGCTTTCTATAAACGACGGTGATCAATCACCCGTTGCGGCTTTGTGGGTCTTGATTTCTACCTTTTCGGTCAGGCCTTGGTAGTAATCACGCAGAATGGCCACGACCTCATCGCGTCCAAAATGATCCGGCAGCTGGCCACCTTCGGAGAGGAGTTTGCGCAGCATGGTGCCCGAGAGCAGGACCCGGTCTTCCTTGCCGTGGTTGCAGGTCCGCAGGGAAGCCATGCCGTCACACTTGTAGCAGTAGAAGGTCCAGTCGATTTTCAGTGGCTGGCAGGCCAGGGCCTTGCCAGGCTCTTCTGGGTACGGGATTTTATCGAAGATGGTCTGGGCTTCGAACATGCCGTAGAAATCACCGACTCCGGCGTGGTCGCGGCCGATAATCATTTTTGAGCAGCCGTAATTCTGGCGGAAAACGGCATGCAGCAGGCCTTCCCGCGGGCCGGCATAGCGCATATCCAGTGGATAGCCGCCCTGAACGACGTTATCTTCCACAAAGTAATTCTTCACCAATGCATCGATGCATTTCACGCGGACATCTGCAGGAATGTCGCCGGGTTTGAGATTTCCGACCAGAGAGTGAATGTAGACGCCGTCGCAGACTTCAACGGCGATCTTGCACAGATATTCGTGGGAGCGATGCATGGGATTTCTCAACTGCAGTGCGGCCACTTCAGTCCAACCGCGGTCATCAAATATCTTACGGGATTCTTCCGGGCGGTGGTATACGCCGGCATATTCGGTGGGGTACTCACCTTCGCTGAGCACCTTGACAGGCCCGGCCAGGTTAAAATCTTTCTGCTGCATGACCATTTGTACGCCAGGATGATCTTCTTCAGCAATCTTCCAGAATTCTTCCGCCGTCGGGGTGCCTTCCCCCATATAGACCTTTTCGCACTCGTATTTCTTGTCCTCTGCGGTCAGCTCGTATTTTTCGGTAACCTTCATGGTCGCCATAATCTCGTTGCCTTCCGGGTCGTAGAGAGCAACCTCGTCGCCAACGTTTATGGCATCCGCATCTTCTTTAGTGACGTCCAGCGTCACGGGAACCGGCCAGAAGGTGCCGTCAGCTGTAAGGTAGTTATCACAGACGCTTTTCCAATCGGCTTTGGTCATGAAACCAGTCAGGGGGCTGAACCCGCCGATGCCGATCATGATGAGATCGCCTTTTACACGCGGTGAAATGGCAACTTTTTTAAGCCCCGCAGCTTTTTTCTTTTCCGCTTCCAGCTCAGCACCCTCAAGCAGGCACTTGGTTAGCCCTTTTCCGCCATGTGGTGGCATTAAGTTCGACATGTGCTCTAATCTCCTTTCATCCTGTGTTATTTTTTGTGGTAATTTTTTACCACCCACTACTTGCCATATATATGGATTTAAACTGGAATGATTAGTCGGTTGAATCGAGTTTGTCAAGCGTAATTCAGGACTTGGGCAACACGTGGGCAGATTTTGGCGATTGTCCTCCGATAAAACTTTTAATTTCACAGCAGGGCACGGACGAATCATTCTTAGGCTGATTTCAAAAAGGCACAATAATCCTGTATATTGTGTAAAAAAAGTCTTGACATACATTATATTGTGTGTAAAAGGGGTGACCAAATCTTTCAACAATGGCATTCAATAGGCGGATAGGATATGGAGCGACGAAAATCGATTCGCTACCCACTGTGGGAATACCTCTATGAGATTTATGACAACGACAACAATGCCATTGGCTGGATAACCGACATCAGTGACGGGGGATTATCCTTTGAATATATCCCGGCCGATATTGAAATCGGTAAGAACAGCATCATCTGCATTTTTCCCAAACAAGGCAATGGATCATATTTAGCGGGCATAAAATGCAAACGCGTATATGACATAAAAATCGAGGATGAAGAAATTTATCAAATCCCGGTGGAATTCAGACGCTGTGGTGTGAAGCTATTCGCTCTTTTGGGTGAGAAGAAAAAAAGGTTTAGGAGTATTGTCGAGGAAATCAAAACTGCCAGATAGCCGTCCCCTTCTCCCACCAAGCCACTCTACACCCGCGGTCAGTCGATTTTATGACTAGTGATGGTAAGAATATGGCTGATATCCATTAGTATGTTTCCGCCGGACGGGGTCCAGATTATACCGCTTTTCTAAAATAAATTCCGACACTATAAAATCAGGCGGTTTATCTTAAAAGCTGAATAACGCCGCCACCGCTGCAGTTTGCCGATGAGCCGCCCCCAAAAGGTCCTTTGTATTCTTTCTGATAATCATAGATAACCCGGCCGTTCGGAGAGGCGATTTTCTGCTGCTGGTTTTTCGATATGAGGCCGCTCCATAATTTGGGCCCCTGATCGCCATAGCTGTCCGGTGCCCAGACCCTGACGTACACATCGATGTCCGGTGCCTGCAGGTAACAATAATTATCTTCGGCTACCGCTTGCTCCATCTTTTCGCTTTGATAGGTTTCGGTGCCCGGCTGTATTGGCTCTTCGTTCTCGTAATTACCTTTTCTGCGCTCATTTCGCTCTGTCTTTGCCGGCGTCTGGTCGCTGTTCGTATAGTCCATGACATCATTTAGCCGACCTTCTGCGGGAGGCGGGTGCTGGGTGAGATGGGCAACCCCGGACGTGTCGGTCCAGTGATAGATCCTTTCGGCATAACTTACTGTTGCGGCCAGCCCCGCCGCGGCGGCCAGCAAAATGATTGTTTTCATGTGGTTCGGCATGTCAATCACCATCACTTGGTTGGATTTACTTTATCGTGCCGTCATGTCACCTTATAGCCCTTCAAAAAGGGGTTTATTTCGGGGAGCTATTATTCGCCAAGGATAGGAAATCTTGGGCCCGGCATCCCCGCTTCAGCGCGGGTGTGCGAAATCAAATTCGTTTTATTTATAACATTTTCGGGGTTCAATTGTAAATCCAGCGGTATCTATGGTTCTTCTGTATTTTCCGAGTCCGGTGATGCGGTTGCCACCTCCGGCAGGACATCCTTGAAGGCGATGCCGTAAATATCCCACACCGTCACGAACAGGGCGGCCACAATCGGGCCGATGATTATTCCGGCGACACCGAACATCAAAATTCCACCCAGAGTGCCAAAAAAAATCATCAATTCGTGCAACTGCGTGCTTTTCCCGACCAGGACCGGACGCAGCATGTTGTCCAAACTACCCACAACGACACCGCAAAAGATCCCGAGGCCCAAACCTTTGGCAAGGTGACCGGTAGTGAGCAGAATGATTGCGGCCGGGCCCCAGACCAGGGCCGACCCGATACCAGGGATGATCGACAGTACGGCCATGATGGCGCCCCAGAAAACGGCGCTGGGAATACCGACAACGGCAAAAGCGGCCCCGGCCAGGCCACCCTGAAGGGCACCGATGACGAGAGTGCCCTTCAGGGTGGCCTGGGTGACTGAGGTGAATTTTTCCAACATACTCTCTTCATCTTTGCTCTCCAGAGGGAGGTAATAGAGAATCTTGTGGAGCAGTTTGCGCCCGTCCATTAGAAAAAAGAACATGCAGTAGAGCATGACAAAGGCCATGAAAAAGAATTGCACGGTACCGAAAGTCACCGAGGACAATCTGTCCACGATGAAGCCACTTGTGGCACTGACGAGTTCTCCGAGTTTGGTCACGATTTGGTTGCGATACGGCGCGATGGTATCGTAGAAAGGCAGTGCCTGTATCGTCGTGCTCAAAGCACCGGGTTCGGACAGATGTTGTTTGACCCATGGCTTGGCTATTTCGGCAACTTTTATGGCCTGAGTGGCGGTAATGCCGAGCAGAATGCCAAGAGGAACCAGAAAGACCGAGAGAATAAGTAAAATTGTCGCAATAGAGGCGGGGGCGCGGCGGCCGCCGAACCATTTTACGAATCGACTGTAAATTGGATGTGATAGTGCCGCGAAAATTCCGGATAGTAAAATCGCCATTAAAAACTGGCGGATCATCAGGAGGAACACCGAAGAGATCAAAAAGACAAGCAGCAGTAGCACCCACTTGTTTAGATTATCTTTATTCATCGATGCGTCTCCCAATTGGCTGCCGATCTTATGAAATAGTTTGCCGTACGGCGAAAAGTTGATGCGAACTCTGTCTGCCCACCATTGATGCATAACATTTTTTCTGGCATGCTGCATCAAATATACAGCCATGTATACCGAATCGTCAATCACTGTTGCGGAAGCGGTTCTCGGATAGGGATCGTAATGAAAAAATTGGTTGGCGCCTGAAACCTGCGGTAAACATTTCCCAGCAGGAAAACGGTGTTAAAGAGACAGTCGTGGGCGATAATAGTGAGAATAAAAAAGAAGAGAGCCGATTTCAGTTTAATGAAACCGGCTCTCTAAAGTGACCTGGCGGAGAGAGAGGGATTCGAACCCTCGAACCAGGTTTCCCCGATTACTCGCTTAGCAGGCGAGCGCCTTCAGCCGGCTCGGCCATCTCTCCGTGTGTAACATCTGATAAGCGGGATGGGCTCAATAATCAGTCTGAGTTACAAATAATCGACGTTTTGAAGACTGCCGGGTCCACACAGCGGGCTGTGGACGTTCCAAATAGATGCATTGCAATTTTGTTGGCGGAGGGAGTAGGATTCGAACCCACGGAGGTGTTACCCTCAACGGTTTTCAAGACCGCCGCTTTCGACCACTCAGCCATCCCTCCGTGTTTGCGACGAGGATTTTTTATCACCTCATTGAGAAGGGGTCAATATTTTTTGTTATTATGGTCGACGACAGTTGTCGGCACCTTGTCGGTTATTTACCGCTTCGGTTGCTGCGAAGGTCGTGTCATCGATAGGCCGTGCGGCCGTTTGGTCATTGACAGATTCCTTTTGATGTGTTTTTCTTACCTGTTTAAATGCAACCTAAATACCGCTATCGAGAGGAACCATCGTATGAAACAAAAATATGAATTTATCAAGGACACGGAAAAAGACATCCTAATTTTGCGGGAATATGCAGAGCTGGACAAAGATATTCTGTCACCACTTTGTGAAGAGCAATACGATATCAAGGCGATTGAAGCGGCCATGACAGAAGGTAAAGACATGCTCATGACAGCCCTTAGAACCAAAAATATGTATCCACCGGGGCTGTATGCCGAAAAAATCGCAGATGTTGTTTCGGAATTTTTAGGTGCGACAGAAAAAGATACCGTCGAACTGCTGTTCGATGATATCGATTTACTGAAATTGGAGCGAGAACAGGAAGCCCTTGAATTAGCCGCCGAAGAAGAGGCCGAGAATATTGACGATTTGCTTTCGGAGGAAGATAATTACGACGGGGATTTCGATTCGGGCAGTGATTTAAAGGGTGTCGGTTCCATCAAAGTTGCCGACGATGAATTCGGCGATGTGGATGATGATTCTTAATCCTGTTTTGAATTTAAAGAAACCCGCCAGATCTGTCGATCTTTACCACATCCGCGGTGTCGAAAAGATTCCCGTATCGGCAGCGATAGTGTGGTAAATTCTTCCATGTTTCTACAGCAACCGTCTCAATTGTTCCCTATTCGGAAGATATCCTTCGCTGCCATTCAGCGCTCCGTTTGAGTTTGCTGGCTGAAACACTCTGGCTTGGGCCAGATCCACAAACCACTCACACCCTGCCGGCGGTTCATGCCCGTAACGACGCCAATGGTATCATTCGCGCCGAGTTTTGCCTTGACATCGAGAATCGATTGAAATAAACGTCTGAGCTGACAATGCACTGACCCGGAAAATTCCACTCGGTTCACTGCAGCTGTGTTTTTCGCCGGAGGGAACGACCGATGGGGAGAGGACAAGAGCCACTGTTTGCCGCGCGCCGCTGTCGGACTTAATGCGCGCAGCCAGTGGTTTTTTTGTTTTTGTTGTGGTTCGGGAAAGCCCGTATCTTACGGGAGTAAACCTACCGCATTTATGATCGCATCAAGGAGGTGCCGATGGAAAAGGAAAAACAGTTTTATGAGAGGCTGGCGGAGAGGGGTGTAAGCAGGCGGGACTTCATGAAGTACTGCACCTTCCTCACGGCGACCATGGGGCTGTCGTCCTCGTTCGTCCCTAAGGTGGCCGAGGTGTTTGCCGCTCCGAAACAAAGACCCCCGGTCATCTGGCTGCATTTCGGAGAATGTACCGGATGCTCGGAATCATTACTGAGATCACAGTATCCTTACATTGATGACCTGGTTCTGGAAATTCTGTCGCTCGAATATCATGAGACCGTCATGGCGGCAGCCGGCCAGCAGGCCGAAGACCAGCTTCAGATGTCAATGAAAAAGTACAATGGGAATTTTATCTGCGTGGTCGAGGGGGCGATTCCGACCAAGTTCGACGGTGGTTACGGAAAAATCGGCGGCCGGACTTTTTTAGAAATTGCCAAGGAAGTCTGCCCGAAAGCCGCGGCCGTGATAGCGATCGGTGCCTGCGCCACTTATGGCGGCATTCCGGCGGCAGCCCCCAATCCTGGCGGATACATAAGTGTGAGTGAAGCTGTCGGTATCAAAACGATCAATCTTGCCGGATGCCCTCCCAATCCGGTCAACACGGTGGGCACCATCGTGAATTATCTCCTCTTAGGCAAATTACCGGCCATCGATGATCAGGGAAGGCCGCTGTTTGCGTATGGAAAGACCATCCATGATCAGTGCCCCAGACGAGCCCACTTCGAAAACGAAGAATTTGTCGAGGAGTTTGGTTCCGAAGAAGCGGCTATGGGTTACTGCCTGTACAAAGTGGGATGCAGGGGTCCGGAAACCTATAACAATTGTCCGGTAGCCAAATTCAATGACGGTACCAGCTGGCCGATTGAGGCCGGTGCTCCCTGTCTCGGCTGCAGTGAGCCCAAGTTCTGGGATAAGTTTACGCCGTTTTATGAAGAACTGTAGGTTATGGTTTAATCGACTAACATTTCCTTTTTGAGGTAAAGGGAGGACCAATATGGCTCAGAGAGTAACAATAGATCCAATTACCAGAATCGAAGGCCACCTTCGCATCGAGGTCGAGGTTTCCGGTGGAAAGGTTGTCAATGCCTGGAGCTCCGGTCAGATGTTCCGTGGCATTGAAATGATTTTAAAGGGACGCGATCCTCGCGATGCCCATCATTTTGTACAGCGCTCCTGCGGGGTCTGAACGTACACCCATGCACTGTCCTCGGTGAGGGCAGCCGAAATGGCCGTTGGCGTCAAAATCCCCGAGAACGCACGTCTTATCAGAAATCTCTTGATGGGCGCGCAATTCCAGCATGACCATCTCGTTCACTTTTATCACCTGCACGCACTCGATTGGGTAGACATCGTCAGTGCCTTGAAAGCCGATCCGGCCAAAACCGCCCAGCTCGCAGACAATGTCAGCAATGCCCAGGTCGGCGGAAGCGCTTATTTCAAACAGGTGCAACAGCGGCTGCAGACCTTTGTCGACAGTGGTCAGCTGGGTCCCTTTTCGAACGCCTACTGGGGCCATCCAGCTTACAAACTGCCGCCGGAAGCCAATTTGATGGCCGCGGCCCACTACATCGAAGCTTTGCGGCTGCAGGCCAGAACCGCCAGACTGCATGCCATATTCGGCGCTAAAAATCCCCATTTGCAATCTCTGGTTGTGGGTGGTGTCACCTCCGTGAGAGACTTGAGGCCAGACCGCATTGCCGAGTTCCTTTACATCACCAAAGAAACCCAGGAATTCATCAAGAACGTCTATATTCCCGACCTGCTCGCGGTTGCCTCCTTTTACAAGGATTGGGGCGGCATCGGCGGGACGACCAACTTCCTGGCCTGGGGCGAATTTCCGCTGAGTGACGCTGAGCCCGAAAGTCTTTACATGCCGCGCGGATACATCAAAAAGAAAGATCTGGCCGGTGTCAGCATGCCGCTGCAAGACAATGTCACCGAAGACGTCACCCGCGGCTGGTATGAAAAGGGCGGCGCCAAACACCCCTTTCAGGGAGAGACAAAACCGATTCAAAAGGATCCCGAGTTCCGTCCCGAAAAAGGCCAGTACACCTGGTTCAAGGCCCCGCGTTACGACGGCGATCCGTGTGAGGTCGGCCCGCTGACGCGCGTTTTGGTGGCCTATGCCAAGGGACACAAGGATATCAAGCCGGTCGTCGACAAGGTCCTCAAGGATCTCGGGATTCCGGCGACGGCATTGTTTTCGACACTCGGCAGAACTGCGGCAAGAGGGATTGAAACCATCGCCATTGGTGATGCCATGCAAGGTTGGGTCATGGAGTTGGTGGAAAATGTCAAGAATGGTGATACCAAGACCTACCAGGCCTGGACCATGCCAGATAAAGGAATGGGTTACGGATTGAATGATGTTCCCAGAGGATCGCTGGGTCACTGGATGGAAATCGAGGGCGGGAAGATAAAGAATTATCAGTATGTGGTCCCATCCACTTGGAATCTCGGCCCCAGAGATGCCAAAGGCAAACTGGGCCCTGTGGAGGAAGCTCTCATCGGTACCCCGATAGCTGATCCGAAAAAACCGCTCGAGGTCCTCAGAACGGTGCACTCCTTCGACCCGTGCATTGCCTGCGGTGTGCATGTTATCGATCCCGACTCGAACGAGGTTTATAAAATAAAAGTTCTCTAACTGACATTGATGCCCGTCAACCTCTTTCCTATAAGTCTGACGGGCATCTCTCCACCAGCCCCCCAAGCCGAGCGGCAAGAAAGGCTCTCTCGCGTTGCGCTCTTGCCGATTCGCCAAGCCGGAAATGCTCCCCTTGCGAAGTTAAGTTCCTGCTTTTTCGACAATCCGGTGTGCTAGAATGGCAGAGCGGCGGGGCGCAGTGAAAAAAATGAGCAATCAATCCAATCAAATAATGGTACTCGGCGTGGGATGCATCCTTTATTCCGACGAGGGGTTCGGTGTCCGTGTCGTACAGGAAATTCAGAAGAGATACGCGTTTCCCGAAAATGTCTCCTTGGTTGACGGTGGCGTACTGGGGGTCAATCTTCTGGGCGTGATATCGCAACCGGACAATCTGATCGTTGTGGATGTTATTCGCAACAAAGGCAATCCAGGGGATATCTACCGACTCGAGGGTGATCAGATACCCGAACGGATACGGGCCAAAAACTCTCTTCATCAGGTAGATTTTCTTGAAGCGTTGACTTTATGTCAGGCTTTGGACAAGGTTCCCGAAACCGTAATAATCGGCGTCGAACCGAAAGATATCGAAACCCTCAGTATCGAGCTGACATCGACAACGCAGTCACGAATGGAGGATGTCATCACAATGGTTCTATCCGAACTGGATCGCCTGGGGGTTCCCTACACGGAAGGAAATTCGGAAGATGTGCCTCGCTATCCCATCTAAAATCATCAGCATCAACGAAGGTATGGGTACCATTGATGTTGACGGTGTCAGAAGGTCCTGCAGCCTGTTGCTGCTCGAAAATCCCAAAGTGGGCGACTGGGTTATTGTTCATGCCGGTTTCGCACTGCACAAAATCGACGAGACGGCAGCGATGGAATCCCTGGCGATTCTAAAAGAAGCCGCTGCCCTTGCCGAAGGGAAAAAACATCCCGATTCGAAATGATATCCAGCGAATGAATTTGTGCTTTTTATAGAATTAAACCAACTGATTAAATAATGGTATCCTGTTCTCTCTTTACACATCCTTAAGCATAAGTTTGCGCGCTGCAGTCGCTGATCATCCCTTCCACTCCAAAAGCTACGAAACTGCCCCGAGGATTCGAATAACCCACCATGGATATGGAACATGTCGCCGCCAGGATTGTGGTTAACGGTATCGTGCAAGGCGTTGGATTCCGTCCGTTTGTGTTCAACCTGGCCAATTGTCACGGCCTTACCGGAGAGGTCGCAAACACCTCCTCGGGTGTCGTGATCCTGGTCGAAGGCGCTGCCGATGACCTCAATTCATTTGCGGTAGATCTTACCGCCAAACCGCCACCTTTGGCGCTTATCGTCGAAGTTTCCCGGCAGGCGGTTGCCGTGACCGGCTTTTCGGCATTTAGAATCATCAAGAGCATGGGCGATGAGGCGATGTCCACCCTCATATCGCCGGATGTTTCGATTTGCGAAGACTGCCGCAAGGAACTTTTCGATCCTAACGATCGTCGCTATCATTATCCATTCATCAACTGCACCAACTGCGGTCCCCGCTATACGATCATTGACGACATTCCCTACGACCGGCCCAAGACGTCGATGAAACATTTCGCATTGTGTCCCCAGTGCCGTGCGGAATACGAAGACCCTGCAAACCGTCGGTTCCACGCTCAGCCCAACGCTTGTGCCGAATGTGGACCGAGAGTAACGATTTACGACAATCAACGCCAACGAATCGACCACGATGATCCAATAAAAAAAGCCGCAACGTTGCTGAAGAAGGGCTGTATTGTAGCCGTTAAAGGACTGGGCGGTTTCCATTTAGCGGTCGATGCCGAGAACAATGAGGCTGTGGCAACTTTGCGCTCTCGAAAACACCGTGAGGAAAAACCCTTTGCCCTCATGTCTCCTGATCTTTCAGCCATCCGGAGTTATGCCTATATCACCGATGACGAAAAGCGGTTGTTGACCGCTATTCAACGCCCCATCGTACTATTGGAAAAAAAAGAGCCGAATACCATTGCCGCCAATGTGGCGGCAGGCCAACGCACCTTTGGGGTTATGTTGCCATACACACCTTTGCACTATCTGTTGATGGAACAGGGAGTTCGCGCCTTGGTAATGACCAGCGGGAATCTGAGCGAAGAGCCAATTGCCATCGACAACGAGGACGCTTTTCACAGACTCGCCGGTATTGCGGATTACTTTCTGATGCACAATCGTGATATCTACCTGCGCAGTGACGACTCCATCGTTCGCCAAGTCGCCGGAACGACCCGATATTTGCGCCGGTCGAGGGGCTATGTTCCGGTACCGATTATTTTAAGGCAAGCGACCCCTGTCGTTCTGGGGGTCGGCGCTGAGATGAAGAGCACCGTCTGCTTGACCAAAGGGAAGATGGCCTTCCTGAGCCAGCATATCGGTGACCTGGAAAATATGGCCACCAGTGAATACTTCGAAAAGACAATCGGGCACATGCGACGAATTCTGGCAATAGAGCCTGAGATCATCGCTTATGATATGCATCCCGATTACCTAAGCAGCCGCTGGGCGCTGGAACAGCGGGGTATTCAGAAGATCGCGGTTCAACACCACCACGCCCATGTTGTCAGTGCCATGGCCGAAAATTGCGTTTCCGGAACGGTGATCGGTCTGTCTTTTGACGGTACAGGGTATGGCACCGATGGCCACATCTGGGGCGGGGAGGTGCTCCTTGCCGATGAACGAACATTCGAGCGTGCAGCGCACCTCGCCTATATGCCGATGCCGGGGAGTGCGTTTGCCATCAAGCAGCCCTGGCGTATGGGATTGAGCTACCTCTATTCTGCCTTCGGTGATGATATCGGAAATCTATCCTTGCCCTTTTTGGACAGTGTTGAACCTATCCGTTTATCGACTATCCTGGAGATGATCAGAAAGCGCATCAACGCGCCGCTTACCTCTAGCTTGGGCCGTTTGTTTGATGGTGTCGCTGCGATTGCCGGCCTTCGGGAAGAGGTGGCCTTCGAAGGCCAGGCTGCCATGGAATTGGAGATGATCGCCGAGACATCAGCCGATGATGCCTATGACGTCCACTGGGAAAGCGGATATCCCCTCCAAATTTCCCCGGTACCGATCATCCGCAGCATTGTGGACGATTTGTTGAGGCAAACCCCACTGCCGATCATCAGCGGGCGTTTCCACATGACCCTTATAAAAGTTTTCGGTGATGTTTGTGATCACCTCCGCCAGGAGAAGGGGCTGACGCGGGTGGTACTCAGTGGCGGCGTGTTTCAAAACGTTATAATATTGCGCGGATTGATGCGCTTACTTGAAGACCGGGGATTTGAGGTCTACACCCACACAAAGATTCCGACCAACGACGGGGGAATCTCTCTCGGTCAGGCAGTGGTTGCCGCAGCGCAAGAACGTGCGCCGGCACCAATCGATGCAACCACCGGCAAATCATTTTATACCGCTTTTCAAGAATAAATTCCGCAATACGGAAGGATGGTATAAGTGGTTGTAGAAAAAATCGTTCGCATAACGGAACGTTTTTTTCTACAATCACTATAAACGAAAACAGAAATTATCAAAAGCTGTAAGGAACACAAATAATGGCTCTCAAATACATTGACGAATACAGAGATGCCGAACTGACCCGACCGCTGGCTGATAAGATTCATCGGATCAACACCAAGCCTATCCGCCTGATGGAGGTCTGCGGAACGCATACAGTATCGATTTTTCGCAGCGGCGTTCGCTCGATCTTGCCGACGACAATTTCACTGCTTTCAGGTCCCGGTTGCCCTGTCTGTGTCACGGATCAAGCCGAGGTAGATGCCTTCATCGAACTGGCCAGAACCCAGGATGTCATCCTCACAACCTTCGGAGACCTTATGCGGGTACCCGGCACGGTGTCTTCACTCCAAAAAGAGCGCGCCGAGGGGCGAGACATTCGGATCGTCTACTCAACGATGGATGCCATAGAGGTCGCCCAAAAGAACAGGGACAAGAAGGTTGTTTTCTTAGGCGTCGGCTTCGAGACCACGGCACCGACCATTGCCGCAGCCATTCTTTTCGCTAAACAGACGGGCCTCGATAATTTTTTCGTTTATTCTGCTCACAAACTGGTACCACCGGCACTGACCGCGCTGATGTCTTTGGAGGGGGTTACGATCGACGGGTTTATATTGCCGGGACACGTGTCGGTGATCATCGGTTTGAATGGATACCGGGATTTTTTCGACACCTATCGGATTCCCTGTGTGGTGGCCGGGTTTGAGCCGGTAGATTTGCTGCGGGCCATTGCCATGCTTGTCGAGCAAGTGGAAAATGACGCACCGGCTTTGGGAAATGCTTACGGGCGGGCGGTGACGGCATCGGGAAACGTTATGGCCCAGAGAATTCTCGGCCAGGTATTTGAAATAACCGATACGGCATGGCGGGGAATCGGGGTAATCCCAGGCAGCGGCCTGAAAATACATCCGTCGTTTGCCGCCCACGATGCTGAAAGGGCTTTTTCTTTGGAGCTTCCCGAAACCAGTAGAGAACCGGCAGGTTGTGCCTGCGGTGAAGTTCTCACCGGCTCAAAGATTCCGCCTGAGTGCGCTCTGTATAAAACCGTGTGTACACCTATTGACCCGGTAGGGCCGTGCATGGTGTCGAGTGAGGGGACGTGTGCAGCGTACTACCGCTATCACAGTTAAACCCAAGTTGAGCGTTTCATATTTTCGAAATGACAAAATTAAAAATAATTACAACACTTTTCAATAATAAATTCCGAAATACGGAAGGGCGGTATAAGTGGTTGTAGAAAAAAACGTTCGAATAACGGAACGTTTTTTGACAACCACTATATAAGGAATTGTGCCAATTTGACTTTCGAAAATATAAAACCCTACGGGATTTCCAATTTCACCACATCTACGGCGTCAAATGCCGTCCCGCATAGTAGACTATAGCGGAACGACATTTTCCTTGTATCTGCGGCGAATTTAAAAATCGCTCAATTTGGGTTAAAATCGATATGAGACCTCATCTTTTATCCGATGGCTGTGTTGCGGCACATTTCTAAATGCTCACGTACTCACGCGTACGCCCCGCTTATGAAATACGCCGCGCCTTGCCCTCGAACAAAATATAGGGCCTTAAAGCCGGTTTACTTTCAGGCAAAATATACTTGGTGATTTCTATGTCGAAATGTGGGAAAACGATATTTACATAGATCATATCAATATTACCAAAAATAACTCTTGTTTTAACAGGAATAGGCAGCAATGAAATTTGACAAGGTGTTGCTCGATCACGGCAGCGGGGGCAAAATTTCTCACAGCTTGGTGACGGACATTCTGTTACCGGTTTTTGACAACCCGATCCTGGCCGATCTTCACGATGGGGCCATATTTGAACTTAACGGCAGCCGGCTGGCCTTCACAACCGATAGTTATACCGTCGACCCGATTTTTTTCCCTGGTGGTCATATTGGCGATTTAGCCATCAACGGGACGGTTAACGATATTGCCATGTGCGGCGGTTCTCCGCTCTATTTAAGTGTCGGGATGATTATCGAAGAGGCTTTCCCCATGACCGATCTGAAGAAAATTGTGACCGGAATGGGTGCAGCTACGCGGAAAGCCGGAGTGACCGTCGTCACCGGTGACACCAAGGTCGTTCCCAAGGGGGCCGTCGACAAGATTTTCATCAACACATCCGGGATTGGGCTGATTTCGGAGGGTGTGGACGTTGGCAGTACCAAAGCCCGGGTCGGTGATCGCATTATTGTAAGCGGTACCGTTGCTGATCATGGCGCCACGATCCTGATTCAACGGGAGGGGCTTACCTTCGACGCGACACTGACAAGTGACAGTGCGCCACTAAACCATATGGTTGCCGATATGCTGGCACTGAAAGGGTCGGTTCACGTGCTACGGGACCCCACCCGGGGCGGAGTCGGAACGGCTTTGAACGAGATTGCTCATAAATCGGAAGTCGGCATCCAAATAATTGAAAAGCGAATCCCGCTTAAAAAGGAGGTGGCCGGCATCTGCGAGCTTTTGGGTTTTGACCCCCTCTATTTGGCCAACGAAGGTAAACTGTTGGCTTTTGTTGCACCACAGGATGCCGATCGGATGCTTGATATCATTCGTCAGAATGAGTACGGACATCATGCAGCCATCATCGGTGAGGTGGTGGCGGAAAATCCCGGCCGCGTTTTTATGGAAACCCCTATTGGCGGTACCCGGATCGTCGATATGCTGGTTGGCGAGCAGTTGCCGAGAATTTGTTAGTATCTACAAAGGACTGTCATCCTGGAAGAAGGTGAGAAGAGGAGGAAATCAAAACACTCAGGCGAATGCCACCCCGGATTCGATGGGAGAACCAACGCTTGCAGATATCGTGATCCGAGGTTTTTAATTGACAGGCCAACGTTTTCTGAATAGTCATTTCTCTGAGGGAAATGCACATTCGCTCTATTAGATTCTTTAATATAGGCGTCGCTTTAAGTCGAATATCTATGAGAAGGCAATGCTGCAAAGAATATTCAGGCATTTTTCCTATATAGATTATTTACAAAAAATTGTTCGCCGACCAGCGGCCGTTGTGTTTATAACCCTGGCAATCTCTATCATTTTTGCCACGCAAATACCCCGTCTTTCTTTCAAAACATCCATATATGACCTCGAAATAGAAAACCTTCCGGAAACCGTCCGGTATGACGCTTTCAAAGCGTTGTTCGGTTCAGACGAGATTATCAGAATTGTCGTTAACGCCGAAGATGTTTTTGATCCGATTACCTTTGGCAAGATCAGTGAAATTGCCGATACGCTTTCGAAAGTCGATGGTGTCCGGCGGGTGATCAGCCTGCCGGGAATCAAACAGGCGGTCGATCTCTCCGGAAGCTGGAGCCTGGATAAGTTTTTCACGGTTATTTCTCATGCGCAATTATTCAAGAGGTATCTTTTAGCGAGCGGACGCAAAACAACGGCGTTGACTCTGGTTCTCAATAGTGAGGTCGATCAAGAACAGGTCATCAGGCGTGTCGACCAAGTGCTCGCCGCCGCTCCGGAGGGCTTATCTTTCTACCAGGTGGGTATGCCTTTGGTGTCGCAAGCGCTCATGCAATTTACCGCTAACGACTTTTTCAGACTACCTCCGATCACTTTTATACTGATTGCGGTTATTCTTCTATTCCTCTTCCGTAAGATTCGTTTTGTATTAATTCCTCTCGTTTGCGTGACCTTGTCGCTGATCTGGACCTTCGGACTCATGTCCCTGATCGGCGTTCCCCTGTCGATGCTCACCATGATCGTGCCCGTATTTCTTATTGCCGTGGGCACGGCTTACTGCCTTCACATCGTCACGGAATACATTGCATGCCTTCAGCAAACCGACTCTCCGATATCTGCGTCTGTATCAACTTTTTCGAATATTTACTTCCCGACCTTCCTTGCCGTCTTAACCACTATTTTCGGATTAGGATCTCTTCTGATCAACCGCATTCCAGTCATTCGTGAGTTCGCACTGTTTTCCTGCTTCGGTATGCTCAGCCTGTTGGCCATCACCCTTGTTTTTTTACCGGCAGCGCTGACGTATTTGCCAACATCTAGTCATAAACCCCAAGAAGGGGACGGAACGTCTAAGATTTACCAGCGATTCATCGAAAAAATCATCGATATCAACCTGAACAAACAGAAAATCGTTCTTCCGATCCTCGCCGGAATTGTTGTGTTTTGCGGATTCGGGGTGCTACGAATCCGGGTAGAGACAAATCCGATCGGGTATTTCAAGGAGGACACGTCGGTCAAACGCAATTTTCATGACATCTATCAGGATTTGTCCGGGAGTTTCCCCATCAATGTCACCGTGGAGAGTAGGGATGATTACTACTTCGAAAATCCTCAGCATGTCGCCGAAATCGAACGTCTCCAAAAATTTCTGGAAACATTGCCCGGCGTTGATAAAACCCTGTCATTCGCTGATTACATGAAGCTAGTCAATTATGCTCTCAATGAATTCGATCCGAATTTCTACGCACTACCACCGGAAGGCTTCGAAGCACGAATGGTGATAAACAATTTCACCACCATGCTCGGAGAGGATGTGTTTACCAGTTTCATGAGTCCAAACATGTCTCAGACAAACATCGTTCTTTTGACCCATCTTTCGAGCTCCCGGGAATTTCTGCAAACCCGTGCCAAAATTTTTGAATTCGCAGGACAGAACCTGGCCAAAGATCTCGTCGTGGATGTAACCGGCTTCGGGATCGTCATTTCAGCCAGCAGCCATCAATTGACGACCGGTCAAATCAAAAGTTTATCACTTACGATGGTTCTGGTTTTTACCATCATGTTCGCTTTATTTCTTTCGTTCAAGGTCGGATTGATCGCCATCATACCGAACGTGTTCCCAATTGTGGTCAACTTCGGGATTATGGGATGGCTCGGCATAGAGCTGTCGATGGTGACCAGTCTTATTGCCAGCATTGCCATTGGATTGGCAGTCGATGATACCATTCATTATCTGTTCCGATACAACCGCGAATTCAGAAAGGATCTCGACAGCAACCGGGCGTTGAGTGAAACATTGAAACAGGTGGGCAGGCCGATCGTATTCACGACGCTGACCATCTGTCTTGGTTTTTCGATTCTTATGTTCTCCAGCTTCAAACCGACAGCCGTATTCGGCATCATGATGGCAATCACAATGCTCTCGGCCCTGGTTGGGGATTTGATTCTGCTGCCCTCTCTTATGCAGCACGTGCAACTGGTAACCTTGTGGGATTTGGTGCGATTAAAACTCGGCCAAGAACCTGCAAAAGGAATCCCTCTTTTTAAGGGCCTGTCCCGGACCGAAGTACACTACCTCATTTTGGCCGGGTCGTTAAAAAAAATCGAAGCCGGTGAAGTTCTTTTTCGTAAAGGCGATCCCAGCAATTCAATGTATACGCTCATCTCGGGGCAGATGGACGTGCTCGACACCGTCAGCGACAACACGGCTTGTTTGGGAGCGACCAGTGAGCGTTTGATTAATCGGATGAAAGCCGGAGATGTGCTCGGAGAAATGGGTCTTCTCCGAGCCGCACCGCGATCTGCTACGGTTGTTGCTTGCGAACCGGTAGAACTCTTGCCGATCAATTGGGCGATGATTAAGCGTTTGCAGTGGCTGTATCCGCCCACCTCTCGGAAATTTATGTACAATCTTTTGACGATTCTTTGTGGTCGGGTCGAAAGACTTACCACTTGCCTCGCCGAAGTTAAGGTTCTCGATGATGCCACCGGTTTGTGTAACAGGGAAAGCTTTATTAAGCTCCTTGATCGCGAGATCCATCGCTCGCGATGCTACCAGAACAGCCTTTCCCTTTGCCTAATGACGGTTGAATTTGAAGGCGCTGACGGGGAACTCGACCTATGGCAACAAGAGAGCGTACTGCAGTCAGTCAGCGAGACCCTGATCCAAAATGTTCGGGCCTTTGATGTCCTGGGGCGCTGCCATCGTCAACTCTTTGGATTGTATTTTCCACAAACACCCGAAGAGGAAGCCCGCGAGATCTGTATTCGCTTAAAAACCTTTTTAGAAAACAAACGTTACGATGTCGATGGGCTTCAGCTGAAGATATCTCTGGGGCTTACGGGTTTAGATACAAACCAGGTAGAAACCGCAGATGGATTTCTTCAAAAGGCCGTCGAATTGATTGACTAATCCGCAGCCGTTAGAACTTGCTGGGTATCTTCGGCCGCCATTGCGATCCGAATCCCTCATCCTGTGGGAATAACAGCGGCTTCCATGACCCGCATTGTTTGCAGCTCATGGGAGATGGACGACAGCACCACCGCGAAATGGCATGGCCATGAAAGCTTCCATCAGGTGAAATTTTCGGGCAAAGGACCCTTCAGATGGTTATTGCAACTGATCTTTTCGGAAGGACCATTGCTAAGGGTCGGATAATCTTCCGCCAGGGTGATCCCGGCGATGAGATGTATATCATTCAATCAGGTGCCGTTGAGGTTTCTAAAATTCGGCAAGGCCGCAAGATTATTCTGACCCTGCTGGAGAAAGGCGATTTTTTCGGCGAGGTTGCCCTGATCGACAGCAAACCCCGTTCGGCCACTGTCACCGCGTTAACCCGCACGCGATTGCTGCCGTTATCTCGCAGTATTTTTCTGAAAAGAATCGCTTACAATCCAGATGTTGTCTTGCGCGTTCTCCGCGCTCTCAGCCGGCGAATCGACAGGATGACCGAAACGATCCGATCGTTGATCGATCACGATGATGAGTTGCGAAAAAAGGTTTTATCCGAGAGTTATGACCGCCATAAAAATCCTTCACTGCTTGACGATCACACTTTTCACGCGAAAAAGAGGCGTCCGGATTTTTCTC
>Ga0316198_10000118_pt1 | contig 33667 bp, 27 predicted proteins | sample OudBieAanoxic_MG_FD_204935 | JGI IMG/M metagenome (GOLD analysis project Ga0316198, IMG submission 204935) | Coastal sediment microbial communities from Oude Bieten Haven, Netherlands - site A anoxic | ecosystem: Environmental > Aquatic > Marine > Coastal > Sediment | place: Netherlands... | reverse complement strand
TAAATAAATCAAACAATAAACCAAATACTTATTTTTAACATTAAACTTAAATTAAATTTAGAATTATGGCACAGTCAAAATCAACAAAGAAATTATTTAACATGGCCTATGGCCTCGGAGCATCGGTGGTTATCATTGGTGCGTTATTTAAAATCCTGCACTGGGAATTTGGACCTCTAACAGGTGGTCTGCTTCTGGCGGTAGGTCTTATTACGGAAGCCCTTATTTTCGCAATTAGTGCATTTGAACCAGTAGATGATGAATACGATTGGTCTCTGGTATACCCGGAATTATCAGGAGGTATGACTGGTGGTAAAAACGATGTTTCAGATGCCAAAGAAGCAGAAGGTATATTATCCAGGAAATTGGATGAGCTTTTAAAAGAAGCCAACATAGATGCCAACCTTATGGAAAGCCTTGGAGAAAGCATTCGCAATTTTGAAGGTGCTGCAAAAGGTATTGCTCCTTCAGTGGATGCTATGGAATCTACTAAAAAATATTCAGATGAAATGGTAGAGGCAGCGTCTCAAATGGAGTCTTTAAACAGCCTGTATAAAGTACAATTGGAAAGCGCTAGCAGACAAGCTTCTGTTAATGAAGAAGTTGTTCAAAATGCAAGTGCTCTTAAAGACCAAATGGAATCTCTTGCTTCTAACCTATCTTCCTTAAATGGAGTATACGGAGGCATGTTATCTGCTATGAGCAAAAACTAATTAGTGTATTAGTAAACCCAAATCAAAAATTTAATTAAAACTAATTAGAAAACATGGCAGGAGGAAAATTGTCACCACGTCAGAAGATGATCAACTTAATGTATTTGATCTTTATCGCAATGCTGGCGCTAAATATGAGCAAGGAAGTTCTGGCTGCATTCGGTCTTATGAACGAAAAGCTGGAAGCTTCCAACGCAAAAACCACAGAGAACAATCTAGCGTTCTTAACTGGTTTAGAAACTAAAGCATCTGAAAATTCGGAAAAATTTGGTCCGTTACTAAAAGATGCCAAAAAGATTAAGGAATTGTCTCAGGATTATTATGACTATCTGGAGGCCCTTAAAGATAAAATGTTAACCGAGATTAAAGATCCTAAGGATTATCAGGTTATGGACAAGTCTGATTATTTAGATCAGAAATTTTTTCAAGGCGATAATCTTGCACCTGAAGGGAAAGAATTCTTAAAAAGGATTACTGATTATCGTACTCAAATTTCAACTATTTTACCAGAAAGCATGAGTGAAGTTAAGGCTTCAGTTCAGACCAGATTTGAAACTGGTGATGCTAAAGGTAAAGTTGAGAAAAGAGATGGAACAAAACAGGATTGGATAAACTATCATTTCGAAGGTTTTCCCGTTGTTGCTTCTCTAACTAAGATAACACAGATACAAGCTGATGTTAAGGCTACAGAGCAGGATGCTTTAAAGTCTATGTTAGAAGGTCAGTTGACCAGTGAAGTCTCTATGACTAATTATACCACGCTACTAGAGCAGGAAAAATCAGCTTTTTATGCTGGTGAGAAATTCTCAGGAGCGGTTGTGTTAGGTCGTAAAGATGCTACAACAAGGCCAAATGAAGTAAATCTTACTTTAGATGGAAGAAAACTGAATGAAGGCAAGGATTATGAGATTGATAATGGTCAGGTAAGACTTTTAGTTAGTGCCGGAGCTCCCGGAGACCATAAGATTGCTGGTAACCTGGTATTTATTCAGGATGGTGAGAGAACAGAAGTACCTGTTTCTCAAACATTTGCCACGATCACTAAACCAAATGCCGCATTAATTGCTGCAGATAAGATGAATGTGGTTTATCGCGGGGTTTCTAACCCAATGTCGATTTCTATTCCTGGAATTCCAAATAACAAGGTTAGTGCATCTGCGTCAGGTCTTAAGAAAAGAGAAGGCAGTAAATATATCATGAATCCGGGAACGGGAAGAACAGTTACAATTGTAGCTTCAGGTACGTTGCCTGACGGACAACGGGTTTCCTCAAAATCTGAGTTCAGAATCAAAGATATTCCAAGACCTTCTGGATCTATTAGAGGAGAAACCGGAAGTACTAAGATGCCAAGAAGAAATCTTGAAATCGCAACAATTGGTGCTTTACTTGAAGACTTCGATTTTGACTTGAATCTTGCAATTGGCGGATTTAAATTTAAAGTACCTGGTCAACCTACAGTAAGTGTAAATGGCAACAAACTAGATTCAAGAGCCAAATCGGCTTTAAAAAGAGCTAGAAGAGGTGATGCTGTTCAGGTATTCGATATTCAAGCGTATATCACGAACAACAAAAGCTATAAACTGAAGAAAGTCTCTCCGGTTATTATAGAGATTACGAATTAAGAATAGTATAAATTATAATTTTATGAATTGGAAGAATGTTTTAATTGCTGGAGCTGTAGCGCTACTACCAATTTCAATGATGGCACAGGCTAATATTTTAAATGCCAAGTTGCCAGATGAGATTGGGAAGAAGACAGAAGCGCAAATAGCGGCGGATAATGATTCTCCGCTGCCATACGGCTACGTGGATGACAGGGATATCCTTTGGTCTAAGACCGTATGGGAGGTAATTGATCTTGATGAAAGAGTGAATTTCCCCTTGTACTATCCGCTTGATACCATAGATATTGGTGCAGACAGAAGGTCGTTATATGATGTTTTTATGAAAAACATTAAAAACGGTAAGCTTACTGACGTGTATGTGGATTCCTATTTCACTGAAAAAAGAAATTTCAGTGACCTGGAAGCTACTTTGAAAAAAGTAGATACCACAGATCTTGGATACGAACAAATCAATGCCGGTGAGCAACTTTCCCCTGAATATGTTAACCAAAGGGAACTTACTGCTGCCGATATTGAAGAATATCGTATCAAGGGGATATGGTATTTTGATAAGCGACAGGGCGAATTGAAATATCGACTGCTGGGTATTGCTCCGGTAGCACCCGATGTAAACTTTGTGGATGATGAATCTATGGATCCCAATGAGAATAAAGTTGAACTTTTTTGGGTTTGGTATCCGAGTGCCAGAGAGGTATTGCATACAGCCAAGGTTTTTAACCAACAAAACTCAGCGCAGCCAATATCTTTTGATATGTTGTTGAATGCCAGACGTTTTAACGGTCTTATTTATAGAGAAGACAACGTTCAGGGCGATCGTATAATTAATGATTACATAGCAGACAATGCGCTATTCCAGTTGCTTGAAGCAGATCGTATTAAGGAAACAATACGAGACAGGGAACAGGACATGTGGGCATATTAGAAGCAAGCTTTGAATTCCAATTCAGATATAAATTAAAAAACGCTGCACCATTTGGTGCGGCGTTTTTTAATTTTACACTATGGTAGATTACTTAGTAGTAGGTCTTGGACTGGCCGGGATAGCATTTTGTGAAAGGCTTGAAGAGCATGGTAAAACCTTTATAGTGATCAATGATGACTCTCAAACATCATCCAATATTGCAGGAGGTTTGTATAATCCGGTAATTTTGAAAAGGTTTAACCTTGCCTGGAAAGCTCACGAACAAATAGGTCTGGCTAAGAATTTTTATAAAAGCTTAGAGGTTAAACTAGGTGTAACCCTGGATCATAAAGTACCGGTTTTAAGAATATTTGCATCAGTAGAGGAGCAAAACCTTTGGTTTGAAGCGGCTGATAAACAAAAATTACAGCCATACCTTTCTACAAAATTACTTCCCAATACTAATCCTTGCCTAAATGCCCAATTCGGTTTTGGGGAGGTTTTAAATACGGGAAGAGTAGATACACAGAAGTTGGTGAAAACATATTCGGGATATTTAACCAATAAAAAAGTGCTATTTGAGGAAACTTTCAACTTCGACGATTTAAAGACAGGAGCTAAGGGTGTTTCCTATAGAACTGTTAATGCCAAAAGAATTGTTTTTGCTACAGGGTTTGGACTAAAAAAGAATAAGTATTTTAATTATTTACCACTCAACGGAACAAAAGGAGAACTCTTAACTATAAAAGCCCCGATTCTAAAAGAAGAGCGGGTAATTAAATCTTCAGTTTTTATTATTCCTGTAGGGAATGATCTTTACAGAATTGGGGCGACTTACAAATGGAAGGATAAGAACAATGAGCCCACTTCAGAGGCCAGATTAGAACTACTTACAAAATTAGAGACCTTTTTAAACTGTGATTATAAAATAGTGAATCATGTTGCTGGAATAAGGCCTACTGTGGCCGATAGGAGACCTTTGGTGGGCAAACATCCTGTTCTGGATCATATCTACTTATTAAATGGTTTTGGGTCAAGAGGAGTCATGATTGCCCCATATGCTTCAAATCAGTTATATGAATATATAGAGCATGGAGGGCAGATAGACCCCGAAATGGATATCGCAAGATATGAAAAAGCCTATATTAAAGTTTAATCTATATGAACAGTAGCTGGGTCGTATTTTATAAAGATGTTGATCCATATATTTCTGGAAAGCCTAATAATAAAAGGTAAAAAGACTACCATAGTAATCACGATTACAATAAAAGTATTTAGTAAACTCATACCAATTATTAAAAAAGAAATTACAAAGGCCGCCACGGCAAACGCTATTCCAACAGCATAACTTACATACATAGCTCCGTAGAAAAAGGAAGGCTCAATTTTATACTTGGTATTGCAATGTGAACAACGTGCCTGCATTTTAAAAAGGGAGCCCAGATGGTATGGGTTATTATCAGTATACATACTTTCCTTGTGGCATCTTGGACAACTTCCTGTTAAAATACTGTAGAGTTTGTTTCCTTTTTTTAACATTTGCAAAAGTTTAGGCAAAACTACGATTTTGCAAAGTTTCTAATTGTAACACCAATCACAAAAATGCTAAATATTCATAATCTTTCTGTTTCTTTTGGAGGAGAATACCTGTTTAAAGAAATTGCGTTTAGATTAAATGCGGGCGATAGGGTTGGGCTTATTGGAAAAAATGGCGCAGGGAAATCTACCTTGCTTAAGTTGCTTTCTAAGGAAATGGAACCAGATACAGGTACATTGGCTACAGAAAAAGATATAAAAATAGGCTGTCTCAAGCAGGATCTCGATTTTGAACATGGAAGATCGGTACTTGATGAAGCCTACGAGGCTTTTACCGAAATAAAAGCATTAGAACTCAAATTGGAGCAAATAAATTTACAACTGGGGGAAAGAACGGATTACGAAAGCGAGTTTTACAATCAACTAATTATAGACTTAAATGATTTAACTCATCAATATGAAGTTCATGGTGGGTACAATTATAAGGGACAGACTGAAAGAATCCTTTTGGGCCTTGGTTTTAAAAGGGAGGATTTTGATAAAAGCACAGATACATTCTCCGGTGGATGGAGAATGCGTATAGAATTGGCTAAATTACTCTTACAGAATAATGATGTTCTTTTATTAGATGAGCCTACCAACCATTTGGATATTGATTCTATACTTTGGCTAGAGCAGTTTCTGCTTAATTATCCGGGTGCTCTGGTGATAGTTTCTCATGATAGAATGTTTTTGGATAATGTTACAAATAGAACAATAGAAATATCCCTCGGAAGAATCTACGATTACAATAAACCATATTCTAAATATTTAGAGTTACGGGAAGAAATAAAAGTACAACAGCTAAGTGCCCAAAAAAACCAGGAAAGAGAAATTCAACAAACAGAGCGTTTAATAGACAAATTCCGGGCCAAGGCCTCAAAAGCTACTATGGCTCAATCACTTATCAAGAAACTGGATAGGATGGAACGCATTGAGGTTGATGAAGATGATCTTAGCGCTATGAAACTTAGGTTTCCAATTTCCGTAATTCCTGGAAAAGTGATATTTGAAATGGAGGACCTTTCCAAAAGTTACGGCAATAAGGAAGTTTTAAACGGAGTAGACATAATTTTGGAAAGGGATAGTAAAACCGCTTTTGTAGGCCAGAATGGACAAGGCAAAACAACCTTGGCCAAAATTCTTGTCGGGGAATTGGAGTACCAGGGTAGGCTAAAATCAGGCCATAACGTTGAGATAGGTTATTTCGCCCAAAATCAAATGGAATATCTGGATGGAAATAAAACCATCCTGGATACTATGATCGATGCTGCCAATGAGAAGAATAGAAGCAAGGTAAGGGATATATTAGGGTCTTTTCTTTTCAGCGGTGACGATGTGGATAAATATGTAAAAGTTTTATCTGGTGGGGAAAGGAACAGGTTGGCTTTGGCTAAAATGTTGCTGCAACCCTTTAATGTCCTTGTTATGGATGAACCAACAAATCATCTCGATATCAAATCTAAACATGTATTAAAAGAGGCATTGAAGCAGTTCGAAGGTACATTGATTGTGGTTTCACACGACCGGGATTTTTTACAGGGACTTACCAACAAGGTCTATGAGTTTAAGGAAAAAAGAATAAAAGAGTATTTAGGGGACATTAATTATTTTCTTGATCAGCGTAAAGTTGATGATTTCCGGGAAATCGAAAAGAAACAAAAAGATCAGAAAAAGAAAGAAAAACGTATCAACAAGCCTTCAGATTATGCAGGTCAGAAACGATTAAAGTCGCTTAAGAATAAATTAAGTACCCTTGAAAGTGACATAGCGAGTTTAGAGAAGGAGATCGCTAAAATAGATCACGACTTGTTGATGGATTACGATACTACAATTGCGATTACGGATTTTTTCGATATGTATCAGGCTAAAAAAAAGAAGCTGGAGGAGTTGATGATAAGGTGGGAAAATACCACTATAGAGCTTGAAAACAGTGCGATGGAGGAATAGAACCTAAGGTTTAATTTTTTTCACAACAGAAAAGAAGACTTTCACAACAAAAACGCGCAGTTCATCGATTATATAGGTTGTTTATCTATATAAATTAGTATTTTTGTAAGGTAATTCTTTAGTAAAGTAGGGTTTTTATTTAATTAAAGATACAACTATTTCTTAAAGTCAAATTTTTATGAAAAAGCTGCTTCTTATTCTGGTTCTTTTAATAGCTGTAAATCAGCTTGTAAATGCGAAGGTTAGTAAAGCTGAAAAAATGGCTTTAATAGATCTATATGAAAGCACCAATGGAACTTCCTGGTTAAAACAATGGCATTTAGACCAGCCGGTATCAGAATGGTATGGGGTTAAGGTTGAAGGAAATCATGTAGTTGAGATAAATTTATTTCGGAATAATCTTTCTGGTCTAATTCCTGAGAGCGTTAGCAACTTAAAATACTTGCGAATTCTTAATCTGGCATTTAATACACTGAGTGGCGAGTTACCTAATACTATTACGCAGCTACAAAGCCTGGAAGTTCTAAAAATAGAGATGAACAGGTTTAAAGGGAATCTTCCCGGGGAGATAGGAAACTTGGAAAATTTATTAGAGCTTACCGCTTTTAATAATTTTTTCTCTGGTACTATTCCAAATAGCATAGGGAATATAACCAAGCTGCGGGTACTAAACCTTTCCAGTAATAATTTTGTTGGCCACATACCAGATTCAATAGGAAATCTTACAAGACTTGAAAGTCTGGGCCTTTTTGAGAACACTTTGGAGGGTGATATCCCAAGAAACTTAGGACAATTGGTTTTACTCAAGGAACTTGTACTTGCAAATAATCAATTGGGAGGAGAGATCCCTGAGGAATTTGGTCAGCTGGCAAGCCTGCAGATATTGCAAATTCAAAATAATAAATTTAATTCATATAAAAACCTGGAACTTATGGATACCAGGGGATTTCTGGTTTTTGATTATGATAAAGGTGATGTAAAATTAGATTTCAAAGATGTCAATTTTTCTAAAACCCGTATGGCAGACACGAAATTTGAGGATGATAATGAAAATGAGTAGTTAATTTATACTTTAGTTAATTTTGTAAAAGGGATGCGGTCTGCATCCTTTTTTGTTTTATTAAACAATAAAATACTTAAACAAAAATTAAGAATACTTTAACATTAGTTGCATATGCAACTAATTGTTTTATACGTTATATTTGTGGCATGAACAATACAGACATTTTGGTGGATTTTGATAAATCGATTGGTCGTTGGATCGGGAGTACCGCTAAAATGGTTGACAATTATTTACACGAAGCTTTTCAAAGTGAAGGACTAGACCTTAGTAAGGAGCAAATGGTTGTTCTTAAAAAATTACATGAAAATGATGGCTTAATTCAAAATGAATTGGCGTATCTGACTTTAAGGGATAAATCTTCTCTGGCACGATTACTGGCCAAAATGGAACGTAAGGACTATATAGTCAGAGAACAGGATGAATGGGATAAGCGCGTAAACCGGGTTTTTCTTACCGAAACGGGTAGAATCACATTTAGACGAACCAGGCCCATAATAGTTAGACTAAAAGAAATCATGGAAAAAAATATTGCCGAAGAAGAGTTATATCAACTTATAAAAACCCTGAAAGTCATTCAACATAATATTAGCTCTGCAGAGGGTCAAATTTAATCACAAAGTAATGAGAAAGATAATTTTATCAATATTAGGAATCTTAATTATAATAGCTTCATTTTTTTTGGCTAGTCAAATTGTTAGTAGTAGGTCCAGACCAAAGGCCAAAGTAGAAAAAGTGGTAAAAACAGTTTTTACTCAAACCGTGGCCAATGGAACGGTTCCTATTATAGTCCCCGCGAATGGTAATTTAAGGGCAAAAAGGAGAGTTGAACTATATGCTGAGGTTCAGGGCGTTTTCCAAAAGGGGAATAAACTGTTTAAAGCGGGACAACCATACAGGAAGGGTGAGACAATCATCAAAATTGATGCTTCTGAATACTACGCCAGTGTACAATCGGCCAAGAGTAATTTATACAATTTAATTACTTCGATTATGCCAGATCTGCGCCTGGATTATCCTGAAGTATTTCCAAAATGGAAGGCATATCTAAGTAATTACGACCTCAATGAAACCACTCCGCCCCTTCCTGATATGACCAGCGAGAAGGAAAAATTCTTTATTTCGGGTCGTGGAATTTTGACAAACTATTACAATGTTAAAAATATGGAGCAACGTTTGCGAAAGTATCGCATCTCTGCCCCATTTTCAGGAATACTTACTGAGGCCTTAGTTACTGAAGGCACGCTGGTGCGACCAGGTCAGAAATTGGGAGAATTTATAAATACCGATATCTATGAAATGGAGGTATCTATCAGTAAGACTTTTAGTGACCTCTTAAAACTTAATGAGGAAGTAGAGTTAGTGAATTTAGATCGTACCAAAACCTATAAAGGTTATGTTGCCCGCATTAATGGAAATGTAGACTTGGCTACCCAGACCATAAAGGCATTTATAGATGTTAATGATCCAGACTTAAAAGAAGGCATGTATCTGGAAGCTAACCTTAATGCAAAACAAGAAGCAAATGCCATTGAAATAGATAGGAATTTGCTTCTTGAAAACAATCAGATTTTTGTAGTTCGAGACTCCATTCTTGACCGCATTGTTGTGAGACCAGTATATTTTTCTGATAAAAAAGTAGTTCTTAAAGATGTTCCTGATGGAATTTCAATACTAACCAAACCGGTTGTTGGTGCTTTTGAGGGAATGTTGGTAAAAAAATATAAAGGGGAAACAGCCAAAATAGAAAACTAATGCGAAAAGTAATCTCTTATTTCATAAAATATCATGTTGCTGTAGACGTGATAATCATAGCATTTTTCATTTTCGGAATTGTTGGAGCTACTTCTTTGAAATCTTCATTTTTCCCTTTAACAGATTCAAAAAACATCTCAGTAAATATAACCTACCCGGGTGCATCTCCACAGGAGATTGAAGAAGGTATCGTTTTAAAAATTGAAGATAATCTCAAAGGATTGGAAGGTGTTGATAGAGTAACCTCAACTTCAAGGGAGAATAGTGGAAATATCAACGTAGAAATTGAAAAAGGCAGGGATATTGATTTCATGTTGTTGCAGGTTAAAAATGCCGTAGATAGGGTACCCACGTTCCCAACTGGTATGGAACCGTTAATTGTTTCAAAATTAGAAGCAGTAAGGCAAACAATAAGTTTTGCAATCAGTGGCGAGAATATTCCACTTGCAACCTTAAAGCAAATAGCCCGTCAGATTGAAAATGATATCCGGTCAATTGATGGCATATCCCAGATAGCTATTTCCGGGTTTCCACAAGAAGAAATTGAAATTGCTGTTAATGAAAATAACCTCCTGGCGTATGGCTTGTCTTTCCCTGAGGTAGCAAGCGCAGTATCCAATGCCAATATATTGGTCACCGGAGGTAATATTAAAACCAGTGAAGAAGAATACCTGATACGCGCAAATAATAGGTCTTATTATGGCGATGAGCTTTCTAATCTAATCATAAGGGCAGATGCCGCCGGACAAACAGTTCGGCTGAAGGATATAGCAATTATTAGGGATCGTTTTTCGGAAACACCTAATGCATCTTATTTCAACGGAGACCTTTCAGTACGAACCACTATAACAAGTACGAATACGGAAGATCTTATTTCTGCTGCCGAAAAAGTCCGCAACTATATTGAAGATTTTAACCAGAAGAATAATAATATTCAGTTGAGTGTGGTAAGGGATCTTTCAACCACACTTACACAGCGTACGAAACTTCTGACGGAAAATGCCATAATTGGTATGATTCTGGTACTTATTTTTTTATCCGTATTTCTAAATACAAGATTGGCTTTTTGGGTTGCATTTGGATTGCCCGTTGCCTTTTTGGGGATGTTTATTTTTGCCGGTTTTTTCGATGTTACCATAAATGTTCTGTCCCTTTTTGGGATGATAATAGTTATTGGTATCCTGGTAGATGATGGGATTGTAATAGCTGAAAACATATATCAGCATTACGAGAAAGGAAAAACCCCGGTACAGGCGGCAATAGATGGAACTATGGAGGTAATTCCTCCTATTGTATCTGCAATTATTACCACGATACTTGCGTTCTCAATATTTTTATTTCTGGACGGACGAATAGGAGAATTTTTTGGAGAAGTTTCTGTAGTAGTAATACTTACTTTGGTAGTTTCATTGGTAGAAGCGCTAATAATTCTCCCAGCTCACCTTGCCCACTCTAAAGCCTTGCATGCAGAAGATAAAAGGCCAAAGAAAGGGCTTTCCAAAATATTTTCAAAGCTTAGGGTTATCAATAAAGGTGGAGATCAGATTATGATTTGGTTCCGGGATAAAGCCTACAGTCCCACACTAAGATTTGCCCTGCGCTATAAATTATTAACTTTTTCTTTTTTCGTTTTTGCCTTAATCCTCACTTTCGGAGCTATTGGGGGTGGAATTATTAGGACTGCTTTTTTCCCCAGAATAGCCAGTGACAGGGTTCAGGTAGAATTACTTATGCCAAATGGCACCAATGAAAAAATAACAGATTCCATCATAAGCTTAATTGAGGAGAAGGCAGAAATTGTCAATCAGGAACTAACAGAACAATATCTTCAAGGTACTGGTAAAGAACTCTATGAAAATGTAATAAAAAATGTAGGCCCGGGTTCTTCAGCGGCAACACTTTCTATTAACCTTTTGCCGGGTGAGGAGCGTCCGGATGCAATCCGATCAGATGTAGTTTCGAAAAGGCTGCGGGAATTGGTTGGACCGGTAATAGGTGTTGAAAGTCTTATTTACGGCTCCGGAGGTAATTTTGGAGGTGATCCGGTTTCCGTATCCTTGTTGGGGTATAACATTCAGGAATTGAAGGCTGCAAAGGAGGAGTTGAAAAATGCAATGATCAATAATCCCGACCTCAAAGATATTTCAGATAATGATCCGGCAGGGATTAAAGAAATCCGCCTTGAGCTCAAGGAAAACGCATATTTGCTGGGTCTTAATTTGAGGACAGTAATGAATCAGGTTCGGGCCGGATTTTTCGGGACTCAGGCCCAGCGTTTTCAACGAGGGCAGGATGAGATAAGGGTATGGGTAAGATATGATCGGGAAAACAGATCTTCAATAACCGACCTGGATGAAATGCGAATAGTTACTCCAAATGGCAGCAGAATACCTTTAAAAGAAATTGCTACCTATACTATTATACGGGGAGATGTGGCTATCAATCATTTAGAAGGTCAGCGTGAAATTCAATTATCATCAGATCTTAAAGATGCTAAAAAGGTTAGTGCTACAGATGTAATGACTGAAATAAGAACAGAAGTCATGCCTGAAATTCTGGCTAAATATCCCACGGTTACACCCTCATATGAAGGTCAAAACAGAGAGGCCGGAAAACTCCTAGGCTCCCTGCGTTTAGTTGGTCTTACCGTATTGTTTTTAATTTATGTTACTATAGCTTTTACTTTTCGAAGTTTTAGCCAACCTTTAATGCTGCTTTTATTGATTCCTTTTAGTTTAACTGCCGTGGCTTGGGGGCATTGGGTTCATGATTTCCCAATTAATATTTTATCAATGTTGGGGATTATTGCTCTTATTGGGATTATGGTAAACGATGGTTTAGTCCTTATTGGAAAATTTAACACTAACCTGCGATCCGGGATGACGTTTGATGATGCCATTTATGATGCAGGTCGCTCCCGATTCAGGGCTATCTTTCTAACTTCATTGACCACCATTGCAGGTTTGGCTCCATTAATACTGGAACAAAGCAGACAGGCTCAGTTTCTAATTCCTATGGCCATTTCAATTGCGTATGGGATAGCTTTTGCCACTGTTTTAACGCTGGTAATGTTGCCAATTTTTCTATCTTTTAGTAATAAGGTTAAAGTAAATGCTAAATGGTTGGCTACCGGTCATAAAGTTCCCAAAGAACATGTGGAACGAGCCATAAAAGAACAAAAAGAGGAACTAGAACAACATAATCAGCTTGTTACCAAACTTATTAAAGAATCTCCGAACAGTTTGGTGGAAGGAGAAAGCAAAAAACAGGCTTCAATAGAACTAGAAGGTAAAGAAAAATGAAAAACTATATCTGGGTTATTGTGCTATTAGTATTGAGTATTAATGCTAATGCACAGGTAAGTGTATTGTCAAAAAGTGAAGCAATAGCACTCGCATTAGAGCAGAATTTTGATATAAAATTTGCCGAAAATACTGTTGAAATTGCCGATAATAATCAGGGAGTATTAAACACAGGATTTTTACCAACCCTGACCGGTTCAGCTGGAGCTACGTATAACAGGGATGATTCTACTATTGAATTTCCGGGCCAGGTAGATGAAAATGGAATTCCCAGGCCGAATTTTGAAATTAATAAAGCAGAAGCACAGCGCTATAATGCGGGGCTGAATTTAAACTATATTCTTTTTGATGGTTTAGGACGCAGATACAATTATAAAAGGCTGAAGGAACAGTACCAATTAACGGAATTGCAGGCCAGGGAAACTATCCAAAACACCATACTTCAGTTATTGAGTATCTATTTTGAAGTTGCCCGTTTATCTGAAAATGAATTTGCACAGAAAGAAGCTTTGGAGGTTTCAAAGGATCGGATTAAAAGGGCCCAATACGCATTTGAGTATGGGCAAAACACACAGTTGGATGTATTAAATGCAGAAGTTGATGTTACCAATGATAGTATAATTCTCCTAAATACCCAGAGATTATTGAAAAACACCAAACGCGATTTAAATGTTGTACTCAACCAGGAGGTAACAAACTTATATGAGGTAGATACGTTAATTACTTTCATACCGATGCTGGAATTGCAAGCGATGGTTGATGATGTATCAATAAACAACCTGGCCCTCCTCCAAACGGAAAGGAATCTGTCCATAAACGAATATGACGTCAAAGTAAGTAAATCCGGGTATTTACCGGTGATTGGTTTAACGGGTTCATATGGTTGGAATTTAAATCAAAGTGCCGCCTCCGCTTTCTTTCCCGGAGTCAACAATAGCACTTTAAATCTAAATCTAAGTGCGGGCCTTACCTGGAATCTTTTTGATGGTGGAATTACTACTGTTCAGGTTAGGAATGCTAAAATAGCCTTAGAAAATCAGGAGTTATTAAAAAAGCAGGTTGAACTTGAGGTAGAGCGGAATATTGAGAATGCCATTGAAACTTATGAAAATAGATTGACGATATATCAAATCCAGGAGAAAGCAGTAATTACCAATCAGAATAATTTTGAACGATCAAGGGAGCAATACCAACTGGGAAGGATTACATCAATAGAATTCAGACAGGCTCAGATTAATCTTTTAACAGCACAAACAACCAAAAATCTTGCAAAATACGATGCTAAACTGGCAGAATTACAGCTATTGGATTTAACCGGCCAATTATTGAATGTAGATTTTTAATATTGTTTCCTTAATTTGAGAGAGGTCATTTATAAATTAAAATTTATATCTCTTTAATGTACGAACACTATTTTCAGTGCCCCTATTGCTGGGAAGAAATATCAATGCTCCTGGACCCGTCTATTCAAAGGCAGCTATACGTTGAAGATTGTGAAATTTGCTGTAATCCCATAGAAATTAATTCACAATTCAATAATAACAACGAACTTCAAAGTTTCCAGGCCAATAATCTGGAACAATGATTATTTCTTTAAACAATACCAAACCAATAAATAACCTATTTTTATCCAAGCTCATTTCTTTACTTGATTTCTAATTATCACCTTAATATTCCCGGTAAATTAAAAATTGGTATCGGGTTACTCGGTTTTGATTATCTTAACAAGCGGAAAATTTAATCTGATATTATAATTCCGTTTTCTTTTTAAACAGATACATATTTAAGGTATAATTTATGAAAGGACTTGATTCTTTAGATTGGGTAGTAATTACGGCCTACTTTGTTATATTACTTGGAGTAGCATGGTGGGTTATAAGGCAAAAACAACAAAACACAGAGGATTATTTCCTGGCAGGTCGTAATATTGGGTGGTTTATAGTTGGAGCCTCTATTTTTGCCTCTAATATTGGATCTGAACATGTAGTTGGGCTTGCAGGTAATGGTGCTGGAGACAAGATGCCTTTACTTATTTATGAGTTACATGCCTGGATAGTATTAATGTTGGGCTGGGTATTTTTGCCATTCTATGCCCGGAGCGGGGTATTCACCATGCCCGAATTCCTTGAAAAGCGCTTTGATTCCAGATCCAGATGGGTCTTATCTGTTGTCTCGTTAATAGCCTATATTCTAACCAAAGTCTCAGTTACTATTTACGCAGGAGGGGTAGTGGTTTCGGCATTGTTAGGAATTCCTTTTTGGATTGGCGCGGTAGCCACAGTAGTACTTACAGGTATATATACGGTACTTGGAGGAATGCGTGCCGTAGTTTATACAGAAACCATTCAGGCCGTTGTATTGGTGCTAGGCGCAGGAATATTAACTTTTCTGGGTCTCGATGCAGTAGGAGGATGGGGAGAGTTAAAAGATACTGTTGGCCCGGAATATTTTAATATGTGGAGGGCGAATTCGGACCCGGATTATCCATGGCTCCCTCTTTTTATTACCAGTACTGTGGTTGGAATCTGGTATTGGTGTACAGATCAGGTAATTGTGCAAAGGGTCCTTTCTGCTAAAAATATAAAAGAGGGCAGGAGAGGAAGCATTTTTGGAGCATTGTTAAAGCTTATGCCGGTCTTCCTTTTTTTAATCCCGGGAGTAATTGCACTGGCATTAAAAATGAAGGGTGAGCTGCATTGGGATAGTCCGGATGAGGCCTTTCCGGTTTTGATGAGTAATTTAATGCCATCAGGGCTCAGAGGCCTGGTTGCTGCGGGTTTATTGGCTGCTTTAATGAGTTCTTTAGCATCTGTTTTCAATTCTTGCTCTACTCTATTTACGCTTGATATTTATAAAAAATTAAAACCCGAAAAACCGGAAAAAGAATTGGTAAAAACAGGTAGAATCGCCACTTTTATTGTCGTAGGTCTTGGACTTTTATGGATCCCTATAATTACCACTCTTTCTGATGGTCTCTATGAATACCTGCAAAATGTGCAGGCCTACATTTCTCCTCCAATAGCCGCAGTTTTCTTATTGGGAATTTTTTACAAACGTATCAATGCCAATGGGGCAATTGCCACCCTGGTTGGAGGTTTTTTGATTGGTTTTGGTAAACTTACCCTGGAAATCGTCAAATCAAGTTTTACAGAAGGTAGTATCATGTATTCTATAGCCGATATTAACTGGTTGGTATTTGGGGCCTATTTTTTTGCCTTATGTATCGGGATTGCAGTTGTAGTGAGTATGATGTACCCGGCTCCTTCTCAAGCACAGCTTCAGGGCCTGACTTTTGGTACAATTAGTGCCGAACAAAGGGCAGAGAATAAGGCTAGTTATAATTGGGTGGATATTATTACATCGGTATTGATTATTGCAATTGTAGGATATATCATGATTTCATTTAGTACAATGGCCCTTTAGACCTTTCTGGTGTTTACTATACATTGAAAAGTAAATTTATTGCTGATGCCGGAAAGGAAATTCTGATGAATTATACCGCCATTGAATCTGTAAAACCCATTAGATAGAAATTACATGAAAAATTTAGCCACACTGGCCATACTGATATTGCTTTCATCATGCTGGGAGCAAAAAAAAGAGGAGAATACGCAACCCAACATTGTTTTTATTTTCGCAGATGATTTGACGTATTCGGCAATCAATGCTTTAGGGAATAAAGAAATAAAGACTCCTAATTTAGATAGATTGGTTAGCGCAGGCACAACCTTTAGCCATGCCTATAATATGGGCGCCTGGAACGGGGCTGTTTGTGTGGCTTCAAGAGCAATGATGATTTCAGGAAGAAGTGTGTGGAATGCCGATAGATTTAGGCAGGAATGGCTGGTGGGTAATGGATTGGACAAAACATGGGGTAAACTTATGGAAGGTGCGGGATATGACACCTATATGACCGGAAAATGGCATGTTGATGCCACGGCAGATAGTGTTTTTCAGAATGTGGTTAATGTGAGGCCGGGTATGCCCCGGGACGCATGGAAGAATGATGAAATGGAAGAGAATTTAAGAAGTATTAAAGGTACAAATATACCCGCTTCGAAATTCATACCTGTTGGTTACAACAGACCAATCAGTGAAAACGATTCGAGCTGGTCTGCTGCAGATCCTAAATTTGGAGGATATTGGGAAGGTGGAAAACACTGGAGTGAGGTTTTAAAAGACGATGCTCTTGGTTTCATTGCCAACACAAAAGAAGGTAATAAACCCTTTTTTATGTATCTGGCCTTTAATGCACCACATGACCCCAGGCAAGCACCTCAGAAATACCTAGATAAATATCCTTTAGAAAATATCAGCATTCCAAAAAGTTGGTTACCTGAATATCCATTTAAAGATGGCATTGGTAATGGTCCGGGTCTAAGAGATGAAGCCCTGGCCCCTTTTCCAAGGACAGAATATGCTACCAAAAAACACATTCAGGAATACTATGCCCTTATAACCCATTTGGATGATCAAATTGGGGCCATTTTAGACGGACTGGAAGAAAGCGGACAAATGGAAAATACCTATGTTGTTTTTACAGCGGATCATGGTTTGGCAATGGGCAGGCATGGTTTATTGGGGAAACAAAGTCAATTTGATCACAGTATTAGGGCGCCTTTTATAATAATGGGGCCTGATGTACCCATAGGCAAAATAAATTCTTCAGACATTTATATACAAGATGCAATGGCTACAAGTTTAGAATTGGCCGGTGTGCCAAAACCAAATTATCTTTATTTCAACAGCATAATGGATATGTTAAAAGGGGAGAAAGATAATGGTCATTACAACGCTATTTATGGGGCATATATAGACCTCCAAAGAATGATACGGAAGGACGGTTTCAAACTAATAGTATATCCCAAACTGGATAAGGTTTTATTGTATGACTTAGAGAAAGATCCGGAAGAAATGAAGGACCTCTCGGAGTTCCAGGAATATCAACCTAAAATTGATGATCTTTTTCAGGAGTTACTAAACATGCAAAAAGAATTGAATGATACATTGGATATTAGCCAAATGAAAAGAAAGAATGTCTTGTAAAAGCTTCAATATTTTGTGGTGAGTCTTGAAAACCCTGAAGTTTCAAAAAAACAGACAGAAAAATAATCCTTTATAATTTTACTATCAAACCTGATTTACTTTAGTGTAAACTTTTTGTGTTCTGTAGCCATAAGTCGCCACTACAAAAAAGCATATAAGGGGTAAAATAAAGGAGAAATTTACTTCCGGAACTCCAAGAATTTCAATATCCGTATATCCGGATCCTCCGAAATCCAAAATGGAACCTTGTAAGACTGGCATAATTGCTCCACCTACTATCGCCATTACCAAAAACGCCGCTCCAAACTTTGCGTCTTCCCCAACATCTTCCAGGGCTATTCCGTAAATGGTTGGAAACATGACAGACATGCACAATGAAATACCAACCAGAGAATATAAGCCAGTCATTCCTTGAATAAAAATGGCTCCAAGGGTAAATAAAATAGCCCCAATTGCAAAATACATCAGCAATTTACCGGAAGGGATGTACTTTAATAAATAGGTGCCAATCCAACGTCCAATCAAAAAGAGGATCAATGCCCAATACGCATAGGTTACGGCGCTGCGGTTATCAATTCCCAAGGTTTCCGAGTATTGATAAATATACGTCCAGCACATAATCTGTGCCCCTACATAAAACATCTGAGCTATTGTGCCTTCAACAAATCTTTTATTCCTAAACAAACGCCTTACCGCACTAACCACTGAGCCACCGGCTTCTTCTTTTTTCTCAGGCATCTTTACGAGTGCAATTAGAACAAGCATGAACAATACGAATATTCCCAGAATAACATATGGATTTCGTACAACCATTAAATCAGATGTGCGAACAGCAGTTTTAGCAGTTTCAGAAAGAGTGTCATAGATAATGTTGCCTTGGGCGTCCAGGTCGTCTGACTGGAGCGAACCCAGAATAAATGTCTGTGCTACAAATAAACCAGTTAGGGCGCCAATAGGATTAAATGCCTGAGCCAGGTTTAATCTTCGTGTTGCGGTTCTTGGATCGCCCATAGATAAAATAAACGGATTAGCTGTAGTTTCCAAAAAAGCCAATCCAAAAGTTAGAATGTATAAAGCGGCCAGAAAAAAACCAAACTCTTCGTATGCAGCGGCCGGATAAAACAAAATGGCTCCAATTGCATATAGGATCAATCCAAGCATGATTCCTTTTTTATAGGTATATTTTTTAACAAACATTGCAGCAGGAAATGCCATCGTAAAATATCCGCCGTAAAAAGCCATTTGCACCCAGGATGCTTGAGTATTGTTTAATTCCAGAATTTTCTTAAAAGCCGAGACCATTGGGTTGGTGATATCGTTTGCGAATCCCCATAATGCAAATAAAGATGTAATTAATATAAATGGCAGCAATACCTGTTTGGTGACAACCGGTATTTTCTTGTTGTTATCCATAATGGTTATTTCTTCTATCGACTAATCATTGTCTTGCGTTAATAAAGATCTGTCCAGATGAACATACCCTCCATCGACCGTTATAAATTGTCCGGTAGTATGTGACGATCTATCAGAAATAGTAAACAAACAGGTGTCTGCAATTTCCTGTGGTGTTGTCATGCGGTTTTCCAATGGAATATTTTTAATGATAGACTTCAGTTTTTTGTCTCCGTTTTTAATAGATTTTATCCAGGTGTCGTAAGAGGGGGTCCAGCTTTCGGCAATAATTATGGCATTTGAGCGGATTCCATATGCAATAAGGTCTACAGCCCATTCCCTGGTTAGACCCAATACACCTCCTTTAGCAGCAGCATAGCCCGATGTTCCTCCCTGTCCGGTTAAAGCAACTTTAGACCCAATATTGAGAATATTACCTTTTGACTTTTTTAATAAGGGTAAGGCATGCTTGACTGTCAAAAAATAGCTTACCATATTCAGTTTTAATGAGTTCATGAATTCTTCATATGACGCGTCTAAGCCTACACCATCATTTACTCCTACATTATTGATGACCACATCTATCCTACCATACTTTTTTGAGATAGTTTCTATAGCATTTTGTATTTGTTCGGGATTTGTAATATCTGTTTTACAAAAGATGGCATCAATACCATTTTCCTGAATTTTTTCAACATATTTATAGCCCCTGTCGTTCCTGTCAATAATTGCAGGAATGGCACCCTCATATACCAAATTCTGTAATATTGTTTCCCCAATACTGCCTTCCATGCCTGCAGCACCTGATATTACAATCACCTTGTCTTTTAATCCTAAATCCATATACTTGAGTTTTAGATTATAAAATAATATGCTTTTCAATCTTTAAATTCTTCTTTGTTTCAGATTTGATCAGGGGCTACAAATCTTAAACATTTAAAATTGCCCTTTTCATTCCTTTATTAATAATTGCATCCAGTGCCGAAGCAATTTCAATTTCCAAGCCTTCAATCTTGCCTAAATCTGTACCCCACAAATTTGTATTAGACAAAACGGTATTAACAATTTTCGTTATACTCTTTTCGGAACCATCTACCAGCAACCATTGGGATTTAAAAAAATTCAATACTTCCTGATCATCGGCGAGATTAATTATCTCACCATTTCGCTCCCCTTTATAGAAAGCAATCAAAGCGGCAAGTGAGAATAACAAATGTTTGGGAAGCGCATTTTTTCTTTTTATATATTCCAATACAGAAGGTAAAACCCTTGTTTTGTATTTGGAAATGGAATTAAGCGAAATACTTATTAAGGCATGCTCTAAATATGGGTTTCTAAATCTGTCCAGCACCTCAATTGCGAACTGAATTAATTCTTCTTCTGAAAGATCAAGGGTAGGACAAATTTCATTGAATATGGCATTTTTTAAAAATGCCCCCACAACGGGATCCTCTATACATTCACGTACTTTTTCAATTCCATATAAATATCCAACCGGGACTAATGAAGTATGTGCTCCGTTTAGAATTCGCACCTTTCTGGTCCTGTAGGGTTCCATATTGTCAGTAAAAATCACATTTAACCCACATTGTGCCGCAGGGAATTCCTTCTTAACTTCTTTAGGTGCTTCAATTACCCATAAATGAAACTGTTCACCTTCAACTACTAAATCATCTATATAGCCTAATTCTTCTGTAATGATGTCTATCTTGTCTTTTGGATAGCCCGGCACTATTCTATCTACCAAAGTATTGCAAAAAACATTGTCTTCATTAATCCACCGGATAAATGCCGTGCCCAGATTCCAATCTACGGCATATTGAAGAATTATTTTCTTTAAATTGTCTCCGTTTCTGTCTATTAATTCACAGGGTAAAATGATTAGCCCTTTATCAGAGGCACCCTTAAAAACTTGGAACCTCCTGTATAAAAGTGCTGTCAGTTTTCCGGGATAACTTTTCTGTGGGGCATCTTCTAACTGATCATCTTTATGATAAGCAATACCCGCCTCTGTGGTGTTGGAGATAACGAATCTTAAATCAGGATTTTCGGCATTAGCCAAATAAACAGAATATTTCTCATAAGGGTTGATTGCTCTTTGGATACAATCTATGATTTGATATTTGCTAACCGCCTTTCCATTTTTAATCCCATTTAAATACAAGGTATACAAACCATCCTGATTGCTTAGTATTTTGGTAAGTCCATGAATTATAGGTTGTACAACCACTACTCCTGAATCAAAGCCCACTTTCTTATTCATTTCGTGAATCATCCAATTGGCAAAAGCCCTCAAAAAATTTCCCTCCCCAAATTGTAATACCCTTTCGGGATAGGAATGGGTGGGTACTATTTTTCTGCTTAATGTTTTCACTTGTTCTTAAGTTTCGTAAGTGCTTTTTTCGGGCTTATAATGAGATGCCTCTTTTCCATGGAATAAAATCGTTCTGGCCTTTGACCACAGCTTTCGCTAAAAGTTCCCCACTAGCGGTTGCAATCATATACTCCAGGATTTTCTCCCCCATACTTTCAATACTATCTTCACCACTTATGACCGTACCGGCGTTAATATCGATGATATCCTTCATTTTTTCATACAAGTGGGTGTTACTTGAGAGTTTTAAAACAGGCGCTATTGGATTTCCTGTTGGGGTACCTAAACCAGTTGTAAACACTATAATATTGCATCCCGAACCAGCTAGTCCGGTTGTGCTTTCCACATCATTTCCAGGGGTACATAAGAGGTTTAATCCGGGCTTCATTATTTTTTCGGTATAATCCAACACATCAACCACTGGGGAAGTTCCTCCTTTTTTGGCTGCTCCGGCAGATTTCATGGCGTCTGTAATAAGGCCATCCTTAATATTGCCTGGTGAAGGATTGTTCTCAAAAGCGGAGCCCACTGCTTTGGCTGCTGCAGAATAAGAATCCATAAGCGCTGCGAATTTTTTTGCAGATTCATCGGTCTCACATCTATTTATGAGATCTTGCTCAACTCCATTTAATTCCGGAAACTCTGAAAGTACTGTGGTACCTCCTAATGCGACCAATAGATCTGAAGCGTAGCCCAAGGCCGGATTGGCTGAAATTCCTGAAAACCCGTCAGACCCACCGCATTCCAATCCTAAAATTAAATTCCTTAACGGGGCTGGTTTTCTTTCTATTTTATTTGCCTTTGTTAATCCTATAAAGGTGCGCTTTACAGCCTCTTCAATAAATTCACGTTCACTTCTGCTATTTTGCTGCCGCAAATAAACTACTGGTTTTGAAAAGTTTGGGTCCTTTTGCTGAATCGACTTTTGCAATGTAACAACTTCTGCGTTCTGGCAACCTAAACTTAGTACGGTGGCGCCGGCTACATTTGAATTTGTGATATACCCGGCTAAAAGATTACACAGAGCTTCAGAATCCTGTCGGACTCCGCCACAACCCCCATCATGTTTTAAAAATTTTATTCCATCAACATTGGAAAACACCCTGTTTTTAGATATTTCATCCTTGGTATGAATGATGGATGTGGTATATATCTCTTCTTCACTCGCCCCCGAGTTATACTTGTTTATCAATGCCTGGGTATCCACGGCAAAATCTTTTTTGGTTATATATCCTAAAGATTCCGATAGGGCTGCTTCCAGGACATCTACATTTCTGTTTTCACAGAATACCATAGGAATAATCAACCAGTAGTTAGCAGTTCCAACACTGCCGTCTTCTCTGTGATATCCCATAAAGGTTCTTTCTTTAAAGTTCGAAATATCTGGTGGGTTCCATTTAAAGTTTTTATTTGTACTATTATATGCTGAGGATGCATGTTTGACGTTATCTATCGTTATCGCACAACCACTAAGTATTGGTTTAATAGCCTTCCCAATAAGGACACCATACATATAGATCTCATCACCTATACTAAAATTCTGTCCGGCAAATTTGTGTTTTGCCTTAATATTTTCCTTTAAAATAATATTCACCCCATTTATATCAATAGCCGATCCTTCTTTGAGGTCGGTAATGGCTACGATAATATTATCCCTGCGATCTATTTGAACAAATTCTTTGGACATATCTATTTAAAAGTTAACGGTTGCCTTTATCACGCCGTTTGTGGGGTCTAGCCAACTATCGAAGTGATGTATCATTTGGGCAAAGCTCACATTATGAGTTATAAAAATATCCACAGGAAATTTACCCATTTTTAAAATAGCTATTACATATTCAAAGTCTTCCAAGGTAGCATTTCTGCTACACATTAGTGTAGTTTCTTTGGCATGTATAGCCGGATGATCAAATTCAAGTATACCATTAGACAAACCAACCAAAATAAATCGGCCACCATTGGCCATATAATTTAAACCATGCTCCATTGCCTCCTTATTTCCTGTAGCATCAAAGACTGCGGTAGCCATCTCACCCTTGGTAATTTCTGCTATTTTGTCCACTGCTGTAGCACCAGCCAAAACTGCATAATCTATACCAATTTTATCTTTAGCGTAACTTAGTCTTCCAGGATCTAGATCTATTGCAATTACTTTTGCGCCCGCGATCTGTGCAAATTTCATTATTCCTATTCCAATTGGGCCGCAACCCACCACAACAATAAACTCATTGGGCAGAATTTCAGCCCTTCTGATGGCATGAGCTCCAATAGCCAATGGTTCCACTATTGCCATCTCGGCATAACTTAATTTATTTGCAGGAATCAATAGGTTCATTGGTACCGAAATCTGCTCCTGCATCCCGCCATCGGTATGTACACCAAGTACCCTGAGTTCTGTACAACAATTGGTTTTTCCATTTTTACAGGCAATGCATTGTCCGCAACTGATGTAAGGCATTACAATTACCTTATCACCCACTTTTATGTTTTGGTTATTTTCTTCTATATCTATTACTTCAGCGGCCAGCTCGTGTCCTAGTATCCTGGGGTAGGTAAAAAAAGCCTGGTTACCCTTATAGGCATGCAAATCGGTTCCGCAAATCCCAATTTTCTTTACACCAAGAATCGCTTGCCCTTCTACTTTTTGAGGATTGCTTTTTTCTTTGAGCTTAAAAAGACCAGGTTTTTCACATACAATATACTTCATCAATAACTCTTATAATTTTGAAAAGAACACCCTCGGAGGATCGCTGTTTACTAAACTAATTCAAAAAAATTAAATAATTATTTTTATTTGCCTTATAAGGTAATATAAACCTTATATATCCCAGGGAGAACACAACATTTTTGTAATTGAATACTTTAAACGAACTTTGATGAGAGCTGTTATTTTTTTTATCTGAGCTTATATTATTTATTTTTTTAATTGTAAAGTTTAAGCTTAAACTCTTTATTAAAGTAATGCGCAACATCTAAATCATGCCTGTAAAATGCAAAGCAGCCATTGCAATCGGAAATGGCAATTTCACTATTGAAAATATTGTGGTTAATGAACCACGGACAGATGAAGTTTTGGTAGCTATTAAGGCAGCTGCTTTATGCCACACGGATTATGATTCACTAAATTGGGGAAAGCCTTTGATATTGGGACATGAGGGGGCCGGAGTGGTTAAGATGATCGGAAAAGATGTTAAAGGACTTCATGTGGGCGACTCTGTAATTTTGAATTGGGCTACTCCATGTTATAATTGTTTCCAGTGTAGTTTAGGTAATCTGCACATTTGTGAAAATAATTCCCCTGTGGTGGCAGGAGCCAATGGATATACAAATGGACACGCACATTTGGAAGGAACCTTATGGAAAGACAAACCTATTGAACGCTCTTTTAATATTGGGACTTTATCCGAATATACGCTTGTAAAGGCATCTGCAGTTGTAAAAAACCCAGCCGAAAAAATGTCTTTTGCCTCGGCCAGTATAATCAGTTGCGGGGTAATGACCGGATATGGATCTGTTGTAAATTCTGCAAAGGTAAAACCCAATAGTTCCGTTGTGGTTTTAGGTACAGGAGGGGTTGGTTTAAACGTTATTCAGGGAGCAAAACTGAGTAAGGCTTCTATGATTATAGCAATAGACACAAATGAACAACGACTAACTATGGCGAAGGAATTTGGTGCAACAGACATTATTCGTGCCAGTAAGGAAGATAGGGGATTATTGAACGCGGCTGAAGCTGTAAAGTCACTGACCGAAGGTAGGGGAGCAGATTATGCTTTTGAATGCACTGCTGTTCCGGAGCTCGGTGCTGCACCCCTGGCAATGATTAGGAATGCGGGTACCGCTGTCCAGGTAAGTGGAATTGAAGAGGAAATTACTATCGACATGAATTTATTTGAATGGGATAAAATTTATATTAACCCCTTATATGGCGGATGCAACCCACAGATAGATTTTCCAAAAATCATTAAACATTATAAATCTGGTGAATTAAGGCTTGATGAGATGATAACCCAAACTTACGATTTGGACCATTTGCAAGAAGCATTTGACGATATGTTGGCAGGAAGAAATGCCAAAGGTGTTATTCTATTTGATTAATTTTAGGGATGTTCAGAACTATTGAAAAATCAAATCCGGCCTTTGAAAGCAATCATTTAAGTTTTATTACGGTAAAAACCAAAAACTTAAAAGGCCGTGGTGATATTTGTATTTTTGTTCCTCCCGTAGAAGGCCTGAAAGACATCCCTTTGGTTATACTCCTTCATGGGGTGTATGGCAGTGCCTGGGCATGGTCACAAAAGGCGGGTGTGCACCTCACCGCCTGGGATATGATCCAAAAGAAGGAATTAGAACCAATGGCGATAGCTATGCCTTCTGATGGACTTTGGGGCGACGGCTCGGGCTATTTGCCTCACAATAATTTTGATTTTGAAAAGTGGATTGTAGAAGATGTACCCAGGGTCGTTGTTGAGAGCGTTGGAGCGATTAGTGAAAAATCGGACCTTTATATTTCCGGACTTTCTATGGGCGGTTTCGGAGCGCTGCGTTTGGGAATCAAATACTCGGATAAATTCAAGGCAGTATCTGCACATTCATCAATTACCGAATTGGAGCAAATGTCTTTGTTTGTTGAGGAAACAATAAATGAGTACAAGCAGATTAGCAAGCAGGAGGAATCCGTTTTGGAATTGGCTCTGGACAGAAAAGAATATCTACCTCCCTTAAGATTTGATTGTGGGACTGAAGATTTACTGATTGAACATAATAGATTTCTGCACCAGCAATTGAATAAGGCCCAAATAGCCCATGAATATGAGGAATTTGAAGGGGGGCACGAATGGGATTATTGGCAGAAACACATAAAGGACAGTTTGCGATTTTTTAATAAGTTTATCAAATAACTAAAACTATTTGTAACCTAAAATTAGTTGTATGAATTTGATTCAGACATAAACCATTAGAAATTTATATATGGCAGCAATAAAAGACCTTGCGGATTATCATGAATTGGTATCCAACCTTTTTAAACAACCAAAGTCGCCCGAAGAATGGGATCAATACAGGTTGAGCGATGAACAGGTAGCTCATTTTCATGAATATGGATATTTGTCGGGTATTAAATTATTGGAGGATGACCAAATTGAAGTCTTGCGTAGCCAATTGACGGAGGTTATGGATCCCAAACATCCGGCTCACCATCTATTCTATGAATTTCACAGCAATGAATCAGAGGATTCCGATTCGGTTTTATTTCATTCTTTGGGACAATGGCGTATAACCAACGGTTTTCACGATATTCTTTGGAATCCGGCATTTGTTATGGCTGCACATCAATTGTTGGAAAATAAGCCGGTCAGATTCTGGCATGATCAATTATTTTATAAACCGGCTAAACACGGAGGTGTAGTAGCCTGGCATCAGGACTATTCGTATTGGACGCGCACAGTAGCCATGCAGCATTTAACCTGCTGGACAGGCCTGGACGATGCAACAATTGAAAATGGATGTTTGTACTATGTGCCTAAAAGTCATAAATGGGGATTGTTGGATGCACCTTCTCTTGCGGGTGATATGAATGGATTAATGAAATATCTCACTGAGGAGCAAAAAAAGGAGTTTAAACCGGTGGCCATAGAAATGAAAAAAGGCTTTGGAACCTTTCATCATCCTTTAATGGTTCATGGCTCTTATGAAAACAAATCCGAAATGAGCAGGCGGGCATTTGTGATCAATGTATTTGCAGATGGCACGGTTAGCAATACAGATGAAGAACTATTAACAGGAGTTCCGGTTATTCCGAAAGGAGGCAAAATGCAAGGTAAATTTTTTCCATTATTATACAACCCGTAGAATAGAATGTTAAACCAATAACAACCATGAAAACTAATATTTTGAAAGAGGCTTTGGAAGAAGGCCAAACTGTATTCGGGCCATTCTGCAAAATGCTGGACCCTGCAGTTGTGGAATTGGCGGCTTTGGCAGGCTTTGATTTTGTGATAATTGATATGGAACACGGGCCATATAGTATAGAAACTGTTCAGCAAATGCTACGAGCAGCTGAAGCCAGAGGCATCACAGCGGTGGTTAGGGTTGCAGAAAATAGTGAGACATCTATTCTCCGCGTATTGGATATTGGAGCAAAATGTATTCAGGTGCCACAGATTTCTACAGCCCGGGATGCAGACAAAGTAGTGAAATCTGCTCTGTTTCATCCCAAGGGAGAACGTGGTATGTGTAGATATGTGCGGGCTGGAGAATATACTGCCATTGATAAAGCTGAACATTTTGGCAGATCTAATGATAGCATATTAACCATCATCCATATTGAAGGGGTGGAAGGCCTGGAAAATTTACCTTCTATTCTCAAGTGTGATGGAATTGATGTTATCTTTTTAGGACCTTATGACCTGTCTCAATCCTGCGGAGTGCCCGGACAAGTGCACCATGAAAAGGTTGTAAAACGAATGGAAGAAGCGATTGTTTTGGCAAAAAAAAGCGGTAAGGTAGTGGGTACTTTTGTGGAAACCGTTGAAGACGCAAAAAGGTGGGAAAAAACAGGGGTTCAATATATTTCTTATGCTGTTGATACGGGCTTAATTTTAAATGCATTCAAAAACATAACCACAGGTTTAACAAAACACTAACCAATGCCTTTTTGGGTTGGGGGTTTTATTGATCCATCACTTCCCTGAAGGCTTTCCATTTTGTGATATCGCCCTCAATATCGTAGGTATCTGACTTTTTAAAAATTGCGGTTATTGCGCCTACTCCCGCACCAATGGCCCCCATAGTTAGTCCTCCAACGGCAGCACCCTCACCTTGGCCCCACCATTCATCTTCACCGCCGGAAGCAATCCCCAAAATTGCACCGGTTGCTGTGCCTATAACCGCACCCAAAAAGATATTATGCCCGGCAGATCGTTTGGTTTTTATAGAACCAATCCTGCTTACATCAATATTTACTGGTTTTTCTCTGGGCCCGGTAACAAGGGAAGTGTCCGTTAGGCTGGCTATTCTGCCCTTGGCTATTTTTTTACCGTTTAGGTCATATACCCTTATAAACGGGGCTGCCTTCGTTTTTTCTTTTTGAGCATAAAATAGACCGCAGGATAAAAGCGCAAGAATTAGAATAAGGATTTTCAGGTAATCATAAATGCGAATGTTTTGGTCAGGTAACAACATAGTTAAAGGATCTGAATTTTTATCTTACTTATAAATATCAGGTTACTAAGACAATCAGGGCGGTATGTGCTGTCTTCGGGAGAGTATTTAAAAATAGAAAAATATTACGAGAAAATTCAGAAACATTCAATTATTTGGCAGAACCTGTGTCCTGCAAGGCTTAATTTTTAAATTTTCCATGGAGGATTTCTCCTGTTCACTCCACCGTAATAAAGTATTACCAGATTACCATCAGGATCTTTTAATCTTGCTTCCCTCCATAGCCATGGTTTGTCATTGGGTAATTCATCAAATTCGATTCCTTTGGATAATAGTTTACCTACGTACTCATCCAGATCTTCGCATTCAAAATACACATATATTCCATCTCCTGAAGGCAGTTTCTCGGTTTGGTGAATGGAAAAAGTACTATCCCCTTCAGGACATTCAAATCTTGCGTAATGTGGTAAGGCCTTAACAATTAGTTTTAAACCCAATTTTTCATAGAAAGGAATGGATTTAGTTAAATCGAGCGATGGAACAGTTATTTGATTTAAATTCATTTAAACTTTTTTCAATTCTAAATTGCGAACACATTTTATTTGCAAAGATTTCTCCAGGTCTACGCTTCGAAAACCTCTGTGGAATTATCTATTCGGATTTATGGACTTCCAATTCAATTTCTATCATAAACTCTGGTAATGCCAATTCCTTAACCCCAAGCCAGGAACCTGTAGGAAATTGCTTGGTATAAATAGTATTCCTATAAGCGGCGTGTTCCAGAAATAAAGACATATTAGTCGTAAATACATTTTCAACAATAACATCGTCAAAAGTGCAACCGTAATGCTTTAATATCTTTTCCAGATCAGCGTAGCAATTTTTCATTTGTTGTTCAAAATCTCCTACAGCTGTAGGATTGCCGTCATTATCCATACTTACAGCACCCGAAATTTTAATGTCATTGCCAATTTTTACAGCATGGGAATATCCATAGGCTTTTTCAGTTTCCGGGCGGAGTAGAAAATATTCAGGCTCTTCAACTTCAACTATTTGTTCTTTTTCAGCTTCCTTGGGTGCCTGATTGCAGCTCTGAATTAGTAATGCAAAAACAAATAGCGAAGTAAAAAATGTGAATTGGTTTAAAAAGGTGTAGTTTTTTTTCATGTTATTAGGTTGTGAGAGATTTATTATTTGAATGTTTCTGAATTTATGGTTATAAAAAACCGAAGTTAATGAAACTTTAATTTCAATGAATCATTTATTTTCTATCTGGCAAGCAAATTAGTTTAATTGTTAGAATATTTTTTTCCGTTTGGAAAAGACGCAATAAGTATTGATCTGCACTCAACGCAATTGCTGTCCTAAATTTTCATAGCATATTTTTCTTCACTCACTTATATTTCCTTAAATTCAGATCTTGTAAATCTTAATAATTTATGGCAAACTATAATATAGATGCTAAAAAGAATATGACCTATGACGCCATTGTTGTAGGATCCGGAATCAGTGGGGGCTGGGCTGCTAAAGAGCTTTGTGTAGCGGGTTTAAAAACGTTGGTATTGGAACGGGGAAGAATCGTTGAGCATGTTGTTGATTATCCAACTATGAATAATGACCCCTGGGATCTTGAATTACGTGGAGCCCTGGGGCCAGAGGATCTTAAAAAACACGCAATAGGCGCACGGGCAGGTTTTGTTGGAGCAAATAACGAGCATTTTTATGCAAATGATGAAGAGAATCCTTATACCGAAGTTAAACCTTTTCTATGGGTGCGTGGTCATCAAATGGGTGGTCGTTCATTACTCTGGGGAAAGCAGTGTTACCGGTGGAGTGATCTCGATTTTGAAGCCAATGCCAAAGATGGTCATGGAGTTGACTGGCCTTTGCGATATAAGGATATAGAATCATGGTATACCTATGTTGAAAAGTTTGCAGGGATTAGTGGTCAGGCTCTTGGGTTACCACAATTACCAGACAGCCATTTCCTGCCTCCGATGGAACTCAATTGCGTAGAAAAAGATATAAAAAGCAGAATAGAAAAAGAATTTCCCGGACGTGTTATGACTATTGGCCGGGCAGCCCACCTTACAGAACCTTTGAATGGTCGCGGCCAATGCCAGTTTAGAAACCGATGCGATAGGGGTTGCCCATTTGGCGCATACTTTAGCAGTAATGCCGTGACTCTTCCGGCGGCCAATGCAACCGGCAATCTTACCATAAGACCTTATTCGATCGTTAATTCTATCATTTATGATGATAAAAAGGAGAAAGTTACAGGGGTCAGAATTATAGATGCAGAGACCAATGAGCACATAGAATTTTATGCAAAAATTATTTTTTGCAATGCTTCTGCCTTGAGTACTACTCAGATTTTATTGAATTCCACATCAGGTCGATTTGAAAATGGACTTGGAAATGATAGTGGTGAACTTGGGCACAACTTGATGGATCATACCTATAGAGTTGGTGCCATGGGTAGGGTAGATGGCTATGAAGACAAATATTATAAAGGCAGAAGGCCAAACGGCATATATATTCCGCGCTACGTGAATATTGATGAAAAAACAAAGACTGATAAATTTGTTCGTGGCTTTGGTTACCAGGGTGGAGGTGGCCGTGCCGATTGGGGTGCAGGAGCAAATCAGGAAGATTTTGGGGCTGATTTTAAGGATGGTTTAATGAAACCGGGTCAATGGGAATTCTTTATTACAGGGTTCGCAGAATGCCTGCCTTATCATGAAAACAAAGTTACACTAGATAAAGAAAATCTCGATAAATGGGGACAGCCTACTTTAGCTATCGATTGTGAGTTTAAAGAAAATGAAAAGGCAATTAACAGGCAGATTAAGGCAGATGCAGTAGAAATGCTCGAGAAAGCTGGGGTGAAAGATATTGTGGGATTTGATAATGAACACGAACCGGGATATGGGATTCACGAAATGGGGACAGCCCGTATGGGTAGAAATCCCAGGACCTCCGTGTTGAACGGAACAAATCAAATCCATGCCGCAAAAAATGTTTTTGTTACTGATGGCGCCTGTATGACATCATCTTCCTGTGTTAACCCATCGTTAACGTATATGGCCCTCACTGCCCGGGCAGCGGATCACGCCATTTCCGAACTCAAAAAGAAAAACCTTTAAATTATGGATAGAAGAGCAGCACTGAAAAAAACCGCCATGGTAGCAGGGTCTGCAGCACTGGTTCCATCCCTTTTTTACTTATTACAATCGTGTCAGCAGAAAAAGCGAATCAATTGGGAACCTATTTTTTTAACTATTAATCAGGCTGAATTAATCTCAACTTTAGTAGATACTTTATTGCCAAAAACTGAAACTCCGGGGGCGCTGGACGTGAAAGTAGATGTTTTTATAGATTTGGTTTTTGCTAAGCTTTTTAACAAGGCAGGTCAGGATGCAATGATTGCTCAAATGGAGCAGTTTAATACAGCTTGTAAAGAGAAATTCGGTAGCGTATTCTCAGAATTAAGTGAGCAGGATCGCGACGCATTTTTGAAAAAAGAGGAGTTCGAATCTGGCAAATATAATGGCAGTGTCTGGGGGACAGCTGTTGGTGAACAAAAGCCGGTTGGGTTTTATCGTACCCTTAAATCACTGGCCTTATGGGGTTATTTTTCTTCAAAAGAAATTGGAAAGAATGTATTGAATTATGATCCCATACCAGGGGAATACCTTGGTTGTATTCCGCTTTCAGATGTAGGGAATACTTGGTGTTTATAAAACTTAGAAGCTAAGTCACTGGAAACTTGTAAAAGACTGTGAAAGGCAGATTTACATCAAGGTATTAAACGCATATATAGTTAATTTACAGCCATTTAAATTCCTTTTTATACGTTTTAATACCGATTGGCTTGCACCGATTAAAAGGGAAATAAGAGAGGCGCAGAACGAGAAATACAAATTTTAGGAATCCTTACGTTTTAGAATAATCAAAGAATTATTTTGTACATCAATAACATTTTTAAAGAGTTCTTTAATACTAAGATAATGTTCTGATTTGAAATGCGAGTAGTTCAGTTTCAATGCGCAATATATTGTTATGGAATTGTTGTGAGCAGAAGCCTGAAATTTAAGAATACCTAAATTTTCATCCAGCGTATATATATTTTGCTTAGGAAGCTTATTGACCTCATAACCTTCTGGTAAAACTATGTTTATTCTATATTCATAATTTTTTTTATAACCAAAATCTATAGGGAAAATCCGGTTTTCAGAAAGGAAAGGATTCTTTTCAAAGAATTTGATTAGAAAGGGATTAAAATATATTACATCATTATCAAATAAGTTTTCTATTTCAAATTCAAAACGTTCTGAGATGATTTTCTCACTACTCCTTTCTTTGTTTTGCTCGTAAGAGGTAATAATAAATTCACTGGATATTTCATTTTCTATATTTTCCAAATATTGTTCTTCACTAATTTCTTCGATCTCATTTCTGCGAAGGGTAGCTTCATATCCCGACCTTATTTGATCGAATACACCTTTAGTTTTATTTAGATTCGGATCAAAAATCACTTGAGCCCTTATCAAGTGTCTGCTTTCTTGTGGTACGACAATATCTTCCCAGTAACTACTGTTTTTAAAATCCATAACTCTACCGTAGTGGTTAAGACATCTATAAGGAAGCATCCCAAAAGGAGTAAATTTGTCAGAAGCATCTAAAAGATATTCTTTACCGTCGATGGTCGTTTTCGCAATTACATAGTTAAAATCTGAGATTACAGGATGACTCCTTTTAGGTAATCCGTGTTGACGTGTGGAAAGAAGCATAATATTGGTAGGGATATTTG
>Ga0316198_10000117_pt1 | contig 33669 bp, 36 predicted proteins | sample OudBieAanoxic_MG_FD_204935 | JGI IMG/M metagenome (GOLD analysis project Ga0316198, IMG submission 204935) | Coastal sediment microbial communities from Oude Bieten Haven, Netherlands - site A anoxic | ecosystem: Environmental > Aquatic > Marine > Coastal > Sediment | place: Netherlands... | reverse complement strand
ACCCAATGTTCGGCCCGATGGATATGTTTTTGAAGGGATATTTTGGCTCCCGGCTTCAGAGTGATTTGTTTGACCTGGAACTGATCCCCCTCAAGAACCGCTTCGGACCATCCCCAGGGCCGATAGGCACGCTGATGGGACCGGGCTTCGCGGCGACGGGCGGATTGAAGTTGCTCCACGATCTTTTTGACGTCCTGTACTCGGTTTCGCGGTGCCACAAAAACCGCATCGGACGTTTCCACCACAATATGCCGATCGAGTCCTACCCCCGCCAATAACCGGTGGGAGGCGTGTAGATAGCTGTCGTTGACATCCTGAACGATCACATCCCCTGAAATGACGTTACCGTCGGTGTCTTTGATTCCCTCCTGCCACAGAGATCGCCAGGAGCCCAGATCGTTCCACCCCGCCTCGAGGGGTACCATGGCACCTTTTATAGTGTGTTCCATCACGGCATAGTCGATGGAATCGCTCGGACAAGCAGAAAAGGCCTCTTTGTCGAGCCGGAAAAAATCAAGATCCCGATGGCCCTGGCTGTGGGCTCTGCGGCAGGCAGCCATGATATCGGGAGCGGATTTTTCCATCTCCGCTAAAACTTGATCGGCCGCAAACATGAACATGCCGCTATTCCAGCAATACTCTCCTGATTTGACATAACCCCGGGCGGTATCATGATCGGGTTTTTCCACAAATTGAGCGATTAAAAAGGCGGATGCTTCCATTTGAGTTGAAATGACAATGGGTTCCCCTTTATGGATATAGCCATATCCCGTTTCCGGAGAAGTTGGAACGATTCCGAAAGTGATCAGGTGCCTTTTTTTTGCCAGTTGGGCACCAGCCGCCAGGGCCGTATGAAAGCGTTTGATGTCATTGATGTGGTGATCGGCGGGCAGGACCAGAAGTATCGGATTTTTCTCCTGTTTTAGTGCATGCAAAGCAGCTACGGTCACTGCCGGGGCCGTGTTGCGACCCACCGGTTCCAAAACGATGGCGGCCGGCCGGCAACCGACTTGTCGAAGCTGCTCGGCAACGATGAAACGGTGGTTCTCATGGCACAATACCACTGGATCGGCCATGGATTCAAAATCATCCAGGCGTCGAATAGTATTCTGCAACAGGGTATACTCATTTACCAGGGGTAGAAACTGCTTGGGGTGCTGTTGCCGTGAAAGCGGCCAGAGCCGGGTACCGGAACCACCGCAAAGTATGACCGGAACGATCATCAGGATGTCTCCTGGGGAGGATAATGCTTCCCCCGCACGATAAACCAGGGGTTTAACAGGTTTTCCTTGTTATAATGCAAGGGGGTTTGCCGGTCGGCATCCAGCACAACTCCTCCGGATTGTTCGACGACCGCCTGGCCGGCAGCCGTATCCCATTCCATGGTGGGGCCCAGGCGCGGGTAGATGTCGGCCCTGCCTTCGGCTACCAGACAGAACTTCAGGGAACTGCCGGCCGAAATAAAATCCACCTTGCGATGTTTTCGCTTCATTTTTTCAACGAATGTTTTAAATTCGTCGGATACATGCGATCGGCTGCCGACGATAGTCATCGGGACCGGCTGCTTTGAATTGGAGAGATCTGAATCGAAAAACAATGGAAGCCGGTTGGCCTGTTTCTTGATCTGATCCAGGGAGGCCTGTTCAGGCAAAGCGGCGGCCGATTCGAGCTTCCATGCCCCGATGCCGAGAGCCGCAAAATACATGGCATCCTTAACCGGCACATAGATCACCCCAAGCTGTGGCGACCCGTTTTGGATCAAAGCAATATTCACGGTAAATTCGCCGTTATGTTTGATGAACTCCTTGGTTCCGTCCAGAGGGTCCACCAGCCAGAAGGTTTTCCATTCCTGGCGCTCAGTGAACGGAATGTCCCTTCCCTCTTCACTTAAAATTGGGATTTTGATCGGTGCGGCTTTTAAATGGTGGGACAGGATTTCATGGCTGGCTCGATCCGCAGCAGTCAACGGTGATTTGTCCGCCTTGTATTCGATTTCCGTGTCATGTTGATATATTTCAAGAATGGCCCGGCCGGCATCCAATGCGGCCAAAATGGTTGCCGGTAAAAGGGTTGAGAGTTGGTGGTTGGTCATTTTTATTTTTTCCTAATCAAAGTGCCGGTTAAATCTGTTTTAGAATGTCAAATCAAGAGCTATTTGATATATCCCGTCCGCTCAAGACGTAACAGGATTTCCTGGGCGGCTTCATCAGGCGTGAGATCGGTGGTATCGATCATGATTTCAGGCCGGCGAGGGAGTTCATAAGGATCATCGACGCCGGTAAAGCCTTTTATAATACCAGCGCGGGCCTTGGCGTACAGCCCTTTACGATCGCGACTTTCACATACATCCAAGGGGGTACTCACATGAACTTCAATAAAGCCGCCGTATTCTTCAATGGTTTCCCGGATCTGTTCCCGGGTGTTAGCGTAAGGGGCGATGGGCGCACAAATAGCAATGCCGCGGTTTTTGGTGATTTCGCTGGCGACAAACCCGATTCGGCGGACATTGATGTCACGGTGCTCCTTGGAAAAACCGAGTTCGCTGGACAGATTATGACGAACGATGTCACCGTCGAGCAGGGTGACCGGTCGCCCACCCATTTCGAGGAAACGGGCATAGAGCACCTTGGCAATGGTTGATTTACCAGCCCCGGATAATCCCGTGCAAAAGACGGTAAAACCTTGTCGGTGACGCGGCGGATAGCCTTTACGAAGTTCATCGATTACCTCCGGAAAGGTGAACCATCCGGGTACGTGCTTGCCCCGGCGAAGAATTTGATGAAACTCGTCGTCGGACAAACTCCGAATCGTGTTCGTGGGTTTAACGTCTTTGGCAGGATGATATTCATCTTCACTGGCGTCGTATACTATTTCATCAAAGGTGATGATACCAAGACGGAGTTCTTCTGACAGGGATTCCACCAGCTCAGCCGCAGCACCCGTCGTGTAATATCCGTTGCCGTTCTGATCCAGGCCCGGACCGGCATGATTGCGTCCAACAATAAAATGGGTACAGCCGTAATTTTTTCGAATAATGGCGTGCAGCAAAGCCTCCCGGGGACCGGCCATACGCATGGTCAGCGGCAAAAGGCTTAACAGCATCATATTGGGCGGATAGTGCTGGGCGGCCGCCAAATAGCAACGGATGCGGGTGTACGTGTCGATGTCACCCGGGCGTACCCGTTGAACGACCGGTTGCAAGAGCAGATTGGCCCCGACCTCTTCCATGGCCCTGATGGTCATTTCAAATTGAGTCCGATGCAGGGGATTGCGCGTCTGAAAACCGACGATTCGCCGCCATCCCAGCTTCCGGTACAACCGTTTTATCTCGACCGGGGTATGCCGGTGGCGACGGAAGGCAAAATGCAGCGGCGCCTGAATCCCTTCAATGGGACCGCCGATATAATACCCGCCGGTGCGTGAAAACAGATAATCCACTGCCGGATGGGCGTGGTCCGTGGTGCCGAAGACTTTTTCAGATTCCTGGTCTTTATTTACCGGCCAGATATCTTCGATATGCAGAACGGCCAGCATGAACCCCTCGGCGTCAAGAAGCGCCAGGGATTGTCCGATTTCAAGCTTCTCGGCCTCTGATTCGGAAACATCCAGGCAGATCGGTATCGGCCAGAGTGTACCGTCCTGGAGCCGCATGCGGTCAACCACGGATTCATAATCAGATCGTTTCATGAATCCCGTCAGCGGGGAAAACGATCCGTTCATGAGCAGTTCCAAGTCGGAAAGTTGTCTTGGGGTCAATGTGATGCTGGGTAAATTTAAAGCTAATTTTTTAAGTATGTCGGCACGGGATGGTTCAACAATTAGATTGACAAGGTTGTCGCTTGGTTGGGTTTTTCGATTCAGGTTCATTTTCCACCAATTTTTAATAAGCCTTTGGTAAATTTTCGTTACGGTAAATAATCGCAATTTGTTTTAAAGTCAAATGAAACGATCATCTCAGATGGGGCGATATCTTTACAAATATAGCCACCTATGTCATATCGTTTTAAAATATGATAATCGTGAAATACATCCTTTCCTTCCGGTGGATAACATGCTCCAGGAACTCGCCATCCGCAATTTCGCCATCATCGATGATCTGCAGATCCGGTTTCGCGACGGATTGACGATATTAAGCGGGGAGACCGGAGCCGGTAAATCGATTGTTATCCAGGCTGTCAATCTGCTGCTGGGCAGCCGAGCTTCCGTTGGGATGATTCGAACCGGGGCTGAGTCTGCTGAGCTCGAAGCCGTATTCCGTATCGGAAAAAACAGCCCAGTGGCAGCGGCCATGAGTTCCCAGGGATATACACCCGATGATGATCTCCTTATTCGGCGGGTCATCTCGAGAAACAATCGGCATCGGACGTATATTAACGGTAGTCTGGCCACGGTAAACGTCCTGAACGCCATTGTTGAAAATTTGGCCAGTATTTCGGGTCAACATGCCCACCAGATCCTTTTAAAGAACGAACGACACCTCGAAATTCTTGATCAATACGGCGGGTTGAATTCTCTCAGAAGCAAAGTGAAGGATTTATATTCAACCATCCAGCCAATGATTGCTGAGTTGAATAGGCTTATTGCCATCCGGGACGGTCGCTCTGAACATATACGGCTGCTGGCCTTTCAGAGAGATGAAATATTAAAAAGCGGGATTACCCCCGGCGAGGACGAGCAGCTCGAGATAGAAAAACAGCGGTTAAAGCATGCCGAAGCGCTTCATCAGGCCATTTACAACAGTATTGACGCCCTGTACGGGATGGAAGGGGCCGCGATCGAACGGCTGGCCGATGCAGAGCAGTGCCTGGGAAAGGCGCGTCGAATCGACCCACAACTGGATAACAGCGCCAAAAGAATCGCCGAAACAGCGCTGTCGGTTGAGGACCTGACTGAGACGTTGCGATCGTATGTATCGACTGTGAAGGTCGACGAAGCGCAACTCGAGGTGGTGGAAGAGCGACTCGATACACTGATTAAATTAAAACACAAATATGGGGGCACCCTTGCGGCGGTAATGGATCATCTCGAAACAACCGAGAAAGAATTGGCGAAGGTAGAAAATATATCTGAAAACATCTCTGCGCTGGAAATAAAAATAAACAAACAGCACCATCATCTGGCTGAGTCATGCCGGGCGCTGTCAAAAAAAAGGGCTCTAGTGGCCCGGCGGCTGGCTCGGGAGGTGGAATCGCAACTGGTGTCGTTGCGGATGGATAACACCCGGTTCAAGGTGGAACTTCTCACCCAGCCGGCAACTCCTGAAACACCGTCCTACCTGACCGTCGACGGTAACTTAGCCACCGAGAACGGAATCGATCAGGCCATGTTAATGATTGCTCCCAATGTGGGTGAAGTCCTTAAACCGCTAAATGAGATCGCCTCCGGGGGTGAATTGTCACGGGTGGTGCTGGCCCTTAAGGTCATTCTGGCGGAAAACGAATCGGTGGGAACGGTCGTGTTTGACGAAGTGGATGCTGGTATCGGCGGCGGTACGGCTGAAGTGGTCGGGCGAAAACTGGCCGATCTGGCGAAAAGCCACCAGGTAGTCTGCATTACGCATCTCCCCCAGATCGCCCGGTTCGGAAATCATCATTTTCGAATTGACAAGGAAGTCACTGGCGGTCGTACGGTTACGGTGATTGAACCTATCAACCGAGAGCAGCGGGTTCGGGAGATCGCACGAATGCTGGGCGGTGAAAAAATCACCCGTAAGACCATCGCTCATGCCCGGGAGATGCTCGAGAGCGCTTGATTTTAACAGATGGACCAGTTTAATATAGTAGCGAACTTAAATTAATCGATCGTACCACGGAGCGATATTATGCCGATATACGAGTTTAAGTGTGGAAACTGCCATGAGTTCTTCGAGATTCTGATCATGGGATTGGATGATGAAAAGACGGTCCAGTGCCCCAAGTGCGAGTCAGAATCATTTGAACGGGTTTTGAGCTCAACCAATTACGCCATGGATGCCGGGGGTTCTAAAGCAGGAGGGGCCAGCCAGACGAACCGAACTTGCTCAAGTGGAAATTGCACGACCTATGAGATTCCCGGCCATACCCGCTAGGATATGGCTGAATCTCTAATAGAGAGCCTTTAGAAATGGCGGATTATTACCCTGTCTATGTGAAAACCGCCCGATCCGGACGCCTCAAAAAAATTATTCAAGAAGCTTACGATATATTAAATGATTGTACGCTTTGCCCACGAAAGTGCCGGGTGGATCGGTTGGCCGGTCAGGTGGGAATTTGCAAAACCGGTGAACAAGCGGTGGTGTCTAGTTGGGATCCCCATTTCGGTGAAGAGGCTCCCCTGGTGGGCCGCCATGGTTCGGGGACCGTGTTTTTTACCCATTGCAATCTTTTATGTAATTTTTGCCAAAATTTCGATATCAGTCATTTGGGGTGCGGTCGAGCGGTATCGCCTGGCGCCCTGGCCGAAATGATGTTGTCGCTCCAGGCCACCGGCTGCCACAACATAAATTTTGTGAGCCCTTCCCACGTCGTACCGCAATTTCTGGCTGCAGTGGAAATTGCCGCAGATAAAGGACTCCGTCTACCACTGGTTTACAATACCGGAGGGTATGACCGGGTCAGCACTTTACGGCTTTTGGAAGGGGTTATCGACATTTATATGCCGGATTTTAAATTTTGGGATCGTCACGTGGCCGCTGAGACCTGCCGGGTACCCGATTATCCGGCCGTTGCCCGGCGTGCCGTTAAAGAAATGCACCGGCAGGTCGGCGACCTGGTGATGAACGAAGCGGGCGTCGCCCGGCGGGGTTTATTGATCCGGCACCTTGTTTTACCAAATGGACTGGCCGGAACCGAAGCGATCATGGCGTATATTGCCAACGATATTTCGAAAAATACCTATGTAAACATTATGGCCCAATACCGGCCCTGCGGCCGGTCTAATGAAATCAAGGCACTCGCAGCTCCGCTTTCACGAGATGCGTATCGGGGTGCTCTGGAAGCCGCCGAAAAGAGTGGTATTCGACGGCTCGACACGCCCCGGCGAGTGTTTATGTTTGACTGAATATTTTGCGGGCAAACGGTTCAACAGCGTTGCTGGTCTCAAATGATCAATGGACAATGGGGTAGACATGAAAAAATCTGGATTCCGGTTGTTTCTTGGTGGGTTCGTTTTAATTGTAATAGTCTTTGCGGCAACGGATGTCTTGGCCGAGCGAATGGCAGTCATCAAATCCTCTGCCAATGTGCGCTCCGGCCCGGGAACCGACCATGCAGTTATATGGAAAGTGGAGAAATATCACCCGATTAATATCACTACCGTATCCGGGAAATGGTACCAATTCAAGGATTTTGAAAATGATATCGGCTGGATTCACAAATCGCTGGTGAAAAAAATTTCCACGGTGATCACCAAAAAGGATAAGTGCAATGTCCGTGAGGGTCCCGGTGAAAAGCATGATGTTATATTTATTGTGGACCGCGGCATCCCGTTTAAAGTAGAAAAACGCCAGGGAAAATGGATCCGGATTCAGCATGCTGATGGGGATGCCGGCTGGATTCACAAATCGCTGGTCTGGTAGTTCATCCTTCAAAAGGAGTGATGTGATGGTTAGAGGAAAAATTAACCGTAAGCAGTTAAAACAGCCCGATGAATTTATCACTTTTTCTGGCAAAGTGATTCGATGGGGCCAAAAATACGGCCGGCAGATTGGCTACACCGCAATTGCCTTGACGGGAATTGTCCTGGCAATCGTCTGGTATCGCTACTTTGATAACCGATCGGAATTAAAAGCGTTTACCTTGTTAAGCCAGACCAATCGCAACTATGCTGTTCAGATGCAAAAGACCGGTGACCAGAAAAAGGCCTATGAGGCGGTTAAGGCGGATTATCAAATTATTTTAGATAATTACTCTGGAAATAACGGTGGAAAAGTTGCCCGCAAGACTCTGGCCGACATCTGTTTCAACGCTGGCCACTATGATCAGGCCATTGAATTGTATCAAAGATCACTCAAGGATTTCGAAAAGAACCCATTTTATCATTCCATTATTTTAAGTGATCTCGCCCTTGCTCATGAGGCCACCGGCAATGATCAAGCGGCTCTAGAGTATTTTGAAATGGTTGCGAACACACCCGACGCTCCCTCTTTAGATCAAGCCCTGTTTCACTTGGCTGGATTATACGAAAAGGAAGGAAAGACGGAGAAAGCCCGGGAATTTTACGAAAAGATCCTCGCCGAACATACCGGATCAATCTATATCGATATCGTCAAGGAGAAGATCGGATGAAGAAAGATCTATCGTTTCGAACCGATTTCCAAACCGTATTTTTTGATTTTTTGATTTAAACCACTTTTTCCGATACCCAGATGCACTGCCGCCTGGGCCTGGATATTGTTATTCAGTTTCAACGCCCGCTCGATCATCATTTTTTCCACCATGGCCAGGGTTTCGTTGAGCTTGGCATCTTCAGCGATGTTTTCAAGATTCAGCGGCCGGGAAACAATTTCCTGAAAATCCAGGGGAAGGTCCGATGATTGAATGGTTTCACCCGGGCAAAGAATCATCGCTCGTTCAATAACGTTTTCCAATTCGCGAACATTACCCGGCCAAGTATACTCGTAGAACATCCGGATAACCGCCCGATCGATACCAGTCACCGGGCTCGAAGCCCGACGTTCATCAGCAAACTTTTTGATGAAATGATTGGTTAAAAGGGGAATATCCTCGGCCCGATCTTTTAAAGCCGGCAGGTTTATTCGAACGACATTGAGCCGGTAATACAAGTCATCCCGAAAGCGATCAGCGACGACCTCCTCTTTAAGGCGTTTATTGGTGGCGGTGATCAGCCGGATATCGACGTGTATCGGCTTAATCCCCCCGACCCGCTCGAATGTTTTTTCCTGAAGCACCCGTAAAAGTTTGACCTGGAGGTTTTGAGAAAGCTCGCCGATTTCGTCTAAAAATAATGTCCCGCCGTCAGCAACCTCAAAACGACCCTTCCGTGTCGAGGCCGCGCCGGTGAAAGCGCCTTTTTCGTGCCCGAACAACTCGCTTTCCAGCAAAGTTTCCGCCAGAGCCGCACAATTGACGGCGATAAACGGTTTTTCATTGCGTGGGCTGTTGAAATGAATCGATTTGGCGACCAGCTCCTTCCCTGTGCCGCTCTCGCCTTCGATCAGCACCGAGGCCCCGGAGGGAGCCACCTTACGGATCAGTTCAAAAACCGTCTGCATCGGTTTGCTTTTGCCGATAATATTGCCGAACCGGTATTGCCGACGAAAGGTGTTCAGCAGATTGCGGTTTTCCTTTATCAAGTTGAACATGGCCACGGCTTTTTTGACAAAAACCACCAACTGCTCATTATCAAAAGGTTTCTGGATAAAGTTGTGGGCCCCTTTTTGCATCGCTTCCACGGCCTTTTCCACGGTACCATGTGCCGTCATCATGATAACGGGCAGATCAGGGTCTCTTTTTTTAATTTGCTCAAGCAATTCGATACCGTTCATGACCGGCATCTTCAAATCGGCCAGGATCAGATCCACATCCGAATTTTTTAGAATTTCCATGGCCTGGTGTCCGCTGCTGGCTGTCAGGGTTTCATATCCTTCTCCTTCGAGTACAGCGGCGATAATCGGCGGATAATTTTTTTCATCATCTACGATTAGAATATTTTCCATGTTCGATCCGTCTTTTCATCATTTATGCCAGCAGCCAAGTTCGTCCTTTTAAGGGATGGGCAGAGTGATCTCGACGCGTACGCCCTCACCGGGTAGGTTGCCAATCCAGATTTGACCACCATGGGCTTCGACAATATTTTTAACAATTCCCAGGCCCAGGCCGGTACCGGTATCCTTGGTCGTAAAAAAAGGCTCCCATATTTTTTCAATATCCTCCGAATCGATGGGATCGCCGTCATTGTCAAATTGGATGTTAACAGCGGTTTTATTTGATACGGTACTGATACGGATGATTCCGACATCCGGCATGGCCTGCATAGCATTAATTAGAATATTTAAAAAAGCCTGATACAACATATCGGCATCGCCCACAATTTCAGTCAGATCTTTTTCATAATTTGTTACCACTTGGTGATTGCCGGCCGCTAACTCAGGTTCTAGAAACGCCAGGTTTTTCTCGATAATCTCATTTACGCGGCAGGGTAACCGTTGAGGAGTTTTTGGCCGGGCATAGTTCAGAAAATCGGAAATAATGTTATCCAACCGGGTTGCTTCTTCAACGATGACATCTGGAATTGTGTTATCCGGTTCAAGGATGGCCATCTTTTTTCTAAGTAGTTCGGCCGAGCTTCGAATGATTCCCAGAGGGTTGCGGATTTCATGGGAAATACCAGCGGTCATCTCTCCGAGGGACGATAAATGCTTAGCCCGACTGAGCTGTTCTTCCAATTTCAGACGTTTTTGGGTGCGTTTCTCGATTATTCTTTCCCCATGCCGGACGACATAAAACATGACCAAAAAGAGGGTGGCCATCACAAGGGCGCTGGTCTGGATAATGAAAATCTGATATCGAAAAATACTTCGATACTCTCTGGTGATATCCTGTACAATTTCCACTACACCCAATACCGGCAGGGGTTTGTTGATATCGGAAGGAGCGAGAAGAAGCTTGTCGGGTTTTACCGAGCTGAAAGTAACTAACAGGCTCTCTTTTGGAATTCCTAAAAAAATTTCCCAGAAATTTCCTGTGCGGACCAGTTTGGAATATGAGCGACCTTTTACAGCCTCTTCGTATCCAGTACCGCCGACATTCGCTTTGCCAATCATATCCTGATTCAAGCTATAAGAGATCACGTTTCTCATGTCGTAAATATTGACCGTTTTGATATCAAAGCCATGAAGTGTACTTCGAACAACTTTATCCATCCACTCAAATTGCTCTTTTTCCCTCAACTGCGTTCGCCCATATTTAAGCACGGTCGGAATGATAAATTGCTGGAAAACCTGATGATTTAAATTTGCCACGAGTACTTGGGCGTACTCCTTGCTTTTTTCGAGTTGAATGCGACGGGCCAATCGAATGTTTAAGCCTGAAATAACAAGGGTTCCTGCAAAAATCATGACCAAGCTTGTCACCGAAAAGACCTTGACCAGCTTGAAAGGTTTTTCTTTTTTAACATGCAAATTATTGGGTTTGTCTAGTTTCATCGCGTTTTAAATGAAAATAATCAATGGGCCCATTGTTTGGCTGATAATCGTCAAGATGAAATCCATTAAGTCTGATTGGCCTTTGAAATTGGTGCTGGTTTGCTATATCTATCCCATGAAATTTAGTCAAGTTATGGGCGAGCATTATATTTGAGGGATACTGAATTTAACGGGAAACCAACCTAAATGAAGATGCGGCTTTAAACAGTCAGCCAGCCTCATGAAAACCCCGCCACCCATGAGTCCAATTACTGCTGTCAGCCATGAGATGTGAGCCATCTGCTCGGCCATGTCTATGCCAGGTGCGAGTAATGACTATAAACTGGCGGCAATCATGACGCCGGCAGCAAAACCGAGCATTGAATCCATGAGTTTAGGTTTTACCGTCTTCGTGAAGAAAACAAGGCCCGCTCCTGCCACTGTGACGCCCCATGTAAAGAGCGTAGCCATAAGTGCTTGTATGATTTGGACTGTATTGTTGAATGAAGTCGATCCTCTTATTCCCACCCCACCGGCTTTGAACGAAATTCTTTATCGGCAAACCAGCCCTCAGTAGCAGTTTCGAACACATCAAATCTCGGTATGTAAGGTTTGATATCTAGCAACGGAGTCTGGTTTAATACATCAACTCCTTCTACTTCAAGCCTGTTCTTTCTTCTTTTTATCAGCTTGACGATGGACATTCCAATTCCGTTCGGCCGACAGGGGTGCCTAGACGCATAAATGCCGTGAGGTTCATCATCCAGGAAGGTGGGGCGAACATATTCGATATCACCCGCGCGATCGAAATAGTAGAGGAGGTAAAGATGGGAAAAACCCTCAATGTCTTTCAGACCAGGCGCATGTTTACTGAATACTTCAATTGTTCCCCAAGTATCTTTAGAACATACGCCTTGAATGGGGCACGTTTCTTTACGATCAAAAGGCGTGTGAATGATGCCGATCGGCTTAAGTGTAATCTCCATTTTTCTTCTTTCGTCAATTGAGCGGCGCCTGATCAATCACCCCTCGCTGAAATAATTGGCAATAATAGGTTGATACAGGTCTGTATTAAAAAACAGATTATATGGTTCACATTTTGAAAGCAGAAGAAAGCTGACCTTGGTATTGATTTGTTGAAGTTCTTCTTCCAGACAATCAAAATTGCCGCCTCCTTTGGAAATGATGAGATCCGCCTGATCCACCAGATCCCTAATTTCCAATGAACATCTTTTTAAAATGGTGCCGGGCAGGGGGCCGGCAATCCCGTTTGCTAAAACCGGCGCCGTTTTTTCCAATCCAACCTGTCGGGCTTCGGATAAAGTCGCATCATTTAAGGTCGGCATGTTTCTTACTACGAAAACAATATCCGGATTACAAAACCGCCGAAGGGTGGCGACCAGTAGTTTGTCCAAAACGATTTCACCGGCATTATCCGTAAAGTAAACAATTTGACCTGCATTCAAAATGGCGTGCCGTAAATCATCATAGGCCCTGTCCTCCAGTACTACTTTGAGCTTATCGTGAATAATGTTTTCCACATCCTCAGTGCCCTGCGGCAGCATGAAATCAATTGCATTGCCGATAATGGCAAGTTTAATCGCCATATAAAGCGGATCCGGCGCTTTTTTTACCAATTCTTCAAAAAAAGGGTAAAGTGCCACCATGGTTTGGTTTAATTTTCTCTTCTCGTGATAAAAAGGGTCGGGATCATTCAGATCGGACGAAATGGTTTTCATGACCAGTTCGATAACTTCCGGGCTGGTTCGTTCCCAGGCGTTCTCCCTGAATACATCCATTTTTAATATCTGTTCGTACAGCCGGCGGACATGATCTTCGGTCAAATCGAGTTTCCGGATCGATGCAAGCGCCATGCGGAGAATACAGACAATGCAATCGGGTTGCATTAACATTTCATCGGCCCCCTGTAATCATAGCCATGCCGCCTGCCACAACCACGGCGGCAGCGACGCGCTGCTGCCAAGGGCGCTCTCCCAGAAATAATCAAGAGCCTATCCGAGGATGCCTTTACCAAAGCATTCCAGCCGGCATGAAGAAAAGCGGCCAACAATACCAATAGTGCAATTTCCGCGGCCAACGAGATTTTCCTCTTTTAAAAGGCCATTGTTCGTTGTTTTATACGGGTGCGCTTTTACCGTCAAACATTACGATAGAAGAGACAAAGCGGTTGACTAGTTTCCATTCATAAATGGTCTTTTTACCCAATCTCGGCGTCAATCGGCAGGATCGCTTGTGCGGCGTACCACAGACCGCCTCCGCGCAATCCCTTGATTTTATAGACCTTGGATTAAAATCCTCATTCCTGGTTTGGAAACACCATAAGGTGCCCATCATTTGAAAAACAATTAATGGAGGGGCACTAACTATAAATTTTGGGCCGGTATTTTATGCAATATCAGCCTTGATGATCTTGCCACCCCAATTTGCATTCAAGCGCTACCTGTATTTGCTGCGTCGCCTTCGGTCGGGTGCTTGGGTATCAGCATGAATGCAAATTGGAGGAAGAAGTCAAAAATTCTTTTAGACGCGTTGCCATCACATTGCGGATTTCATCAGCCGGTCATTACCCGATGCCTTGATCCAGCATGGCATCAACAACGCGGAGAAACCCGGCAATATTCGCGCCCATTGAATAATTCCCGGGGTGACCGAATTCGGATGCGGTATCCAGGCATTTTTGGTGAATATTTTTCATTATCACTCTGAGACGCGCGTCAACTTCTTCAGGCGACCAGCTTAGCAGCATTCGATTCTGGGCCATCTCAATGCATGACACGGCCACTCCGCCAGCGTTAGCAGCTTTGCTGGGAGCGTAAAGGATTTTGTTATCAATAAAAATATCGACGGCTTCGGAAACAGAGGGCATGTCGGCCCCCTCACACACCAGCTGGATCCCATTTTTCATCAGATGATCCGCATCGACCGCATTGATTTCGTTTTCCATGGCACAGGGAAACGCACAGTCAGCCTTGTGATTCCATATCGGATTATATTTTGATGTATAATCCACCGGTGTAAAAACCGCTTCGGAATACTTGTCCACATACTCGCTAATCCGGCCTCTCTTCATATTTTTCAACCGTTTAACGAACGCTAGCTTGTCAGCACTGATGCCTTCTTCATCAAAAACATACCCGGAAGAATCCGAAAGTGTCAGAACCTTTCCGCCCAGTTCAATAATTTTCTCAGCCGTGTGTTGGGCGACATTACCGGAACCTGAGACCAGACAGGTTCTCCCTTCAATTCCCTGGTTGTGGGCCGTCAGTATTTCGGCCGCAAAATAAACGATTCCGTAACCAGCGGCCTCCATTCGCACAGGGCTGCCACCCCATCCCAATCCCTTCCCGGTTAAAACACCGGAAAACTCCTTGCGTTGTTTTTTATAGGCCCCGAAAAGATATCCTATTTCTCTGGTACCGACACCGAGTCCGCCATCAGGCACATCGATATCCGGGCCGATGTGATGGGCCAATTCAGCCATGAAGCTCCGGCAAAACCGCATGACTTCATTGTCGGATTTGCCTTTGGGTTCAAAATCGGCCCCGCCCCGCCCCCCTCCGATGGGAAGCATGGTCAACGCATTTTTAAATACCTGTTCAAATGCAAGAGATTTAAATATACTTAGGTTTACTGAGGGATGAAAGCGTATTCCGCCTTTATATGGCCCGATGGCACTGTTCATTTCAACACGATAACCCCGGTTAACATGGACCTGGCCGTTATCATCCATCCACGGCACTTGAAAGATAATGGTCCTTTCCGGTTCTATCAGTCGTTCAATAATTCCCTGCAATTCATATTGTGGATTATTCTCAATCGCTGGCTTAATCGAAGCCAGCATTTTAGCAACCGCCTGATTAAATTCTTTTTCTTCTGGATTATTTTGTCTCAGCATGTTCAGCACGTCTGTCATGATGCACCTCCCGCATAAAAAAAATGGATTTGGATGTCAAGCATCGATGATTTCCAAAGCTTGTTCACGATAGGCGTCCATTACATACGGGATGCCGGTGATTTCGGCGCATTCTTTTGTTAAAGAAAAAATGTCCTCGCGGCTGATGTGCTCCACTCCCCAGCTCCGCGATCCGGCCATCAGCTGCTGTAGGCCCACCTTGATTTTATCGGTGACATTGTAAATTCCGATTGCCCCGAGCGGAAACGCTTCCACTTCCGATCCATACTTTTCCTTGAGAACTTCATAATTCATGAAAATTTCTTCTTTCGAAAAACCGAACTTGGAAACCGTGGACGGAAGTCCGCCGTCTTTCCCGTTGAGCCACATTTCCGCATTTTTACCCACCATTCCGGGGATCATCAGCGCCCGGCCCATACATATCGCCTTACAATGCGGGGCCCCCAAAGCCAGGGCTTTAAATACATGGTCTTCTGACGAGAAACCACCGGCAAAGGCAATGTCGGGCACGCGTCTGCCTTTCTGAGCCAACCGTTGGCACAATTCATAAGCCATAGAGTGCAGATAAATGGATGGTATTCCCCACTCGGTCATCATTCGCCATGGGCTCATGCCGGTCCCCCCGGGAGCGCCGTCGATGGTTAAAAGGTCGATATTCGCGTCACTGGACCAGCGGATGGCCATGGCCAGTTCACGCATGGGGTAGGCACCGGTTTTAAGCGTAATCCGTTTGGCGCCCAGGCCACGTATCCTCTCTACTTCGTTCATGAAGCCTTCCTGATCAATGAAACCCAGGCGAGAATGACGCTCGAATTGTTTTAAAGGGCCGGCTTTAAATGCCGCTTGATGGGCGGGATCTTCCGGATCGGGGGTAACGATGTACCCTCGCTTTTTTAGTTCAAGCGCCCGGTCGAGCGAATTGACTTTGATTTCACCGCCGATGCATTTGGCACCTTGCCCCCATTTTAATTCAATGGTTTCAACATTGAGGTTCTCAATAACATATTCGGCAACGCCATTGCGGGTGTCTTCCACGTTCATCTGCACCAGAATATCGCCATAGCCCTCATGGTAACGCCGGTACTCTTTTACCCGGCGATCCATTTCAGGTGACTTGACCACTTTACCGTGGCTGCCGATCTCAAGCTCGGGGTCGATCCCACAAACATTTTCCCCGCAGACCAGTGTGATACCGCTGATAGCGGCCCCAATGGCAAAATGCTCCCAGTTCCGGCGGGCAATTTCAGTACTGCCCAAGGCTCCCGTAAAAATTGGTACCTTCATTTTGACTTTATTGGTAACGCCATACTCGGTTTCGGTGCTGACGGTCGGGAAAGTGGCTGCATCAGGGTCCGGGGCCACCCCTTTGGCTCCCAAGGCATAGCCCATAATATTCAGATGGGAATAATCCACCGGATAATCTTTATCCGCCCCGGCGGTCACGTTGCCAAAAGGTCCGGGATAAAGCAGTTCCCGACCCCGAAAAGTCGCTTTGAACAAGTCACAATTGCCTTTACAGCCATCCAGACAGCGGCTGCAGATTCCGGACTGGGGCGCTACATCTCGGGATCGGTTTTTGGTTTCAAGGGCCTCGTTGGCGTTAGCACGGTGTAAATTCATTCATTACCTCCCTCTCCTGTATATTAATTCAGTGGTTTTTTCCAAGGATCTGGTTGTTTCTGAGTTTTGTTTGCCAAAAGTAAATAAATCGAAGTCAACTACCTTCGGCTAAAGCCGAAGGCTTGGGGTCCAAGGATCCAAGGGTTCCAGGGGTCAAGTGAAAAGACCATCCCAGCCTTTGCTTGAATCTTTTCACCTTTGACCCCTTGAATCCTTGCGGCAGTATCAACAGATAACCTAAAGTCTTCGCCTAAGAGCGAGGGTTTTTCTCCCATTCCCCGAGTGGGACAATAAACCATATATGATAAAAGATATCCACATTAATCAAGAAAAATTCCTCTCGTCCGCATTTCGAACCAATTGCCTCCTTTTCAATCTCATGGCATATTAACCCGGCTCCCCCTGTTATACTATTCGGCACAGCGACGCTTCTGAAATAAATCATATCTCGTCGGATTTCATGCGGAATCGTGGTAGGGCTGAAATGCATTTGCTTACCGGAGTTATTTGGGTTAAACTTTGAATCAACACTGACGAATTACATTTAAGCATAAATCATGCGGAGGAAAACGATACCATGGGTGGACTTTTCGGCGTCACTCTGAAAAATGACTGTGTCAATGATCTTTTTTACGGAACGGACTACCACTCCCACCTTGGCACCCGGCGCGGAGGGTTGGCAGTTAAAAATTCCCAGGGATTCAGACGTTCCATTCACAATATTGAGAATAACTATTTTCGATCCAAGTTCGAAGCGGACATTTCCAAATTTAACGGCAATCATGGGATCGGGGTCATCAGTGACACCGAACCCCAGCCACTGCTTGTCGGATCGCATCTGGGCAATTTCGGCATCGTCACCGTGGGGCGAATCAACAACATGAAAACATTAATCAAGAGGGCCCACGGCAATCGGCAACATTTTTCCGAGACCACGGGAGAGGGCGAGATCAACCCCACCGAACTCGTTTCCATGCTGATCTGTGAAGAGGACTCTGTTGAAAGCGGGCTTGCAAAAGCCCAGGAACTGGTCCAGGGTTCGTGCTCCATCCTGCTGCTCACCCATGAGGGAATCTATGCGGCCCGGGACCGACTGGGACGTACGCCCATTATCCTTGGCAGAAAGCCGGATGGGTTTGCGGCGACATCGGAAAGCAGCGCTTTTGCCAATCTGGGGTACACGATCGATCGATTTTTAGGTCCCGGCGAAATCGTCCTGATTACACCCGAAGGATACCGGCAACTGAAAAAGCCGGGCGATGCGATGCAGATCTGCGCATTTTTATGGGTCTACTACGGTTATCCTGCCTCCGAATACGAAGGGATCAATGTAGAATTCACCCGTAACCGATGTGGCGAGGCCCTGGCCGAAAACGACACCCTCGATATCGACTGTGTGGCCGGCATTCCTGACTCGGGAATCGGACATGCCATCGGATATGCGAACCGCAGGAAAATCCCCTATACCCGGCCCTTCGTAAAATACACCCCCACCTGGCCCAGGAGCTTTATGCCCCAGAACCAGGAAACCAGGGACCTGGTGGCACGAATGAAATTAATCCCGATTCGGAAGCTGATCGAAGGTAAAAAAATCCTCTTCTGTGAAGATTCCATTGTCAGGGGGACTCAGCTCAAGGATAACATCGAGATCCTCTTCGATGTCGGCGCAAAAGAGGTTCATATGCGTCCGGCCTGTCCGACGTTGATCTACCCCTGTGAGTTTATCAATTTTTCCACTTCCCGCTCCACCTTGGATTTGGCCGGACGAAAGGTCATCAACCGGATTGAAGATGGCCATGAAACAGATATCAGCCCCTACGCTAAGACGGGAAGCAGGCAAAATCGGATGATGGTGGAAGCCATCGGGAAACAGTTGAAATTGACCTCACTGAAATACCAAAAACTGGAGGACCTGGTGGGTGCCATCGGACTGCCCAAAGAAAAACTCTGCACCCACTGCTGGGACGGATCGAGTTATTTTTAAACCGTAATTCTGTTAGAGAGGCCATGATCGATTCATTTTCATTCGGACGAATGGTTGTACACGGTAAGGCTTACAGCAATGACCTGATCATCTTCCCTGACGGGCGAATCCAGGATTCCTGGTGGCGACAAAAAGGTCACCAAATGACCGTTCAAGACATTGCCGACCTGGTTGCCGCGGCACCCGACGTAATTGTCACCGGTACCGGTGTGTACGGTTACATGAAACCCGACCAAGCGGTGTCGCGGTTCTTAAAGGAAAAAGGCATTCGATTTGTTCCCGAACCAACCGGATCGGCATGGCAAACTTACAATAGCCTGGCCGACAGCGGTCACGTCGGGGCTTGCTTCCATGTGGGTTGTTAAAAATGTAACGATCAGGTTCCATTTCGTTGAAGGTACAACCGATAGCCCCAGAGCTGGGAAAATAGCATCCCTGCGAGCATCAACACGCAGCCGGAGATTTCACGCATTGAAAGAATTTCGTTTAATATGATCCAACCACCCAAGGCTGCAAAAACCGTTTCCATGCTGAGGATGATGGCCGCGTGGGCAGGATGCGCATTTTTTTGAGCGACCACCTGTAAGGTATATGCAATTCCTACAGAAAAGGCGCCGCCATAAATAATCGGTAGGGCCGCTTGATAAATCCTGGTCATAACGATTACTTCGGTAAACAACGCCACAATTGAACTTAAAGCGGAACAGATGACAAACTGGACGAACGCAATCTTCACCGGATTCATGCGTGGAGACAACCAGCCGATGATCAGCACATGGACAGTCCAAAAAAACGCGCCGATTAATACCAGAAGATCACCGTATTTAATAGTAAACTGCTCGGTAACGCTGAGTAAGTAGAGCCCCGCCGTTGCCGATACCGCGCCGATCCAAGTGCCGACATCGGTGTGTTGCCTTAAAACCAGGCCGAAAATTGGTACCATGACCACGTACAACCCTGTGATAAACCCGGCTTTTCCCGCCGTGGTATAAATGAGTCCCACCTGCTGCAATGAAGCGCCCATAAACAATACGCAGCCGGTGATCCCACACATCAGGATCATCGTTTTGCGACCAAGATTCGAACGGGGTTGCCGTCGCTCGGTAACAATCAGGAAAGGGAGCAAGGTTAGACTTCCCAAAGCAAACCGCACACTGTTAAAAGTAAACGGTCCAACATAGTTCATGCCTACCCGTTGGGCCACGAACGCAAAGCCCCAGATCGCGGCGGTAAGTAACAGTAGCCCGTTTGATTTTAAAATGCGATCTTCCATGGAATCAGATTCTTCGCAAACCTAAAGATATAGTACTCTATGAAATGAGTAACTAAATAGAAGATACGGGCTCATAACTGATTTTCCCGACCGGTGCAATCATTATTGTCCCACTCGGGGAATGGGAGAAAAACCCTCGCTCTTAGGCGAAGACTTTAGGTTATTTGTTGATGCTGCCGCATGAATTCAAGGGTTCAAGGGGGCAAGGATTCAATGATTCAAAGATTCAAGCAAAGGCTGGGATGGTCTTTTGACTTGCCCCCTCGACCCCTTGGATCCTTGGAGCCCAAGCCTTCGGCTTTAGCCGAAGAGAATTGACTTTGTATCCGGGAGCCGCAACCAAATTCCTTAAACTTTTCAAGGGATTATATGAATCAAGAAAGGATCGCATAGAAAAATAAGACGCCATTTAACATTTGAAGCAGACTCCTTTGTCGACGTGAAAGACGCCAGGGTGGCAGAAGAAAAGCGACAAAGAATCCGCCGGTCGCATAAAAGATGGTGAAAAGACGAGCGTTACCGGGTCTCCAGGCGGGAATCAGCGTCATGAGATAGAAATAGCCGAGCAGGGCCACGGCAACGGCCTTTAGCCGTCGCGGGGCTTTGAAGACCGCATACAGGACCGCCGGAAGAATCAGAAGAAAGGCGAAGGGGCCGAACCAGCTCAGATCCGTACCGGTGGCCCAAACGATTTTAAATGGTTCAACGGCTCCCTGATCGGCAAACAAACTTGCCACCGGTCCATCATGGACCCTTTGGAACCAGGTCGCAGGACTCAGGTCAAAAACCCATTGGCTGACCCGCTCGATCAGTTGGGTTAAATGTATACTTTCAAGGAGATAACGGCCCATATTTGCCAGGGCTCCTGTGATACCATCCGGATTTAAAGGAGGTGTCTCAAAATCGGGGAGGATGGTTCCCGTTGCACCGCCGGCGAATTTTTTTACCAGCCAGGATATTTGAGAGAAGATCAATACCGGAACAAGTGCCAGTCCCGCCTTTAATCGCTGGCGTTTGACGATGGCCCACCAGCTCTGAAACCCATGCCGCCGGTACATCAATAACAGCCCAAGCGGTACAAGTATGATTGGAAAAACGACTGAAAGCATTTGGCTTGAAATACCGAATAAGATTCCCCAAAGTACTAAGGCAAGGTCCCGGGCATTGGGCTGTTCAATGGTCCGATAGATCGCCAGTACGGAAAATACAGCGGCGGCGGCAGTCAGGATTTCCGTACCGGTAGCCGTGGCCAGGTAGACCAGCCGGGGCATGCTCACCACGATCACCGTCACGGTTATGGCCGTGGGCGGCCAGGCATACCGCCTTGCCAGGGCATAGGTGGCGAAAGCAATCGTCAGATACGCCATGAAACCAAATAAGCCGTATCCGTGATTTTCCGAAAAACGGTTCCAGAAATAGCAGAGTAAGTCAGGATTGCCGGGATCGGCAAAAGAAAATGGGCTTTGACGACACTGGAAAGCAGCGTCGATATTTAGTGCCTTATTGGCCAGTAACAACCAGCCGGCCGCCAAGACCGCTGTTGCCAGGGGATGGCTTTTGATAAAATTGATTATTTCTTTGCATAGAGGTCGTAATTGACTTTTGAATCGGTAGATCCCATAGCCGGCCAGAGCAATCATTCCCGCCTCTAGGGTCAGTGCCATCCATAACCAGCCGGCCATAAAGGCGATCCGGAAGGAAAAAGAAAACGCCATCAGGGGCAAAAACAGTGCATAGGCCGCCGCCTCCGCCATGCTGTTATCCCGGGATCGAAAAAACAGGAAACCGGCCAGAACCAACCCAACCATCTCAGCCACGGATAAAATCGGTACCGCGAAATCAGGCCACATTCGAATGGGCGGCCTTTTTTGCTTTAAGATGCATTACAATCTCGCTCATATAGTCTCTCATATCGGTTGCCAGGCGCCGGCACTCATCGCAATACACTTTCCGCCGGATATACCCATGAACATGGACTTGGTGCCGATACCAGGGAATATACGGCGTTCCTTTACAAAACTTCGCACCGCGATACTCGGCAATGGGACAGCCCGTGCACACCAGCATGTAGTAGATCCGGCAAGGAGGACAATCCAAAACACCCCCGTCGGTTCCCTTACCGGTAATAATACGATTCCACTTTCTCACTGAAGCCTCCATGATGCTAATTTTGTTCATGGTTCCCCCTCAAACCGATCATCGGTTAAGATGATTTTAGATTTTCCCAATATATCCCATGCACCTTTATGCTGCGCAAAATCGCCGGGGCTGCTTTTTTTAAATTGGCGCGGGCCATAACCCCGGCCGGACTGGTGTGGGTTTGATCGGCCATCTCTCGCAAAACGGCCTTGACCGATTGTTTCAATGCTTCGAGATGGTAGCCTCCCTCAAGTGTCATCACCAGTCGGCCGTGGCAACACGTTTCAGCCAGTTCCATCAGGCTGCGGGTTAACGCGGCGAACCCGTTCGCCGTCATCCGCATGCCGCCGATGGGATCTTTGCGATGCGTATCAAAACCGGCCGACACCAAAATCAATTCCGGTCTGAACATCTGTGCCACGGGCCAAAGAACTTTATCGAAGAGCAGCAGGTACTCACCGTCACCGTACCCGCGGGATAAAGGGATATTGACCGTATACCCCTCCCCGGGGCCCCTTCCTGTCTCCGTAAACACACCTGTCCCCGGAAACAGGGGGTACTGATGGATGCTGAAATAGAATACCGACGGATCCTTTTCGAATATATGCTGAACGCCATTGCCGTGATGAACGTCCCAGTCGACGATCAGGACTCGTTTCAACCCCAGGACCTTACGGGCGAATGCGGCTCCCAGCGCAACATTGTTGAACAGGCAAAATCCCATGGCCCGGCTTTTTTCGGCATGATGACCTGGCGGACGGGATAGAACGAAAGCATTGTCGACAATTCCGTTTACAACACCGGTAATCGCTTCAAAGAGTCCTCCGGCGGCCATCCGGGCCGCATGATAAGAATCGGCCGACGTAAAAGTATCGGCCGTCAGGGCCTGGCGGGGCTGACCTGCCGTGGCAGCAATACGTTCGATATGCTCTGGGCCATGTGCCCAAAGCAACTCCTCCCGCCGTGCAGGACGAGATTTAATTTCCACGAACTGCGTCCTCATCTCGGGGTTGTCCAGCATCTGATAGACGGCATCGAGCCGGCGATGGCTTTCCGGATGTCCCTGTACCGGACGATGGGCCAGGTATATTTCGTCTTTGACTATACCGGTGCGGATTTGATTTCGGTTCATGAATTAGACTCCGAAACAGTTATTCATCTCGGTTTACCATCTGCAAACAGAGGGACCGTAAGCACGGCACACGAAGCGTGCCGCAAGGTATTTTCGGTGGTGGACCCGATGAACAAACGTTTTAACCGGCTTTTTTTTACCCCGACTACGATCAGATCCGGCTGATTTTCAGCTATATAACCAGATAGTGCTTCGTCTGGTCGTCCCGGTCGTAAAACGGTTTCGAACGAAAACCGATCCCGGGCCCAGGCAGGAATTCCGGCTACCAGCTTTTGTGCCTGATTTGCTTGCATGGTTTGTTGGACCTGTTGGTAAGGGGCATCGGTGGGATCCACAACGTCCGTATTCAACGGAGATGCGTTTGCGTGGAACAGGAAAAACCGGGTATCATTTTGAGCGGCCATCGTTAAAGCCATCGGTATAATCGGGTCCGGCTCGATGCACATGTCGCAGGCCACGATTATCTTCTGGTATTCCTGAAGATTGACGTTTTCCGATTCCGTCGGCCGAATGATCAACATTGGACGTGAGAGCACTCTCGCCATCCGTTCAACAACGGTCCCTAGAAACATCCGTTTAAACCCTGAAAGACCGTAGCTTGCGGCTACGACCAGATCAGTCCTTGATTTTTCGGTAAACCGTTCGAGTTCTTCCACCGGTTCACCGATCGCCACCGCCGGTGTCCAACCTACCGGACTGGTCGACATGAGCATTTCGATTTGTTTTTCGGCTCGAGCGGCCTGCGCGCGCAAGCTTTGATCACGCCCGGAAAGGCTGTCGTTGTATAGTGGATCTCGCGGCTGGCAGATTGCATGAAAGACCGTCAGCGATGCCTTAAAACGCACCGCTAGGTTTATACCCGCCTGGAGGACCGGAGTGGTAAATTCACTGAAGTCAATGGTACAAAGGATATGATCAATCTCGACGTCCATTTAGCGGCCCCCATGGTGAGACCTTCGAGCGGATGGATGGGAATCTGGTGACGATTTAGTGGTGCGAGTTGAGGTTAACGATATGTCATTCCGCTCATCCGGGAAAACGATATTGATTCAATTTAAATTAATCCATTGCTTCGTGTCAAGAAGTGAGATTCTTTAAAGATATTTGGCGCTCAAACCTACACAAACATGCCTTCGCCCGGGCAACCGGTAAGCTATTGATGATTTCAACGATAAACAAGGGCATATCGCTTCATTCCACAGCACACCGGGGAGCATTCACCCTTTGTAAAATATAGGCGGTATCTGGCGCTTGTCCGTTTTGAAGTGGACCATGAGAATGCCTGCCACGATGAATCCCAGGGCCAGCAAAATTTTCCAGGTGATCGGTTCATCGAGAACGATGCCGCCCAGTATAACCCCGGCAATGGGCATGATAAAAATGAATGAATGCAGTGCCACAGTCCCATAACGCTGCATCAAATAAGTCCACGCTAAAAATCCGAAAGCCGCGGTAATAACCGCCTGGTATAGCAGGGCACCAATCACCTTCATATCCGGATGAAAAATCATTTGCTGATCCCACAAGAATGCTTCGAGAAAGAAGATCGGCGTGGCCAAAATCATTTGGTACATAACGATCTGATACGGTTTGAATTGGCTGATTACGCGTTTGATGTAAACGGCGTTTATGGCCCACAGGAATGTCGCCACCAGGATGATGAGATCGCCGACACGTAAATCACCGGTTCCCCCGCCTTTCTTTTCCATAAATACGCAGGCCACCCCGCTAAACCCCAGTAGAATACCGAAAAATTTTCTCCGGGTGATTTGATCGCCGGGGATAAAAAAGTGCGCTAAAAACAGGGTGAAAAATGGTTGAAGATTGGCCAAAAGGGTCCCCCGGGATGCGTTGGATCGGCTGAGGCCCAGATAAAACAGAGATAACTGGCTGGCAAAGATAAAAGACAAAATCAAAAGCGGCCCAAGCTGTTCCCGGGAAATTCCGACCCGCCGCCCCGTACCCAGCGCCCACAATAAAATAATGACGGCTGCCAGGGAAAACCGTAAACCGGCAGTAGTGAACGGCCCCAGCCCCTGCAGGCTGACTTTAATGGCCACCGCATTGGCCCCAAACAAAACACATAAAAAGACGCTGAATAAGGCGGCACCCGCGCCGAGATCTTCATTACGGATATCAATGGGAGCCACGGTTAAAATCCTTTTGATAAGAGAACCAGAAAACCGGTGGACAGTATTTACAGACCCCGATCTCGATCATCGTCGACGATAGCTTTACCATTATTCTACCTGTTTTGACTATCAAATATCATTTCACGCAATCCATATGGACGAAGACGAAACCCAGCCCACTGCCAATCCCGCTTGACACCGTCCGGCACGACCATTACGTTTCGTTGCCGTTAGGTGGATACCATCGATTCTTTTAGTGTCTATCAATCGACCGACACTATTGAGAGGATACGGATTTTGACAAAAAATCGGTTAAAAATCGTTCGCGGCCTGGGCCTTTGCTCCGGGGGCCTGGACAGCATGCTCTCGGGGCTGGTGTTAAAAGATCAGGGGATCGATGTCACCTGGGTTAGCTTTGAAACGCCGTTTTTTTCGGCCGCAAAGGCCCGCCGGGCTTCGCAGACCACTGGCATCCCACTGATTGTTCGTTCGATTTTTCCCACTTATCTTGAAATGTTGAAAAATCCCGCCGCCGGGTATGGGAAATATATGAACCCTTGCATGGATTGCCACGCCCTGATGTTCAAGCTGGCGGGCGCAATGATGAAGGACGAAGGGTTTGACTTTTTATTCAGCGGCGAGGTGTTGGGCCAGCGACCCATGTCCCAGACTTTTCCTTCACTCCGATATGTGGCGAAACAATCCAGCATGGATGGATATATCGTCCGGCCACTTAGTGCGAAAAGGCTTCCCGAAAGTATCCCTGAAAAGCAGGGACTGGTTGACCGGGATCGGTTGCTGGATCTATCGGGCCGATCCCGAAAAGCCCAAATAAGTTTAGCCGCTCATTACGGTATCGCTACTTACCCGGCACCCGCCGGCGGGTGCTTGCTGACCGACAGAGGATACAGCAACCGCTTGCGGGACCTGTTCAGCCACCAGACCGCCTATACCGAACCCGAGCTGCATCTACTCAAGTATGGTCGCCATTTGCGGCTCAATCCCCATACGAAAATGATTGTAGGTCGGACCCGGGATGAAAACCAATCGATTACCAAGTTAATGGATCCCACCCGCGACACGGTGCTTAAAACCATGGGATATCCCGGCCCTACGGCGATCATCCCCGGCGGGGATGCCACGGAAACCGCTTTTGAGCAAGCCGCTGCTATTTGTGCCGGCTATAGCAAGGCTCCCGATCGTTCACGCGTTGATGTTCTCATTACCGCATCGAGCGGTCAACGGTTCATCCGGGTGACGCCGACCCCACCCGGGGATGTCAAGGATTTATTGATCCTATGATTCCGCGGCTCGAACTCGAAGTTGGCCGCAGGCGGCGGAAATATCCTGACCTTTACTGTCACGTACGATCGTGACATACCGCTGGTTCTGTAAAATTCCTGTAAATCGCTCAATCACCGCATCGTCGGGTTGAGCAAATGAAATTCCTTCAAATGCGTTAAACGGAATCAGGTTGATCTTGGCCCAGGCCGGGTTGAGTAATCGGGCCAGGCGTTCGGCATCGCGGGGTGAATCATTGACATCTTTTATCAGGATATATTCGAAGGTAATTTTTCGACGTTTTTTCAAGGGATAGCTGCGGCAGGCTTCAATAAGTGTTTCGATAGGATATCGGTGGTTTATTGGCATCAGACGGTTACGGGTGCGGTTGTCGGTGGCGTTTAGGCTAACTGCCAGGCTCACCGTGGTATCCCGGCCCAGTTTGGCCATATTTGGAACCAGTCCCGCCGTGGAGAGGGTTACCCGCCGTCCTGAAAACGCCAGCCCAAAACTGCCATCGGTTATCGTCGAAAGGGCGGAGACGACGTTTTCGTAGTTGGCCAGGGGTTCACCCATCCCCATAAAAACAAGATTGGTCAGGCGTCCCGGGTCCTTTAACTCGCCGCGGATATCCCGCACCTGGGCCAGGATCTCCCCCATGGAGAGATTGCGCACAAAGCCACCCTGGCCGGTCAAGCAGAATCGACATCCTTGGGCGCATCCCACCTGACTGGAAATGCATAACGTATCGTGATTCCTCTCCGGGATGAGGACGCATTCGATGTAATTACCGTCGTGCAGCCTGAACAGATATTTCCGGGTGCCATCCGTGGCTGTTTCCATTTTTACCTTATCAAGCCGGGAAATGAAAAATTTTTCAATCAGACATTTCCGCAACCGTTTACCCAGATCCGTCATTTGATTGAAATCATTTACGTGACGGGCATACACCCATTTGAAAATTTGACCCGCATGAAACGGTTTGGCGCCCTCGCTCTCAAGCCAGGTCTTGAGCGCCGGTAAGGTCAGTTCTTTGAGATCTAATTTTCCCTGACTGATATTCATCTGTATAGGATCAATCCTTGACATAATCATATGATTATATTATTTTGAAAGATTTAGCAATCAGTGCCATTCAGTATCAATTATCAACCGTGATAGAGATTACTTTCAAAGATCTCTGACAGAAACGTGATGTTTGACTCGTTAACCGACAAACTAAACAGTGTTTTCAAACAGCTCAAGGGGCACGGTAAGCTGTCTGAAAAAAATGTTGAGCAAGGCCTCAAACAGGTCCGCATGGCCCTTCTTGAAGCCGATGTGCATTACCGGGTCGTCAAGAAGTTTATTGCCGATATCAAACAGCGCGCCTTAGGCCAGGAGGTACTGGGCAGCCTGACACCGGGTCAGCAGGTGATCAAGATTGTTAATGAAGAGCTGACCCGCCTAATGGGTGAGCACCACGAGGAATTGGGGCTCAAAGGGACCCAACCCGTAGCGGTGATGCTGGTGGGGCTCCAGGGATCGGGGAAAACCACCACAGCGGGAAAGTTGAGCGTTTTTTTACGTAATAGAGGGAAAAAGCCCTATCTGGTGCCGGCCGATGTCTATCGCCCCGCAGCCATCGACCAGCTGACAAAATTGGGTGGCCAGCTCGATATCCCCGTATTTGCATCCCAAACGAACATGGATCCGGTGGGTATCTGCCAGGCGGCACGGACCGCAGCCCATTATCAAGGCTGTGATGTAATGCTGCTGGATACCGCCGGGCGGCTGCATGTGGACGAAGCCCTGATGGATGAGCTTCGCCGGATCAAGACGGCGGTGAATCCGTCGGATATCCTTTTTGTGGCTGACGCCATGACGGGCCAGGATGCTGTCAACAGCGCCAAAGCCTTCAACGACGCCCTGGACATTGGGGGCGTTGTATTGAGCAAGATGGATGGTGACGCCCGGGGCGGGGCCGCAATTTCTATTAAATCCGTCACCGGCAAGCCGATCAAGTTCATCGGCGTGGGTGAAAAATCCATTGATTTCGAGCCGTTCCACCCCGAACGCATGGCCTCGAGGATTCTCGGTATGGGTGACGTGCTCACCATGATCGAGAAAGCCCAGTCCGTCGTTGATGAAAAAAAAGCGGTTGAGCTTGAAAAAAAAATACGCAAAAGTCAATTTACTTTAGAGGATTTCAAGGATCAGATGGTGCAAATCCGGAAAATGGGATCACTGACCGATTTGATCGGGATGATCCCCGGAATGGGACGCAAGCAATTAAAAAATCTCAAAGTGGATGACCGGGAATTTGTTAAAATCGAGGCGATGATTAATTCCATGACGCCCTTGGAAAGACGGAAACACGCCATTATTAACGGCAGCCGCCGAAAAAGGATTGCCAAGGGAAGCGGAACCAGTGTACAAGAAGTCAATAAGCTATTGAAAAATTATGCCCAAGTGATGAAAATGATGAAAAAATTCAATAAGGGCGGGATGCGCGGATTGGGCCGCGGCATGCTTCCGTTTTAAATTTCAGTGCATAGGAGAGAGAATGCCCGTTAAAATCAGACTGGCCAGACACGGTGCCAAAAAAAGACCATTTTACCGTATCGTTGCGGCGGATATTGAGAGCCCCCGTGACGGAAAGTTTTTAGAGATACTGGGGACTTATGATCCTCTCAAAGATCCGGTGGCGGTGTCCCTCCAAACCGACCGGGTTCAATTTTGGATGGGCCAGGGAGCCATCCCCACTGACACCGTTAGAAGTATTTTGAAAAAAGAAGGTGCTTTTTCCGGGGCCGAGTAGTGGTGTCGTCACCTGTTCCATGCGGGCGATAGAGGAGGAAGTATGAAAGATCTGATTACGTATATTGCCAAAGCCCTGGTGGATAATCCGGAGCAAGTGACTGTAAACGAGGTAGAGGGAAGCCAGACTTCAGTGTTGGAACTCACTGTGGCCAAGGAAGATTTAGGCAAGGTGATTGGCAAACAGGGCCGAACCGCCAAAGCCATGCGAACTATTTTAAGTGCCGCCTCGGCAAAATTGAATAAACGCACGGTGCTGGAGATTGTTGAATAGTCTAATCGGATGATAAATAGCAACCGCCTGGTTCCCATGGGAAAAATTGTAGGGGCCCACGGGAGAACCGGCACCCTTAAGGTGTTTTCTTACGCGGAGTCCCAGGCGACGATCACCACTGGCACCACGATTTTTTTAAAAACACCCCAAGGAGGCATACAAAAAAGGGTCATCAAGTGGATCAAACCGCATCACCGCCACCTGTTAATTTCGCTTAAAGGCGTGGATGACCGTATTAAGGCTGATTGCCTGAAAGCATCGATTCTTTTGGTTGACCGTAACCGTTTGCCCGAGGTGGAGAAAAATACGTATTATTGGTGTGACCTTATCGGGATGAAGGTAAATAATAGCGATGGGGTTTACATGGGCGTCATTGAACGGATTATTGCCACCGGCGCCAATGATGTGTACGTCATAAAGGATCGGGAAAAAGAGATCCTGATTCCAGCTCTTGCCTCGGTGGTCAATCAGGTTGACTTAGAAAAACGGTGCATGCAGGTCACCTTACCGGAATACCTGTGAAACGGCCAATTCCGGTTAACTAGTGTCCATCCATTAATTGTTTTTTTTAAGATGTGCACCTGGTGACGTTTCCAATTCAGAAATGAGGATTTTTGTCCAAGGTCAAGGAAATCAAGGGGTTGCGCGGAGGTATACGGTGGTATGCCGCACAAGCGATCCCGCCGATTGACGCCGAGATTGGGCAAAAAGACCATTTATGGATGGAAACTAACTATATACCGGCCTTTCCGGGCCGGTTTTTTTATCAGTGCACCATTGAATGTCGCCAATGTGAAAAATATTGATGCAATTTTCGATCCTAACGATTTTTCCGGAGATGTTCACCGGCTTTCTTGAATACGGGATCATTCGGCGGGCCATCAAGCGGAACCTTATCGCTACAAGTATCATTAACATCCGTAGCCATGCTGCCGGTCGTCACCGGACCACCGATGACCGCCCTTACGGCGGTGGCAACGGTATGGTGATGAAACCCGAACCCCTGGCGGGTGCTATCAGGCAGGCGGTCAACCGTTTTGCGGATACGCTGACCATCCATTTGACTCCTCAGGGGCGGGTGTTCGATCAGGATACGGCCCGGGAACTTACGCGAACGGATCATATCGTGTTGATTTGCGGACGGTATGAAGGGATTGATGAGCGAATCTGCGAGACGTTGGTGGATCGCGAATTGTCCATTGGTGACTACGTGCTGAGCGGGGGTGAGGTGGCCGCCATGGTCGTTATCGACGCCGTTACCCGGTTGCTGCCTGATGCTTTGGGAGGTGATCATTCGGCCGATACGGACTCTTTTGCCGATCAGCGATTGGCCCATGCCCAATATACGCGACCGCGGGAATTCGAAGGTAGGGCGGTACCGGACGTGTTGTTCTCTGGAAATCATCGGGAGATCGATTGCTGGCGAACCCAATCAGCCATGATTCGTACATTATTAAAACGACCGGATCTTTTATCCGAACGTTTGTTAAATGACGAGGAGGTCCAAATTCTGAAAAAATGGTATATTGAGATAGGCCGGATTATTAAATTCAGCGAGACAAACGGCTAGTGATCAACGATTCGTGGCTTCGGACAAGCTTATAAACAGAACCAACGTCCATGTGGCCCTGCTTCATTATCCGGTCTTGAATAAATCCGGAGAAACCATCGTGTCGGCGGTGACACCGATGGACTTACATGACATATCGCGGGCGGTGCGAACATATGGGGTAGACCAATTTTTTGTGGTAACACCCTTAAAAGACCAGCAGAAATTGGTGCGAAGCGTAATAGATCACTGGATACAGGGATACGGTGCGACCTACAACCCGACCCGGCGAAAGGCCCTTGAGACGGTAAGGCTGACGGATACACTCGAATCAGTCAAATTGGAGATCCGTTCCCTCGACCGCGTTGCCCCGAGGGTCGTGGTGACCAGCTCAAGGGAACACCCCGCCAGCATTTCTTTTGAAACGTTGGGTGGGATGCTTGACGATGACAAGCCCCACCTGCTGGTTTTCGGTACGGCCTGGGGATTGGCACCGGAAGTGATTCAAGAGGCCGATTATTGCCTTCGCCCGATACGGGGGCGGACGGCGTATAATCACCTGTCGGTTCGATCGGCCGCAACTGTTGTGCTGGATCGGTTGTTGGGATGCTGAAGCCAGTTGGCTCGTGAATTCTGGCTGGCCAGGCCGGCTTACCTGTAAATGCGAAGAACATTACTTTGAGACCTTTGAAAAATGTTAATTTTTTTTCAAATAGAAGGAAGGCGTGAAATTTAGCCATAAGATTAAATGTTGAGCGATACGCCGAAATTGAGCAAAAAGAGGTGTTTTCACGGTCCCACATAATCATTAATAGAATTGATAGCCAGTTAAACATATTAATAAACTGTTCATTCGTGTTCATTCGGGAGGAACCATGGAAAAATTGAAACAAATCGAGAAAGAAAACATGCGTCTGGATCTGCCCCTTTTTGATGCCGGGGATACGGTTAAGGTGTATGTTAAGATCAGTGAAGGCGATAAAGAACGGACCCAGGCATTTCAGGGTGTGGTGATTAAAAAACGAAAAGGTACGACCAATGCCACCTTCACCGTCCGCAAGGTATCGTATGGTGTTGGTGTAGAGAGAATCTTTCCACTGCATTCACCGAATATTGATCAAATTGAGGTGATCAGCCGGGGGCGGGTGCGCCGGTCGAAAATTTACTATCTGAGAAAATTACGGGGTAAGGCGGCAAGAATTCGCGAGCGCCGGGAGAATTAAAGGCCGGTAGGACGCCATTCTTGCTGGCCGAACCGTAAGGTGCCGATGGAAGCTGATCTGTGGTGTCTAGAATATGATGCCGGATTCCGTGGATATCAATGCGTGGCCGGAATCGATGAGGCCGGACGGGGACCTCTGGCGGGTCCCGTGGTCAGCGCGGCGGTGGTTTTGCCGGTTGATTTCAAGGCGCCCGGTTTGACTGATTCCAAAAAAATCCCGTCCAAGAAGCGCGATCATTTTTATAACCTGATTTACCACCGGGCCGTAGCCGTTGGGATCGGCATTATCGATCCCATTTTCATTGACCGCCATAACATTCTAAAGGCGGCCCTTTTATCCATGGCCTTTGCCGCAGCAAATGTAAAACCATCCCCCGACTACCTGCTCATTGATGGCCCCTATGGTATCCCCAGCGATCTCCCCCAAAACGCCGTGGTGGGTGGTGACTCAAAAAGCATTTCCATCGCCGCCGCATCCATCGTGGCCAAAGTGACCCGGGATCGATTGATGACTGCGTATCATCAGGAATATCCGCGATACAATTTCGCTCAGCACAAGGGCTACCCGACCCGGTTGCACAAGGAGGCTTTGCGGATTCATGGATGCTGTCCAATTCATCGTAAAACCTTCAAAGGGGTGCCTCCCCTTCAGCATGTCGGAGCCGAGATGGCATGACCGCTAAATCCCATCGTTTCGGTAAAAAGAATGAAAAACTGGCCGTCGGCTTTCTAAAACGCCGGGGATACCGTATCATCGAACGTAATTTTCGTACTAGAATGGGAGAAGTTGATATTATTGCCGCGGATGGTGATACCATCGTCTTTGTGGAAGTAAAGGCCCGCCGTTCCGGGTGGTATGGCCATCCTAAATTTGCCGTTACCCCTGCCAAACAGCGCCACTTGTCGATTGCGGCGCTAGTCTATCTTAAAGAAACCCGTAACACTGGTGCCAGGGCCCGTTTCGACGTGGTTACGGTCCAATATGCCGGTGATATGCCCACGGTCGAACATTTTCAAAATGCCTTCGAACTTGCCTACGGATAGCAACTGGATTCACACCGGTCCGGGCACTCTCTACGTTGTGGCCACGCCGATCGGTCACCGGGATGACATCACGATTAGGGCCATCAGGGTTTTGACCGACGCGGATGCCGTGGTGGCCGAAGACACCCGACACACGGGCCGGCTAATGGCTTATTACAAGATTT
>Ga0316198_10000116_pt1 | contig 33741 bp, 28 predicted proteins | sample OudBieAanoxic_MG_FD_204935 | JGI IMG/M metagenome (GOLD analysis project Ga0316198, IMG submission 204935) | Coastal sediment microbial communities from Oude Bieten Haven, Netherlands - site A anoxic | ecosystem: Environmental > Aquatic > Marine > Coastal > Sediment | place: Netherlands... | reverse complement strand
CGTGGGACGGTGCCATCGATCGAATCGCTTCGGATCCAGCTATTTCCGAGGTGATCCTCTCGGGTGGTGATCCTCTGACGGTGCCCGATTCTCGGCTCGAGGTACTTGCGCGCAAACTGGCCGCGATACCGCAACTGAAGAGACTGCGAATTCACACTCGCATGCCGATCGTGCTCCCGCAAAGGGTCGATGGGGCGTTGACCTCGTGGATTGGCAGCCTCGGTTTGCCGGTCGTCGTGGTCGTGCATGTCAACCACGCCAATGAGATCGACGAGGAGGTTCGACGCGCACTAGCCGCCCTCGCCACGACAGGTGTGACCCTCCTCAACCAGGCGGTGTTGCTGGCTGGAGTCAATAATTCGGTAGATGCCCTGGCAGATCTCAGCGAGAGCTTGTTCGTCGCCGGTGTGCTGCCCTACTACCTCCATATGCTTGACCCAGTATCTGGGGCGGCTCATTTCGAAGTCTTGGATGACGAAGCCAAACGCCTTCACGCAATGTTGGCGGCCCGGCTCCCGGGCTATCTCGTGCCGAAATTAGTACGAGAGGTCTCCGGCGCCCCAGCCAAGCTAGGCGTCGATCTCTGGCGTTGAAGCGACCAAGTAAAATGTCATCCCGGGCGAGCGACTTGTGACGGCGTAGCCGAAGGCGAAGCCGCAAGCGAGTCGGGAGATCCCGTCAACTCAGGTGTGTGACGATCGACCCCATATCAACAACCATCTTGTGGCAGCGTTCGAAGGTGTCGGGGCCGTGCTTTTCATTCTGTTTTTCGAACTCCTGGCCGAGCACCTCGAACTCCTGTTCGGTCAGGGTCTTGCGCGCCATCGGGTAAAAGACGTGGTCCTCGATGTGGATGTGGTGCCGTAACAGTGAGGCGTAGGCGGCAACGTTTTCGAGCAATTCGCCAGTTTTGATCGGATCGTTGGCTGCGTAACCCGGCACCGCAGTCTCGATCCCCGTGACGAGCGAGCGCCCGCGCTCGTGCTCGTAGCGCAGTGCCTCGAGCTGGGCGTCGACGTCGCCCTGCTTTTTCTGGGCGAGCTGGACGAAGAGCACGTGCTCCTCCTTGAAGTGGTGGTAGTGGTCGGCGAAGGTCCGGGAAAACTCGACCGCCTTTTCAAAAAACGCCTCCGACGGGTGTTGACCATCCTCGATCTTCTCTGCGGCCATCGACAGAACGTCGAGGTATTGACGGATCAGGCCGTGCTCGTTGGACAGGGTCTCGATCGGGTCCATATTTCTCTCCTTGTGTACCTGCGATCTCCAGTTGCGGATCATCCACCTCGAGTCGCGCGACGGCCAGCGAGAGGAGGTCAACGAATCGTCGAATGAGACCATGCTCATTCCTCAGGATCTCTATCGGGTCCATTTCCATTGCCTCGATTTTCCGTGATGTTCTCAGAAAGAATCTAGGGCCCGCCTTGACCGAAGTCAATTGTTGCGACGATCACGTGGTGCGGAGGATGGGTCGTGTGAGGCACGTCGCCCCGCCCTCGGCCTTGAGCGAAAGCTCATCGCCGCGGTAGGTGAGGACTTCACAACCTGCAGCCTCGAGGCGGGCCCTGGTGACCGGGTTTCCCTCGATCATCAAACAGCGCCGCGGCGCCAGCGCGAGCACGTTGGGCCCCATCGTCGGGTACTCCTCGTCGGGAACCTCGACCATTTCGATCCCACGGTCGGAGAGCAGCTCGACGAACGGCACCGGTAGCAACGGGAGATGGACGACCGCCAGATCGTGGTCGAGCATCGAGATGATCGACATCAGGTGGAGACAGGAAATTGGACCGTCGCCGTGCGGGAGCTGGACCTCGATCGTCTCGACGCCGACAGGACGGAGGGCGGCGGTGAGCTGGCGGAGACCTTCGGCATTTGTGCGATAGCCTCGTCCGACAGCGAGCGTGTCGTGATCGAGCCACAGAAGGTCGCCGCCCTCGGCGGTCGCCTCGCCCTCGAGCGTGGCGAGGGTCGGGACCCCGAGATCCTCCAGGGTCGTACCAATGGCGGCCTCTTCGCCGTGTCGCTGCTCCTTGCCCATGCGCAGAATGACGGATCCCTCGTCGGTGACGATCACCGGATCGTGCGTGAAGATCGCGTCGGCGTGCTCGGGAAGCTCCGCCTCGTGGTAAAGCACCTCGCAGCCGGCCTCGCGAAGGGTGGTGACGAGAGCGTCGTGCTCCGCCTGGGCCTGTTCGAGTTTGGGCTGCGAGACGTAGTGCCAGTGCGCCGGGTCAGCGCTGCCGAAGGCTTCGTCGGGTCGGCGAACGAGGACCTTTTTCAGGGGTTCGACCATGCTCTGGGAACCGTATGTCTTCACGTTTGATCTCCCGCGTCATCGAGACGGACCGGGCCCGCCTGTAAGGACGTAAAACGCCGCAGGTGGACCTTGCCTGGGGCGAGGCCGCGCGGTTTTGTGACATCACCGGCGCGGGCCATGTGGACCGCCACTTTTCCGCCGCGTCGGGCTTTTGAGTAGCCGGCGGCAAGGCCGGCCGCGAAGCGCTTGGTCTCCCGCGGCAGTGCGTCGAGGTTATCCGGGTTACGGACCACGACGTGTGAGCCCGACTCGCTCGTGACATGGAACCAGAAATCTCTGGGTGCCGCGAGCTTGATTGACAGGATATCGTTGTCGCGGGCGGTGCGTCCGACCAGGACGATCATCCCATCCGGGCTTTCAGCCACCCGTGCTACAGATTTGCCTTGCCAGATCCCCGCGTCGGGATCGGACGGCGGCGGCGGCCCTTTTGAACGTGCCATGCAGACATCATAGCGACCGATGAGTGGGTTGATGGTCTGGCTTTGAGATTCTTTTTGAACCGCAGAGAGCGCAAAGAGCGCAAAGACGTCGATAAAGCTCATATTATGAATATCTTGGCGGCTATCTTTGCGGTCTTAGCGTTCTTCGCGGTTCAAGAACCGACTCAATGACCTGGCGCAACGAAGGTCACTGATAATCGTTGAAGACGGGAGCAATGAGGGCTGGATCGTCCGACATGATCCCGGTGGCTCCGAGGTCAAGCAGCCGGCGCGCCTCTTGCGGATCGTCCACCACCCAGTAGTCGACGCGGAGACCGAGGGAGCGACAGCGAGAAATGAACCGGCGGCCGTCGAGCCGGATCCCGCTGTGCACGACTGGAATGTGGGCGGAGTTGCCGGAAACGAATCTCTTCGCCAGCGGTGCGGGCAGGAAGCGAAGCGCGGCCACTTCTGTTTTAGAGAGCGTCGTGCGACCCGGGTAACCCAGCTTTCGAATGCGGTGGACCACCCTGTTGCTGAAACTCGCCAGGGTCACCCTGTCCTCGGCACCGTGGCGTGCCACGACCTCGAGCAAGGGAGGGACCGCTTCCGGTTCGTCGGGTTTGAGGTCGATGCTCATCGGTGTCTCGGGAAAAGCCTCGAGGGTCTCCGCGAGACTCGGTATGGAGTAGTGGCCGAGATCGTCGCGACCGGTGCCGGTGGCGACGTTCCATTTCTTGACCTGGTCGAGGGTGCTTGTTCTGATCTGCTCGGCGACCCCGGCCATCCGCTGTCCGTCCGGATCGTGGGCAACTACGAAATGTCCGTCGGCGGTGGGGTGGACATCGATCTCGAGCGAATTGGCGCCGTCGGCCAGTGCCCGCTCGAAGGCCGGCAGGGTGTTTTCCGGCAGATGCGCGGGCGCCCCGCGGTGCCCGTAGAGACGAAGTCGATATTCCCGATCACTCACGCTGCTCATTCTAGCCTGCGCCGAGGCTGAGAATTCTCGCGGCCGTCTATGATGTGTGGGTTCGCGATGCACGCCGGAGGTGCCCATGTCGGATCGAATGCTGCGGCAGTTCATGGAAATGGTTCAGATTGACTCGGAATCGGCGCCCAGAATGAACACTCCACAGAAGAGTGCATCGAGGTCGCGGACATGGAGAAGGCGGTCAAAATGCTGGTCGAGATCTTCAGACTCGTGGCGAATGAGGCCTGACGACGAATCTTCTCCGAGCCGTGCCAAGCATTCCCGTTTCAGACTGTTAGTTTGTCAGTCTGATCGATGATCAGCAATATCGGTTGAAGGCGACGGGCCCAACCACAACCACGAAGGCACAAAGGCACGAAAGAATTCCCCAAGGAAATCATCTTAGTGAGTTCTTGGTGAACTTGGTGTCTTCGTGTTCTTGGGTGCGCGGTTAGAATCCCGACTCCGATTCAGGTTTCACATCGACGGATGGCGCAGGTGAAAGCCGGTCGCCTCCTGATAGGCCCTCGCCAACAGCAACGCCTCTGAATCCCGGAACAGATTGCCGCAGACGGTGATGCTGGTCGGGGTGCCGTTGGCCCGGAAACCGTTGGGCACGACCACCGCAGGGTGGCCCGTGAGATTGGTGATGCGCAGGTTGTCCCCCCGGGTCGGCGAAAGGTAGACGTCGATACCGTCGAGAATGCGGGCCATTTCCCGCATCGCGATGCGGCGCACGCGATTGGCCTGGATGTACTCGACCGCCGGCACGGCGCGGGCTGTTCGGAGGCGGTTGGGCCAGGCGCTCGGATCCTGGCGTACAAGCGTGTCGTCGACATTTGTCCGCGTCATTTCGTCGAAGGCCGCTGCCGCCTCGACTCTGAGTATGAAGCCGAGAGCGCCGATCGGCACCTCCGGCAGCTCGAGAGGAACGAGGTCGATGCCCATAGACCGTACGGTCTCAAGAGTGGCCAGGTTGAACTCATGCCATTCGCGCTGGTCCTCACTGGGCTCGGTTTCGAAGTCCGATCGCAGGTAGCCGACCCGGAGATCGCCGGGGTCACGGTCAACATCCCAGCTAAAGGGCATGTCGATGACCGTTTCGTCGCGACCATCCGGGCCGTTGATGGTGTCGAATACGAGCGCGCAGTCCTCGACCGCCCGGCAGATTGGCCCGATTTTGTCCATGCTCCAGGACAGAGCCATGGCGCCGTGACGGCTGACCAGACCAAACGTCGGTCGCAGGCCGGTCGCGCCGCAGCGGGTGCACGGCGACAATATCGAACCTCGCGTCTCGGTGCCGATGGCGAAACCTACCAGCCCCGCAGCGACAGCTGCCGACGACCCGGCAGAGGAACCCCGTGAGCCCTCTTCGGGGTTCCACGGGTTGCGGGTCTTGCCACCGAACCAGACATCGCCGTTGGCAAGGGCGCCCATGGTCAGCTTAGCGACCAGCACAGCTCCTGCTTTATCGAGGTGGCGGACGACGGTGGCGTCTTCGTCGAATTGCTGCTCCCTGAACGGAGTCGCGCCCCAGGTCGTGGGATAGCCCCGCACCGCGAGAAGGTCTTTTGCCCCCCACGGGATGCCGTGCAGGGGACCCCTATACCGGTTTTCGGCGAGCTCACGGTCAGCGCGCCGTGCCTGCGCCAACGCACGCTCCTCGGTCAGGGTAATCACACAGTGGAGGGTCGGATCATGGCGCCTGAGACGCTCGATATACATTTTGGTGAGCGCGACCGAGGAGACTTTTCGAGTCCGGACGAGGTGCGCGAGCTGGGTGACGGGCAGAAAGGCCAGCTCTTCGAGATCGTCCGGCACGGGGATCGTCGGAGGGCGGCTCGGCCGGAATCGGCGAAGGCCGGGATCATATTCGAAACCCGGCAGCCTGGGATCGAAGTGGAGGGCCGGTGAAACACTGTTGTCGAGGGCCACTTTCCGGATCTCGGCATAGTCCTCGCGGAGCTCGTTGATCCCCCCAACCATGAGATCGCGTTCTGCTTCTTCAAAATCAAGTCCAGCGATTTGGGCCGCATGGTCGATGTCAGCTGCCGTGATCGCGGCCTGCGCGGCAGCCGCCCACAACTGATCTGCGGCCAGGCCCGCGATACTGAAGCCGCCGAGAAAGGCCATGAACCGCCTACGGTCGATATTTGGAGATGAAAGCGCTGTCGGCATGATGCGTGGTCCTCCTGGGTGAAGAGGTTAACAGGGGATGACTACCACCCGCCCTACCGAAACCACGAAGGCGCAAAGACACGAAGTAGTGCACCAAGAAAATTCTCTTAGTGAATCCTTGGTGAACTTAGTGTCTTCGTGTTTTAGGGTGGGTGGGTGGAAGTTGGCAAGAAAAATCCGAGTTCGAGCTTGGCGGCGTCGCGACGAAAGTTGGTGAGATGTGTGGGCTATCGTCCACAAGTCATCATTGCGGCAGGTGAGATGGCGGCGGCGGCCGGAGGCAGCTGCTGCACTTCGGTGCGGCCAACAGTCTCCACGGTACCCCTGTCGACAAGCTCGCGGGTGACGGCGACAGCAGGGGAGCGCGTTACGATCGTTTTCGGCTGCATGCGGTCACCGAAGAGCTTGAGCCGGAGCTTCCAGAGACTTGCCAGGGCAATGGTGGCGAATCCCGCGGCACGCTCCCAAAGATGCCGGCCAAAGTGGTGGAAGGCGCGTTCATAGAGCTGATTCGACCGTCTTCGCTCCAACGGGTTGACGGCGTTTCGCGCCACCGCAGGGAGGATCAGGCTCCAGCTCCGCGCCTTGTCCCTGCACTGCACCAAACGTGCCTCGAGGCAGGCGTCGCGATCGGACATGGCCGCAAGGTGTTCGTAGCCGCGCACTGCGGTTTCCGCCATCCTGAACATGGAACTCGAGTTCTCCTCGTAGTCCTGGCGAAAGGCGCGGTTGATCCACTCTTCCGGATCGTCGTCGTTGAATGCGGGGTGGTGGAAACTGAGGCGCTTCTGGCCGTGCCACTCCTGAAATGGAAGGTCCATCCGCAGGAGCCCGCGACGCTGTTGGTCCAGATAAAGTCCTGTCACGGGGATCGGGGTCAAGAGCATGAACTGTGCGAAGTCCGCCTCGAGACCCACCAGGAAGTCGATGTCATCCTGCATGTTCTCGGGTGTGTGGTGCTCCATGCACAGGATGCCCGACGCCAGGACCGCGATCCCTCGGTTCCGCAGGTCCTGGACCAGCTTTCGAGCGTCGATGCTGTGGTTCTTTGCGAAGGCAGACTGACGGCTGCTGCTTTCAAACCCGATCCACACCAGGTCCACCCCGAGGCGAACGAGATTGTCGAGACCGAAATCGGTGATCGCCTCCGCCGACGAGAAAATGTGGAAGCGGAAGAAGCGCTGGTGGTTTTCCATCTCCGAGAGCAGCTCGAGAGCCCGGTCACAGTTCTTGAGGAAGTTCTCGTCCATGACAAAAAAACTGTCGGTGCCCCGTTCGTCGGCGACTCGACGGGCGGTCTCGTAGAGGGCCTTGCCCGAGTCGAGGAAGGGGGTGTAACTCTTGCCGAAAAAGTGGGAGGTGGAGCAGAAGTTGCATCCGTTGACGCAACCTACCCCGGGTACAAGCAGACTGGACGCCGGCCTCTTCAGGGGAACGCCGAGAATGCTCATCCACTCGGCGCTCGGCAGCGAGGGGTGGTGGATCGGTTCATCCGGGTCCTGGCCGAGGTGCCTACGCATCCAGCGGATACCCTCGCCCTTGACCACGTGGTCGCAGTCGATCAGCCGTTCGACCCCTTCGATGGCCGCGCCGTGGCCACCGAGGATGATCTCAGCGTGCGGCGCTTTCTCGCGAACGATTCGAGCCATCTCCCGCGCTTTGTCGACATTCGGCATGATGAAGGAAATTCCCACGATGTCGTAGTCGCCTCCTTCGATCTCGCGGGCAAAGCGTTTCCGGCTCGGGAAATCGAGGATCGTGACGTCGGCGTCGATGTTGGCGGCGATGAAGTAGAGCCCGAAGGAGCGGTGGTGAAAGCGGAACGAGGCCGGTCCTTGTGCCTTCGTCACCTGATTATGGTAGAGCTCCATGATGTTCTCTTTGCGGCCGAACTCGTCGTCCACACCGTAGGGGCCAAAGACCCCGCTCAGAAGGATTTTCCTGGTCTTCTGGACTTCACTGAGTGATGTCAACTTCGTCTCCCGGCTCTAACTCGCGGCTGCTCTGCTGGCGACCGTTGCAGATGAGCGTAGGGAACCGAAGTCACGAAAATGTCATGACCGATCGAAGACACCAGCACCAACAGAACGGTGTGACAACGAGGGCGGAGAGCGCAATACTATGGGTGATGGATTCGGGACCTGATCAAGCCTCCAAACGAGACCCGACAGCGACCGCGCGGTCGCGGATTTCGGCGATGGCCGCCGACGCCATCGGCGATCGTCCGGCCGAGATGGTCACCCGCCTCCGCAAGCTCGGCCCCAACCTGAGCCTGACCGGTGTGATCGTGACCCTCGCCGTTGGGGTGATTCTGCCGGTCATCCTCTCCACATCGGTCGGCATCGTCAGCATCGCCCTGGGTGAGAGGGCCAACAATCTCGTGATAGGAGTGCTGGTGATTTGCTTCGCCGTCGCCTCGATCGGTGGCGCAGTGACCGCCACGGTGTTGGTCGGGCGCAAGGCACGCACCGCGAGGCTTCAGGCCGACTTTCTCGCCAATGTGAGCCACGAGCTGCGCACGCCCCTGTCCGCCATTCGGATGTACGCACAGACCCTGCAGACCGGGCGGCTGCAGGAGGACCCGCAAAAAATCGACGCGTGCCTTGCCACTATCGTTCGTGAAACCGAGTGGCTCGAGACCATCGTCGACAGGGTCCTGACATGGCGCAGCGCTTCCAAGGACCGGCTGGTGCTCGAGCTTCGGGTCGCCTCAGTGGCCGGAGCCGTTCTCACGGCCCTGCAACGTTTCTCCCTGCTGACCGCGCCGGGGGAAGTGGAACTCTCGACCGAGGTGTCGACCACCGCCCCGGTGGCTCACGACCCGAACGGAATCGTCACCGTGCTACTCAATCTGCTGATCAACGCCCACAAATACACCAGCGAGGACAAACGGATTACGGTCCGAGCCTTTGATCAGGACAGCGAGGTCGTGCTCGAGGTCGAGGACAATGGGATCGGGATCCCGATCATGGACCGCCTCCGAATCTTCGAACCGTTCTTCAGGGGTGATGACCGGCTCCGCGGCACGTCCTCCGGTGTTGGGCTCGGGCTCGCCATCACCAAGGCCGTGGTCGCTGCCCACCACGCGACGATTGAAGTCAACTCGAGCGAGGGTAGGGGGACCCGCATGATCGTGCGGCTTCCCGTGGCCTCGCCAGACATTTGCGAGACGAAAGCAACATGACGGTTCATGAGGACACCATCCTCGTGATCGAGGATGATCGGGCGCTGCGCGAGGGACTGGCCCTCAATTTCGAGCTCCATGGTTATCAGGTTGAGACGGCGGCGGACGGTGACGAAGGCATGCGCAAGGCCTTCGACATCAGGCCGGACCTCATCGTCCTCGACATCATGCTCCCCGGTTGGAGCGGTCTCGATATCCTGGCCGAGCTTCGCGGTCGTCAGCAGGATGTGCCGGTGCTCATCCTCTCCGCCCGTGGAACCACCGACAACAAGGTGGAGGGCCTCAACATTGGCGCCGATGATTACCTGGCGAAACCATTCGAGCTGCCGGAGCTGTTGGCTCGCGTCGAGGCCATGCTCCGTCGCCGCCGCGTCGAACAGCCTTCGCAACCGCTGGTCATCTTCGACCACGTGACCCTCGACCGGGACAATCGCCGCGTCTGTGTTCGAGGCACAGAGGTCACACTGTCAGCCAAAGAGTTCGATCTGCTCTGCTTCCTCGCGCTGACTCCGGGACGACCCCGGACCCGCGAAGAGATCCTCAACAACGTGTGGGGTTGGGATTTCGAGGGCTCGCCCCGCACCGTCGACAACTTCATCCGGTCGCTTCGGCGAAAGCTCGAACCGGTCCCCGGCGACCCACGGCACATCCTCACCACCCATGGAGTCGGCTACAAACTCAAGCCGTAAGTTCAACCTCCTGAAAAACTGGGTGAAGTTGTTGTAGGCGAGTTTTTTAGGGCGTGCAAGAAGCGCATTGAAGTTATCGATTGCGGGCCCTGTAGGACCCTTCTACAAAGGACCTCCATTCGGCGGCTATCCAGGAGTCAGCGCCTTTCGTCACAACCACAAAGGCACAAAGTCACGAAGGCGCCCACAAAGATTCCCCTTCGTGTAGTGCTTTGTGTCTTTGTGCCTTCGTGTTTGCGGCGTTTTTTCGTCGAGGCGAACTAGGACTCGACTTCTTCCAGGAGATGAACTGTAGGCGCGTCCTTTAGGAAATTTTGCAAAAGGCTGAGTTCAATGGCCATGTGGTAGCCTCGCGCCGATGGCGATGCAGAAGAACAGCTTGGGCAGACGTGGACCAGGGATGGTTGAAAACGCCATCAGCACGCTCAACGCGTGGATTGGCGATCACCTCTCACAGACCGGCAACAAGCTCCATCAGCCGATGGCCTTTTATCGGGACAACCGCCCGGTGTCGCCGGAAGACCTCGTGGCGCCCGCGACCGGCAAAGTCTGCGTGCTGGTCCACGGGCTCGGTTGCAACGAGTCTTTGTGGTCATTCCCCGCGCCCCACGAGGGAGGGGATTACGGCGAGCTGTTGGCGGAGCGGCGGGGATACGCGCCGCTCTACCTGCGCTTCAATACCGGGCTGCGCGTCTCCACCAACGGCAAACAGTTGGCAGAGCTCTTGGTGCGATTCTGTACCTGCCAGCACGGGGCCGTCACCGAGCTGCTGTTGATCGGGCACAGTCTGGGTGGGTTGGTCATCCGCAGCGCGTGTCATGAGGGCAGCACGGTGGGCCAGGACTGGGTATCGCTGGTGCGTCACGTTATCTACCTCGGTTCGCCCCATCTTGGGGCGCCCTTGGAGAAAACCACCAATCTGGCGACCAGTTTTCTGGGACTCTTCAATACTACGGCCACCCGGGTCATCCGCGATGTGTTGAATACCCGCAGCGCCGGCGTGAAAGATCTTCGCTTTGGGAACCTGGTCGACCAGGACTGGTTCGACGTTGACCCGGACGAACTCGGAAACAATCGCCGCATCCCCATTCCCTGGTTGGCCGGCGCACGCCACCATTTCGCCGTCGGTCAGGTGTTGTCGACGTCGGGGACATTTGGGGACGCCATGGTGGGGGCGGAAAGCGCCGCGGGCCGAGCACACGGCTCACAGCCAGGCGCGCCGGGCGGATCCGATGTGCAGGTGATGCCGGGGCTGGACCACCTGGCTCTGGCCCGGGATCCGGCTGTCTACGAACACGTCGAACGCTGGTTGAAGGACGATGGATAAAGAGGACTGGGAGCGGATCAAGGGACTCAGGCGTCTGATCCACGAAGGCGTTGGGCGGGGGGCGGATTTTGTAGAGAAGCACCATCGCCACGCTGCTAACAAGCCGTTTCAGGTGCTCGAGTCCATCAAGCCGCTCGCCGCGCCAACCTCGGTCGTGCGGAGCGTTCATGACGGGGTGCTTTCGCTCACTTACGGCAGTATTCGCGCCATCAATCAGGTCACCGAGAAAACTTCCGGCTGGGTGGTGGACACTCTGGCTGCGATGGACGGGGCTGACGAAAGCAAGCCTTGAACACAAAGAAACCAAGTACACCAAGAACCCACTAAGAAAATTATCTCAGTGAAATACTTCGTGGCTTTGTGCCTTCGTGGTTGTGATTGGGCGGACGGGATTCTCGGCCTTAGAAGAAACCGAGCTCGAGCTTGGCGGCCTCGGACATCATCTCCGGGTCCCACGGCGGGTCCCAGGTGACCTCGACCCTCGCCGAGGCAACACCGTCAACGGCCGCCACCTTTTCCTCGACCTCGGGCGGCAGGCTCTCGGCCACCGGGCACATCGGGGAGGTCAGGGTCATGACGACGTGGACATTGGATTCATTATCCACGTTGACCTCGTAGATCAGACCGATCTCGTGGATGTTGACTGGAATCTCGGGATCATAGATCCCCTTTAATACCTCGATAACTTGATCGCGAACATTGCTCATCAGCGTACTCGCAAATTCGATTTCGGATTTCGGATTTCGGATTTCGGATTTTTCCCCCATCCACCCTGGCAGGCGGGGACGGCATATGGGAATTCCGACTTCCGAATTCCGACTTCCGAATTCATTCGGTGGTAACCGAATCGTCGTCGCCACCGATCGCGGCGGAGAGTGTGTGCCAGGCGAGGGTCGCGCATTTCACGCGAACCGGGTACTCGCGCACGCCCTCGAAGACCTGCAGCTTGCCGAGCTCGAGGCCCTGCTCCTCGGCGACGCCGGTCAGCATTTCGTGGAATCCTTCGAAGATCTCCCTCACCTTGGCGACACTCTTGCCCTTGACCGATTCGGTCATCATCGAGGTCGAGGCGGTGCAGATGGCGCAGCCATGGCCCTGGAAGCTGATCTCCTCGATGACTCCGTCTTCGATCCTCAGGTAAACCTTGACGATGTCGCCGCACAGAGGATTGTGGCCATCGGCGCTGCGGGTAGCGCAGTCCATGACATAGCAGTTCCTCGGCTTTTTGTTGTGGTCGAGGATGATTTCCTGGTAGAGCTCGCGCATATCGGACATCAGCCGAAGACCCCCCTGACTTTCTTGAGACCGGCGACAAGGGCATCGATCTCCTCATCAGTGTTATACAACGCGAAAGAGGCGCGCACGGTTGCCGACAAGCCATAGCGCGCCATTACCGGCTGCGCGCAGTGGTGGCCGGCGCGGACTGCGACGCCTTCCGAGTCGAGGATGGTGCCGATGTCGTGGGGGTGGATGCCCTCCATCACGAATGACAGCACCGATGCTTTGCGCCTCGCCGCACCGACGAGCCGCACGCCCGGCACCGCGAGGACCGCCTCTGTAGCCTCGGACAGAAGCTGTGATTCGTGGGCAGCGACGGTGTCGATACCGTGGGCGTCGAGGTAATCCAGTGCGGCCGCAAAGCCGATGGCGCCCTCGATGTTGGGAGTGCCGGCCTCGAAGCGATGCGGTGGCTCGTTAAAGGTCGTGCCCTCGAAGGTCACCGACAGGATCATGTCGCCGCCGCCCTGATAGGGGACCATCTCGAGGAGATGTTCACGCTTGCCATAGAGAGCGCCGATTCCGGTCGGACCGTAGACCTTGTGGGCCGAACAGACAAAGAAATCGCAGTCGAGCTCGCGAACGTCGACCGAAATGTGGGGCATCGCCTGCGCGCCGTCGACCAGGACCGGGACGCCGCGGGCGTGGGCGAGCTCGACCATCTCGCGCACAGGGTTGATGGTGCCGAGGGCGTTCGAGACGTGGACCACTCCGACGATCTTGGTGCGTTCCGACAGCAATCTCTCGTACTCCTCGAGAATGAGGTCACCGTCGTCATCGATCGGGATCACCTTGAGCTTCGCCCCCCGCTCCTCGCACAGGAGCTGCCAGGGGACGATGTTGGAGTGGTGCTCCATGGTCGAGATGAGGACCTCGTCACCCGCTTCGAGGCGGGGCCGGACAAAGCTCGCGGCGACCAGATTGATGCCTTCGGTGGTCGAACGGGTGAAAACGATCTCACGGCTGTCGGTGGCGCCGATGTGATTTTTGATCGTGGTCCGAGCCTGCTCGAAGGCGACCGTCGCCCGTTGAGACAAGAGGTGGACACCGCGGTGGACGTTGGAGCAATCCCGTTCATAGAAATTGCTTACAGCGTCGATCACGACCTGCGGTTTCTGGGTGGTGGCCGCATTGTCGAGATAGACCAGGGGGTGACCGTGCGACTCCTGGTGGAGGGCGGGGAAGTCGGCGCGCACGCCCTCGACGTCGAGGGCTGCCGGGTGAGCGGCGGTGGCGGCTGGAGTCGTCACTCGATCCCCTGGCGATTGGTGACTGCGGCCAGCCGGGCGGCGACCACCTTCTCGAGACGTTCGCGAAGCTCGACAACCGGGACCCGTTCCAGGATCTCTCCGGCGAAGGCAAGGGTCAGGAGCTGGATCGCTTCTTCGTGTCCGATGCCGCGCGAACGCAGATAGAAGACGGCTTCTTCATCGAGCTGACCAACGGTGGAACCGTGGGTGCATCGAACATCATCGGCGAAAATCTCGAGCTGCGGATTCGAGTTGACGACCGCGTCGTCTGAAAGCAGGAGATTGCGGTTGGACTGCTTGGCATCGGTCTTCTGCGCATCCTGGTCGACGATGATCCGGCCGTTGAATACGGCCTTTGCGCGACCCGCGAGAATGCCCTTGTAGAGCTGGTGACTGTTGCAGTTGGGTGACGCGTGACGCACCGTGAGGTGCGTGTTGGCCTGTTGGTTGCCGTCACCAAGGTAGAGCCCGTCCAGCGATGCTTCGGCGCGCTCGCCGTCAAGTACCACCCCGATGTCGGTGCGGGCGAGCGCTCCGCCGAGGGAGATGGACTGCGCGGAATAACGGCTGTCTGCTGCGAGCTGCATCTGGCGCACCGCGAGGTGGTGGGTGGAGAGATTTTCTTCCTGAACAATCACGTGATGGAGGGCGGCTTTTTCGCCGATCACGATTTCCGTTACCGGGCAGCTGAGTGAGGAGCCGTCACCAACGTGCTGTTCGATCACCGTGGCCCGGCTGGCGGCTTCGGCGACGATCAGAATACGAGGTGCACTCAAAGTTGCTCGTGCCTCGGACCCGGAAACGAAGACGAGCTGGATCGGCCGATCCAATTCCATCCCGGCTGGAACGTGAATGAAGGCGCCGTCGGCGATGAGTGCGCTGTTGAGGGCGGTGAATGGATGCTCCTCGAGCGGCGCCAGGCTACCGAGGTGCTGAGCCACTGCCTCGGATCCCGAGGTGGCACCGAGAACGAGGTTGGATACGACGATTCCGTCGGGGAGATCTCCGATTTCGGAAACATCGGGGGCAAAAATCCCGGCGACAAAGACCAACAGACGGGCGTTGGACACCCGCCACGACGAGACATCGATGCGAGGGGCGACCGCCGCTGGGGAATCAAAGACTTCGCCTTCGATTCCCTTGAGCCCGGTAAATCGCCATTCCTCCTGGCGCCGGCTCGGGAGACCGAGGGTGGCGAAGCTCTCGCGGCCACGCGTTCGCAGTTCCTGGAGCAGCTCGGGTGCCGGCAACCCGGCGACCGCACTGAGGGCGCTCGCGAAAGGCCCGGCGTCGGTGGAGATCTGCGTCATGCGCCGGCCGCCTGGGCAGGCTCGACCTCGAGCCACTCGTAGCCCTGGTCCTCGAGCTGGAGGGCGAGCTCGCGCCCGCCGGATTTGACGATGCGTCCGTTGATCAGGACGTGGACGAAGTCCGGCACGATGTAGTTGAGGAGCCGTTGGTAGTGGGTGATGAGAACAAACGAACGCTCCGGATCGCGCAGCGAGTTGACCCCATCGGCGACGATTTTGAGAGCGTCGATATCGAGGCCAGAGTCGGTCTCGTCGAGGATTGCCAGCCTGGGCTCGAGGACTGCCAGGTGAAAGATCTCGTTGCGTTTCTTCTCGCCGCCCGAGAAGCCCTCGTTGACCGGCCGTTTGAGGAGCGACTCGTCGAGCTTGACCAGCTTGACCTTTTCGCGCACCAGGGTCAGAAAATCCATCGCATCGATCTCTTCCTCGCCGCGATAAGAACGGATGGCGTTGAGCGCGGCGCGAAGGAAGTAGGTGTTGCTGACGCCGGGGATCTCGACCGGGTACTGGAATGCGAGGAAGAGTCCCTCGCGGGCGCGAGTCTCAGCGTCCATTTCAAGGAGATCCTGATCGGCGTAGTGGATTTCACCGGCAGTTACTTCATATTCTTCACGTCCAGCGAGAACGCTCGCCAGGGTGCTCTTGCCGGAACCGTTGGGCCCCATAATGGCGTGGACCTCGCCCGGGTTGACGGTGAGGTTGATTCCTTTGAGGATCTCGTTGCCATCCACCGAGACGTGGAGGTTGGTTAGGTCGAGTAGGTTCATGAGTTCTCCAGAAAAAGCTCCGCGGTTGCGTGCGTGGCGGTGCCAGGCACGCCACATTGCCGATGCCGCAGGGGGTATCGACAATGTGGGAGCCAGGCACCGCGAATCGGAGTACGGGTGGCGCTTCTCATCCGACGCTTCCTTCGAGGGATACGCCGAGAAGCTTCTGTGCTTCGACGGCGAACTCCATCGGAAGCTCGCGGAAGACCTCTTTGCAGAAACCGTTGACGATCATCGACACCGCGTCTTCGGTCTCGATGCCGCGTTGATTGCAGTAGAAGATCTGGTCCTCGCCGATCTTCGAGGTCGTCGCCTCGTGCTCGACCTGCGCCGACGGATTACCGATTTCAATGTAGGGAAATGTATGGGCGCCGCAGCGGTCGCCGAGCAACATCGAGTCGCACTGCGAGAAGTTACGGGCATTTTCAGCCTTCTTAGCGACTTTCACCAGTCCCCGGTAGGTGTTCTGTCCTTTGGCGGCCGAAATCCCCTTCGAAATGATGGTCGAGGAGGTGTTCTTGCCGAGGTGGATCATCTTTGAGCCGGTATCGGCCTGTTGGCGGCCGGCTGTGAGCGCCACCGAGTAGAACTCGCCGACCGTATCGTCGCCCTTGAGAATGACGCTCGGGTATTTCCAGGTGATCGCAGAGCCGGTCTCGACCTGGGTCCAGGAGATCTTCGAGCGGTCACCCTTGCAGATGCCGCGCTTGGTGACGAAGTTGAAGATCCCGCCCTGGCCGGTTTCCTTGTCACCGGGGTACCAGTTCTGCACCGTCGAATATTTGATCTGGGCGTCCTCGAGGGCCACGAGTTCGACCACCGCTGCGTGCAGCTGGTTCTCGTCCCGCATCGGCGCGGTGCAACCCTCGAGGTAGCTGACGTAGGAACCCTTGTCGGCAACGATCAACGTGCGTTCGAATTGGCCGGTGTTGGCCGCGTTGATGCGGAAGTAGGTCGACAGTTCCATCGGGCATCGCACCCCTTCCGGGATGTAGACGAATGACCCGTCGGTGAAGACCGCGGAGTTGAGGGTGGCGTAGAAGTTGTCGGTGGCTGGGACCACCGACCCGACGTACTTTTTGACCAGGTCCGGGTGCTCGCGAACCGCTTCGGAGAAGGAGCAGAAGATGATTCCGAGCTCGCCCAGTTTTTCCTTGAATGTGGTCGCAACCGAGACGCTGTCGAAGACGGCATCGACCGCGACCCCGGCGAGGATCTTCTGCTCGTCGAGGGGAATGCCCAGCTTCTTGTAAGTTGCGAGAATCTCGGGATCGACCTCGTCAAGGCTTTCGAGCTTTGGCTTGGGGGCGGAAAAGTAAGATATCTCTTGATAATCGATTTCCGGATACTCCACGTTCGGCCACCGCGGCTCGGTCATTTCGAGCCAATGACGGTAGGCCTTGAGCCGCCATTCCAGCATCCACTCGGGTTCTTCTTTCCGAGCGGAGATATGCCGGATCACGTCCTCGTCGAGGCCGGGCGGAAGGGTATCCTGCTCGACGTCGGTGACGAAGCCGTGTTCGTATTCGCGGTCCGCGAACTCTTGGATAAGTTTGTCCTGGGTTGCCATCTCCCCCTCGATTTCCTGACGCGACGCATGTCGCGGTGCCGTCTTCACATTGCCGGGGCCGGCCTTGAAATTCCCACCATCACTCCGGCAACTTCTAGAATCGTGAAAAACGTGAACATATTCCTTAAAACCCCGTCTCCGTCTCCGCCTCCGAGCCCGGTTTGGCCTGTGGCTTGAGGCCTGGGGCTGGAGGGCTCACTCAACAATTCGTGGGTGCGCAAGGCTCAAGCCTCAAGTCCCAAGCCTCAAGCCCCTCGGAAACCGAGACAGATCCTGGCCACAACGGAAAGACCGGCCAATTCCAGGGCGGGATATAATCGATTCGCATGCCGAGGAATCCCCAACCACAGGCGAGCGCGTGAACACCGTTCTGATCACCGGGTCGAACGGGCTCATCGGGTCCGAACTCGTAGCTCACTTCGACGGCCGGGGCTGGCGTGTTGTCGGTGTTGATAACAACATGCGCGCCGAGTTCTTCGGTCCGGCAGGCGATACCCGCTGGAATCAGCAACGGCTGGAAAAATCCTGCCAAGACTTCACACATCGTGAGCTCGATATCCGAGACCGTGATGGCGTTCGGATTCTGATCGAAGAGATTCGACCGCAACTCCTGGTTCACACCGCTGCGCAACCGAGTCATGATCTCGCCGCCTCGCGGCCGTTTGAGGATTTCGACGTCAACGCAGTCGGTACTCTCAACCTGCTCGAGGCATGCCGTCAGACCGCGCCGGAGACAGTCTTCGTCCACATGTCGACCAACAAGGTCTACGGCGACCGACCCAACACCCTGCCACTGGTGGAGAAGGAGACCCGCTGGGACTATTCTGATCCTGCCGATTTCGATGGCGTCAACGAAACGATGTCCATCGACGACTCGCAACACTCTCTCTTCGGCGCTTCAAAGGTCGCAGCGGACGTCATGGTCCAGGAGTATGGCCGCTACTTCGGGCTCCGCACTTGCTGTCTGCGTGGCGGGTGTCTCACCGGTCCTAACCACTCCGGGGTGGAGCTTCACGGATTCCTGAGCTACCTGATTCGCTGCAACCTCGAACGACGGGAGTACACGGTCTTCGGCTATAAGGGCAAGCAGGTACGGGACAACATCCACTCCTTTGATGTCGCGCGCTGCATCGAGCTTTTCTTCGAGGCTCCGGAGCCTGCAGCAGTCTTCAACCTCGGCGGCGGCCGCGCCAATTCGATATCGATATTGGAGGCCTTCGCCAAGGTCGAGGCCATGACCGGCACTCCGATGTGCTGGAAGTACGTCGACGAGGCGCGGCGGGGCGATCACATCTGCTACATCTCCAACCTCAATCGGCTCCGATCCGCCTTGCCGACATGGGAGCTGAGTAAGGGGCTGGATGAGATATTCGAGGAGATTGTCGAAGGATGGCGGCAGCGCCTCGCTGAGGCGGGCGGATGAAGCTTTCCCTGGTGATCCCGACGCGAAATGAGGCGCCTCAGATCGCCTCCACGATAACCGGCCTGTGTGAAACCCTCGACGGCGCCGGAATTTCGAATTACGAGGTGCTGGTGGTTGATGATGGCAGCACCGACGATACGACGAACATTGTCGATGGGTTGGCGACCGCCGATGGCCGCATTCGGGTCGAACGAAACCCTGGCCCGCATGGATTCGGGCGCGCGGTACGGGTTGGGCTGGACCGATTCACGGGCGACGCCGTGGTGATCACAATGGCAGATGCCTCGGATGACCCGGGCGATGTGGTCGAGTATTACCGCATTCTCCGCGATCGCGCCGAGTGCGCCTTTGGGTCGCGATGGATTCGGGGCGCCAGGCGAAGTGGCTATCCCGGGCTCAAGCTCGGCATCAATCGTGTGGTCAACACGTTGATTCGATTGATGTTCGGATTGCGATACAACGACGTGACGAACGCATTCAAGGGCTATCGGCGGTGCGTCGTTGACGGGTGCCGGCCGTTCGTCTCTCCCCACTTCAATCTCACCATCGAGATTCCGCTCAAGGCAATCACCCGCGGTTATACCTACGAGGTCCTTCCAATCGGATGGCGCAAGCGCGCCGCCGGCACCTCGAGCCTCCTCCTCAAGGAGCAGGGCAGCCGGTACCTCTTCGTTCTGCTGAACGTGTGGTTCGAGTGGCTGCTCGTTCGCCATGATTACCGGCGCCCGCCTTCGGAATCCTTCAGTCCCTGGAGCGATGATGAGAACGGCGCCCACGAAAGCGAGGCCTGATGCGTCGACAGCGGATACTCGTGACCGGTGGCGCCGGGTTCATCGGCAGTCATCTGGTCGACGGTCTCCTGGCAGCCGGCCACTCGGTGTGTGTGATTGACAACGAAAGCACCGGGAGCCAGAGCAACATTGACGCGGCCGCCGATTTCATTCGCGGCGACGTGCGTTCCGACAGCGATCTGCGGCCGGCCTTCGATCCGGTCCCGGATGCTGTTTTCCACGTTGCCGGGCAGGCGTCGATCAAGCTCGCCTACACGAATCCCGGAGAGGATCTTGGGGTCAATGTGGGGGGCACAATCAAGGTCCTCGAACACTGCCTCGAGTTCGGTGTGCCGCGGCTCGTTTTTGCCGGCTCGATGACTGTCTACGGCAATCCCGTCCGGGTTCCGACCCCGGAGGACGAACCTCCGGCTCCCGTATCCTTCTACGGAACTACCAAATATGCTGCCGAGTGTTATGTCCACCTGACCGGTGCCCGCACCGACCTGGACCTCGGCCTTGCCGTGAGTTGTCTGCGGATGTTCAACGTCTATGGCCCCCGGCAGAGTCTGTCGAATCCCTACCAGGGGGTGTTGGCGATCTTCCTCGGCAATTTGCTGAGTGGCGAGCCGATCAGGATCGACGGCGACGGCGAGCAATCACGGGATTTCGTATTCATCGATGATGTCGTTCGAGCCTGGATCGCCTGCCTCGACGACCCACGATCAGTCGGCAAGATTCTCAACTTGGGGAGCGGGACACCGACAACGATCAATGCCCTCTGTGACGCGGTTCTGGAACAGTTTGGCCATTCACGTTCGACCTACCCCGTGACTCCGGCTGAGCAACAACAGGGCGATGTGCGATCGTCAGCGGCGGACATTACGGAGATTCAGGAGACGCTGGGCTGGGCTCCGAGGGTGGCTCTTGGAGAGGGTCTTCGGCAGACGGTGGAGTGGGCGAGGCGATCCACAGTTCACGCCAGGTGATGGTCGCGCTCGGACGAAAGGACGAGGTTCCGTCGCCGGTGATGGCGACTCTCACCACTGGGTCGTCCTGCATGCCCTGCCAGAGCATCCGGTAGCCCCGGAAGTCACGTGGAAAGCGGTTGATGAGCAGGGAGTTTGCGGTAGTGCCGGGAATCAATCGGCAGATCGAGACGTGGCCGCTCTCATGAGCCATGACCAGGGCCACCATCGGTACCCTGAAGACGCTCTTCCGAATTCGACCCAATAGGTTGAGCCGGAGGTCGATGTCGGCGAAAAGGAGGTGATCGGTGGCTGGCACCGATATCGACGACCCTCCAGGGGCAATGGTGGTCTGTGAGACATCCTCGAAACTCCATTGCAACGGATCTTGGCGGCGTTCCAACAACAGGGCCGGCTCAGGCTTCCACCCGACGGACCGCAATTCGTAGCTGAGGAAGACCGTTCGCCAGGTAGCGGGCGCGTCGAAGAGCTGGCGGCGCATTCCGACCGCCGAGAACGAGTTGATGATGAACTGGGGAGCGTCACCACCGGCGTAGTGCTCGGCGCTCCACAGATCGAGATCTCTGGTATAGGCGGAGTACAGTTGCAGCGTGGGAGTGGGATTCCATTCGAGTCCGTTGGCCGGGCAGTACTGGATCTCCCATGGAAGAGTGCCGACGCCGTTGTTCGAACCCTTCAGGAGGTCTCTCAGTTCGTCACCGAATCGCAGTGGCTCCAGGTTTGCCACGCTTTCGGCGGCGAGCTCAGCACGTGTCTCCCTGATGTGCACCAGTCGCGACAGCGCCCGGGATCCCGAACCGCCACTGAGCAGGTTTGCCGGCACCAGACCTCGCTCCACAGGGTCGACGAGGTTGGCGAGGGCACCACCAATCAGGAGCACGGCGAAAAACGCGACATGGGCGGCGATCTGTCTCCGACGGTGCGCGAAGAGTGACGAAACCGCGATCAGAGCGAGCATGAATGGAATGAACTGGTGCTGGTGGTTGTCGTGCCGAACAAAGGCGATACGAAACTGAATCAGGACCACGAGTGCGAACACGAGATTGCAGGCAAGGAGACGCCGGTCGTGGCGGAGCAAAACTGAAAACCCGATCCATGCTCCGACTGCGATCGCCCCAACCACAACCTGCAGGATCGGGCCGGTTTCGGCGGTGGTGATGCTGTTGGCGATGCTATAACCCGATACCACCTGCAACGAGAGCTGAAGCCAGTGGAAGAATGTGCTCGGCCCGTCGAACAAAACCGTAGCAAGGACAATCAAAGTGACCGGGAAAGGAAGGAGACCGAGGGCGAGCCGATAGGATCGGTTGAAAAGGAAGTGAGCGACGATAAAAGCCACCGCCAGGATGGCCAAGGACGCTATCCCGAGCGACATTTTGACCATCAGCAGGATTGCTGCGAGTGTGGCCGCCGCCGCAATCGGGAGCCGGCGGTCAGCAAAGACACCAAGGAGGACGAGCAGACCGACGATGAGAGGTAAGAAACCCTCCAGAGCGAGACCCTGGTGGCGAGCTATAACAAAGAGAAAGGCAAAGGCCGTGACTGCCGCCAGGCGCTGATCACGAAAAAACAGCGTCGCCAGCGCCGCAGTGAAAAGCACCTGAACTCCAAGCAAAAACAAATTCGCTACGAGCAGGTTCGAGGATATGTCGAGCGGAACCATGAGGTAGGCGAGGGGGCCATAGGTGAACACGATGTCGCGCCCAAAGACGAGGCCGGCATCGGCGGCTTGATTTGCTGCCCACTGCCAGCCTGGGTCGATGCCAGGAGGACCCAGTGGGCGGTAAACGCCGTAGAGGGTGACGAGCGAAAGGCCGGCGATCAGCAGATAGCCGACGATGGCGCGGGCCCGCTCCTCTCTCTGTGTTCTGAATTTTGGTTGCGAATCGGCGTTGTCGAGCATTCATAGACTATATCGTTGTCCGGGGGCTGGGTTGCACCCGGGCTGTGGTCAAATACTCCACATGAAAATTCATCTCTCCCGATGGGTATGCGTCGATGTCGAGTCGAACCTGCAACGCTTGCGACAGGAAGCGCTCGAGGCCGCGAATGATGGCGCCGAGATCGTGGTTTTCCCCGAGCTCTTTCTGACCGGCTATACGAGACGTCTGGATCCGCAGCGCGCGCGCGAGGTCTTTGCAGAAGTCTCTGTGGGCGCACCAGACGTCCTCTTTGTCTTCGGGTCGATCAGCGAAACCCGGCGCAATCGGGTCACCGTGTGGAGCGGCGGCGATCAGCTCGCGATCTACGACAAGGTCCACCTCTTTCGTCCCAACGGCGAACACGAACTGTGGGATGCGGGAGAGAGTTACGTTGTCTTCGAGTGGCGCGATCTCCGCATTGGGCTCATGAACTGCAATGACATCCGCTTTCCCGAGCAGGCGCGGGCGCTCACGCTCGAGGGGCGCTGCGATCTGCTCGTGGTGCCGGCCTGGTGGCCGTGGCGACGCGATCACATCTGGAGCACGCTATTGCAGGCGAGGGCGGCGGAAAACCAGCTCTGGGTCCTGGGCTGTTGCATCGCCGGGTCGGTGGAGGAGACCGAATTCGCGGGTGCCGGAAACCACGTCTTCGACCCGTCCGGCGAGCCGGTGCGCACCGCGGATGACCGCACTTACGAGATCGACCTCGAAAACCCACCACCCTCGATCGTGGATCCGGTGGAGCAGTACGTGGAGATCGACCGTGTCGAGATCGTCAAGGCCGAGTGAGTGTTGAGTTATGAGTTTTGAGTTCCCACCACACCCTCCCCAATAGCGCGGTTGGGCGGGCGGCAACTCAAAACTCAAAACTTAGAACTCAAAACTGCCTTAATGCTGAAGGTCTGGAGCTGAACCCTTCTTCGGTGCTGCACCCGAAAACTGCAGCCTGCCTTCGCGGAACTCGCCGCCCCGCAGGGTGTGGGCGAGCGCCTCGCCAAGCTCCTCCACCATGTGAAACGTCAGCGTGCTGCGAATCTCCTCGGGCAGGTCCTCGAGGTCGGCCTCGTTGACCTTGGGCAAGACGATCGTTGAGATGCCGGCCCGTACCGCCCCCAGGACCTTTTCCTTGAGGCCACCGATGGGAAGGACCCTGCCGGAGAGGGTCAGCTCGCCGGTCATCGCCACATCGTTGCGGGCCGGTCTGCCAGAGAGCGCCGACACCAGGGCTGTCGCCATGGTGACACCGGCCGACGGTCCGTCCTTTGGAATGGCGCCGGCGGGCACGTGGATGTGGACGTCCTGCTCGAAGGCTTTCTTGGAGATATAGAGCTCGTCCGCGTGGGCCTTGGCGTAGCTCCAGGCAGCGCGTGCCGATTCCTTCATGACGTCGCCAAGCTGGCCGGTGAGCACGAGATCGCCCTTGCCGGGCATCGGCGCCGCCTCGACGAACATGATGTCGCCGCCGACCGGGGTGTAGAACATTCCGGTCGCGACCCCGACCTGGTCGCTGTCGGCCGCCCGCTCGGGGTGGACCTTGGGTCGTCCAAGGAGCTCGGCGACCTCTTTGGCATTGATTTCGGCTTGTTCCAGCTCTTCAGCGGCAATCTTCCGCGCCACCTTGCGGGCGAGACGGCCGATCTCACGTTCGAGTTGGCGCACACCGGATTCGCGCGTGTAGCCGGTGATGACTGCGCGCACCGCGTCATCGGTGATGACGATCTGCTCGTCGCTCAGACCGGTCTGTTTGATCTGCCGCGGTGTCAGGTAACGCTTCGCGATTTCCAGCTTTTCGGCCTCGGTGTAGCCGGCAAATTCCACCACCTCCATGCGATCCTGAAGCGGTCCCGGAATGTTTTGGAGGTAATTGGCGGTGCAGATGAACTGTACCTCCGAGAGATCGAAGGGCACGCCCAGATAGTGGTCGGTGAAGCTGTCGTTCTGGGCCGGGTCGAGAACCTCGAGCAGCGCCGCGCCGGGGTCGCCCTGATAGGACGCTCCCAACTTGTCGACCTCATCGAGCAGGAAGACTGGGTTCTTGGAGCCGGCCTGTTTCATACCCTGGATGATGCGGCCCGGCATGGCTCCGACATAGGTACGACGGTGGCCGCGGACATCGGCCTCGTCACGCACCCCGCCGAGCGAGATACGTACGTATTCGCGGTCCATGGCGCGGGCAATGGACTTGGCGACCGAGGTCTTGCCGACCCCCGGAGGACCGGCGAAAAGCAAAATCGGGTTGCGGCTGGCGGTGTCGTGGATCGAGGTCTCGGGAGCATCCTCTTCGGCGTCAGCCGGTTCGGCCGCCGGCTCAGCCAGTTCCGCCTTCTTCTGCAGTACCCGCACCGCCAGGAACTCGAGTATCCGATCCTTGACGTCACCGAGGGCGTAGTGGTCCTCTTCGAGAATCTCAGCCGCGCGCGGAACGTCCATACGTTCCTCGGAGCGCTCGGACCACGGCAGCTCGCAGATGGTCTCGAGGTAGGTGCGAATGACCTGCGCCTCCATGCCCTCGGGCCCCATGCGTTCGAGTCGATTGAGCTCGCGCTCGACCTCCTGACGGGCCGCCTCCGGGAGTTCCAGAGCCTCGAGTTTTTCGCGGAGTTCTTCAAGATCCTCACGGCCGCCATCGTCGCCGAGCTCGCGCTGGATGGCCTTGAGCTGTTGACGCAGAAACATCTCGCGTTGGCGGTCGCCGAGCTCCTCCTGAACCTGGGATTTGATGTCCTCCTGGGCGTCGAGGACCGCGACCTGCTTCTGAATGTGGAGGAGAACATCGCGCAGGCGATCTTCCACTGAAAGTGCTTCGAGTAACTTCTGGGCTTCGCCCGGTTTCAGTTCGAGATGACCTGCCACGAGATCGGCGAAGCGTCCCGGCTCAGTGGTCTCGGCGAGAAACTGCTGGACGGCCTCCTTAGGCATACCGGCGCGGCGGCCGAGTTCGGCGGCGCGCTCGCGGGTCTCGCGATAAAGGGCGGTGAAGGTCGCCGCCTCGGGGTCGATCGGCGGCATTTCCTCTGCGCTGTGGACGGACGCCACCAGGTACTCATCCTGCTCGTCGTAGCGGACCGCGACCGCACGATAGTCTCCGTTGAGGAGCAACCGCATTCCGGAGGGGCCACGTTGCACCGGACCGATAGTGGCCACCGTGCCCATGCCATAGAGGATTTCTGGGGTTACGTCCTCGAGGTTTTCGCGCTGCGAGACCACGAAGATCTGTTTGTCCTCGGTCCTGAGGGCGGCCTCTATGGCGCGCAGGGTCCCGGGACGTCCCGCCGCAATCGGCGATGTGACCTCGGGGAAAAGAACTGCCTCGCGAAGCGGAATCACTGGCAGAGTCGTCAAATCAGTCATGTATGCCTCCTGTGGTGCAGAGCCACCACTCTGTGCTTAAGATGATGCCCCGCGCCACCCGGGTCAAGCCCTTTCACGCAGGTACTAACTTAAACCTGAGTACATATCGCTCATATTCCCGCAAATGAAGAATTCCTTCGAGTGTTGAGGTATGAGTTTTCCTCCCGCCCACTCTTCTTCGCGCCTCCCGCTTCGGCGAGACAGGTGCCACCCCTCACATTGTTTGACGAGACACCTTCAGTGGAGGAGGGCCTTCGGGGCAAACAATGTGAGGAGTGGCACCGGTGTCGTCTCGGCTGCAAAGCGCTCCTCATTGCGACTTAAAACTCAAAACCGGTCCGGTGAGGTGGGCAGGCTGTTAGTATTCGCGAACGGAGGTTTCGTTGATCTACCGACCACCACAACAACAAAGCACAGGATTCGGGGGCTTTGGTGGCTCCGGCCTGCCCGTACCCAAAGACCTCATCGGCATCCTGGCAGCCCTCTTCGCCACCTTCTCACTGCAGTTTTTTGAAGGGGCGGCAATCATACCCGCGCTCCTCAGGCTGACCCCGGCCGTTTTTCGCGGGTTCGTATGGCAGATCGTCACCTACCCCGCCATCGGGTGGGGGGCGTCTGGTCTGTGGTTCCTGCTCGAGCTCCTGATTCTCTTCTGGTTCGGCCGCGACGTGTTCTGGCGGCTCGGTCGGCAGCGCTTCTGGCTGCTGATAGTGCGGGCGGCGCTTGGCGCGGCGCTGGTGGCTGTGGTCGTACAGCTCATCCAGGGCCTTGCCGGCGTCGGAGCCTCCGGGCTCGCAGCATTTCAACTCATGCAGGGCCAGCGCATATTGTTGGCGATCGTGATCGCTGCCTTTGCCACCCTTTGGGGGGAGGCGACGATCCTTCTGTTCTTCGTCTTGCCGATCAAAGCGCGCTGGTTCTTGTGGCTCGAAATCCTCTTCGCCTTCATCGGTTTCCTCGAGTCCAAGGACTTCGCTGGCTTCTGCGGAGTTTCGGCGGCAGTCTTCCTGACTTACACCGGACTCAAGATGGGCGGCGCGGGCGGCGTGTTTCACGACTGGCGAAAACGCGGCGAACGCTTTATCCTCTCGCATCGTCTCGAACGGCTCAAGCGTAAACGCCGTTTCGACGTCATCGACGGCGACAAGGACGACTATATTCACTAGGCGTTTCAGCGACGCGCGTCTGGCCACCTCCACAGATTCCTCGACTCGGCCTCCGGCCTCCCTCGGAATGACTCCTTGGGATGTCATCCCGACCGAGGGAGCGAAGTGACCGAGTGGAGGGATCTATGCAGTCCGCTGCATTTACTCGGAATGACATCGATTCGGGTCGATAAACCCACTCATCCTGCAAATTATCGGACCTTCCCCAACGTCCAAATTGTTGTTGATCTTGACGCAGATGGTGAAAAAAGCCCGGGCTGTTGCCCGGGCTCGTATTCTACAGAAATCGATGCATCAGGGCCGGGTTGCTGGTCTGATTCGATTGTCCCGTCCCGACAGTTCTGGGCGGTCAGCGCTTGGCCGGCGGATTCGCGGCGCCTGGTCGAGCTTCGGTGGGAAGAGTTTGTAGAGCTGTTGGAAGGCCTCTGCCGACATGATGGTCTCTTGAGCCTTCGTCGGTGAGACCGCGGGGCTCTGCCAGTCACCTTCAAAGAGCACTTCGGCCATGTCGACCCGCGGGATCTCGGAACCGTACTCGGCGTTGATGAACTGGATCAGTTCGTCGGCCAACAGGGCATAGCCGATGTGCTGCGGGTGGATTCCGTCGTACGAAAAGATACCGCCGAGGAGGAACTCGTTTGACAGCGTCGTTCCACCATAGGTCGGCACGTATTCGCCGCTGGAAATTGCGGCAAAAAACGCGTTGACATCGAAGACCGGGTAACCGAAGGTGGATGCTGTCTCGTCGATAGCCGCGTTGAAGCCATCAACCTGGGCGTTGATGAGATCGACCTCTGCTGCGCGCAACACGACCCCGGGCTCACCCGTGAAGAGATTCATATTGTCCGGCAGCGGCGGCCCTCCAGGGAGGCCGTATCCAGTGGCAATCAATGCGCCCGCGCCCGCCGTCACAAGGTCGTCGTCGGTCAGCGGTCCCGTGTCGGCCATCAGATACCACCGACCCAAATCCGGAATATCCACGTAGGGATCTAGAGAGGTGGTGAACGGAATATCTGTAATGTAAGGCACATTGATGAGCACGACGTCGGCGGTTGTGTTGGTGGCGAGAGCTCCGATGGCGTTGCCGTACAGTCCGGCGAAAAAGTCGACCGGAGTCATGGTGACGCCGTCGATCGGGGTGGCGGCCATCACCGCCGGCAGCACGTCGTTGGATCCGATCCAGATCGTCATGAAGGTGGGTTGCATGCCAATTGCCTGCTCGAGGGCGGTGTTGATGCCGTTGCGCAGCACGATGTCGAAGAAGACGGTGTCGAAGTTGCCCTGGAGGAGGTTGTTGATGTCGCCGGTCTGGAAGATCATGTCGAAAAGGGTGGCGGTGGGGATGCCGAGATTGTTGTAGATGCCAAGATACTCGGCGTTGGTTGGCAGGCCGGGGATCAGGCCCACCGGCGCGATCACCGGTCGGAGCTCTCCATCCTGCAGTAGGCTCACCAGCTCGAAGATCAGACCGATGCCGGGCTCTGAGATGTAGGGTTGTTCGAAGTCAGGAACCCCGGCCTGCTGGGCGAGCACGGCCGGATACGAGCGGTCCTGGTACCAGTTCATCATCGAAGCCGACGCAAAGCCGACTGTAAAGCTGTCGCCGAGGGCTACATAGTTGCTGAAGTCGACCTGCGCCATGGCCGGCGCTACAGCGAGGAGGGCGACGAGGCATATAGCAAAAATCGTCTTTTTCATTGGCGTCCTCCTTTTCAGAACTTGAGGGTGATGCTCATGTGGAGCAATGGAGATGTACCTTCGTAGGTGCCGTCGAATCCTTCTTGACTCTGGCCTTCCGTCGAACGGATGTCGATATCGACCTGCTCGTACGCGATATCGAATCGGAAGCGGTCGGTGTGATAGCTGAGACCGCCCATGTAGGCTACGCGGTCACCATCGGCGAGCAACGGCGACATCCCTTCAGCAGGCTGCGGCGTTTCATCTTCGAGATAACCAAGCCGCAGATCCCAATGTTGAGAGGCACGGAACTCGACGCCGACTCGCCACTGCCCAGCATCTTCCCAATCTTCGTTACGTACCGAACTGAACTCGGGGTTCTCGGGGAAGATGATCGGAAGGGTTTCGTACGCGCTCCAGCCCATGACCCCATACTGACCGGAAATCGTCCACTTCTCGTTCTGCCACGCAAGTCCCACATTCCAGAAATCGGGAAACGCGATCGTGGCTTCGATGGGCACCTTTTCGTCAAATGGGAAGAAGGTGTTGAGGAGGCCGTCGAAATCCGCATAGCCGGTGGGCATCTGGGTGAAGTCGGCTTTGCCGTCTCCGTTGACGGTGAATTCTGAACGGTACGAAGCGCCAAAGCTGAATCCACTGCCCATCTTCCACAGAATGCCGGCGTTCCACGCCCAGGCCGAGTTGATGCCGTCACCCTTGAGACTGACCTCGGCCACACTTGTAAGTCGCTGATCGTAGGGATTGATGAGCCCGATGTCCCGGGACAGCTCGATCTGCGCGACCATGTAATCGACACCGATGCCGAACGCGAAGTTCTCGCTGATCTTGTAGGCCATGCTGACGCCGAGATCGAAGATCATGAGATCAGTCTTCTTGGCAATGTAGTTGCCCAAAAAGTCGTCCTCCCATCCGGTGCCGAGACCGAAGGGGGTGTAGAACGCAAAGCTGACCTCGAGTCGATCGTTGACCGGGATGCCGAGGAAAATGTGGGGTGGAAAAAATGTCTGCTCAACCTGTGCGGCCCTGTAGCCTGCGCCAGGGTAGGGCGACATTCCAATGAAGTCCTGCTCCGGCTGGATCAAGGTCACACCAAACATCAGCTGGATACCTTCGTCGGTCTGGAATGCCATCCCGGCCGGGTTCCAGAAAAGCGTCGAAAGATCGTCGCCCACCGCAGTCATGGTGCCGGCCATGCCGCCGGAGCGACCGCCGACCTCGAAGAGGGCAAAGCCGGAGCTCCAGCCGAGGGCTGGCGCCACCAAGACCATCGCCGCCACCAGAAGAACGCGTCCGCGATTCTTGGCGATCACATCGAACCTCCTTCCGCTGCTGTAACTTTCGGTATCTCAAGAGCCGCTCCATGCTAAGGCGGCTGGCCCAGGTCGTCAATAATTTCGGAGGCGACACGGATGTATCAAAGGAGACGACTGTAACTGGATGGTGGCTTCTCGAAAAGGAAGGACAGGAGCAATCTATGAGATCGATTCTTGGACACATCGCCATCATTTCTCTCGCCGCATTCTTGATGGTCACCGGCGCCCACGCTCAGGTCGTGTTCACGGACATCACGGAAGAGACCGGCGTCGCTCTCACAGAGTGGTTGACCGAGTCTGTCGCCTGGGGAGACTATAACAACGATGGCGACGAGGACCTCTATCTCACAGTTGATGGTCCGAATCACCTCTTCCGCAACGATGGCGGAGGCGGCTTCACCGATGTAACCGTGGCGGCTGGGGTGGGCAATCAGGGGTTCAGCGTCGGCACCGCCTTCGGCGACCTCGACAACGATGGTGACCTCGATCTCGTCGTCACGGCCGATATGAACGAGTCAAACAGGTTGTGGCGCAACGACAGCCCGACCGGCCACCACTGGTTCGGCCTGCGCCTCCAGTGGGCGCGGTCGAACGCCAGCGCCATCGGTGCGCGCGTGGTTGTGACAGCGGTCGAAGGGTCCTACGTCCAGGAGGTCAGCGGCGGTGCGGGACGCGGTTCGCAGAACAGCCTGCCGCTCGAGTTCGGGCTCGGCTCAGCAACGGTGGTCGACGAGCTCACCATCCGATGGCCGAGCGGCACCGTCCAAACACGACGCAACGTGGCGGTCGATCGATACCTCACCATCACTGAGCCGGTTGCTACAGTTCGTTGCAGCGGAGGCCGTCGAGTCCCGTAGGGTGGGCTTGAGCCCACCATGAGTCTTCGAAGCCAGAAGGTGGGCCAAGGCCCACCCTACGCCGAAACTCGTTTCGAAAAAGAGCTCCCCCGGGGCGTGTGGGTGGGATTCAGTGCCGGTGAATATCCTTGTGCATGAGCTCGCGGGTCGCGGTCAGCCGTTCCTCTGCGGGCAGCTTCGAAAAGTCGCTGTTGAGGTGTTCGTCGTTCTCTTTCATCAGGAGCTCGATCTGGTGGTCGATGACATCGGGTGGAAAGACACCAAACTCTTCGTACATCTCACGACGTTCGCCCAACAGCCGACCGCATTGAACGCAACTCGAGGGGAGCGCTTCCAGGTGGCTCATCCTTTTCTCGTCCGAAAAGACGTTGCCGTCGACATAGGTCTTCTCGGCCAGCTCGATCATCCCGTCGTGGGTCAGCCCGAACTCGGCGGCGGTGGTGAGGCCTGCCAGAAGGAGATGGAAGGAGGCGGAGCCGTCGGGGGACCGGATCTCGACCGTCTGCCGCCCACGTGAATCGACATAGTCCTCGGTGTCGCCCGGGTTGACCACGCGCGCGAGGTGGCTCTTCTCGGACCAACCGAGGGGGACACGGATCAGGGCTGAGCGGTTGTTGTTGCTCCAGCAAATCCGGGTCGGTGCCTCCTGGTTGGGGACCAGGCGGAGGAAGGACGACGCTACGGTATTGCCGAATGCCGAGAGGGTGGAGGCGTACTGTACGAGCCCGGCAATCAACTTGCGGGCGTCTTCCGACAGCGAACCATCCGGAAGGGCCATGATGTTCTGGCCGTCTTTGACGAGCTCGAGGTGGAAGTGGAGGCCGTTGCCGGCAACGCCTTCCTCGATCTTCGGGGCGAAGGTAGCGAGCATCCCGTTGCGATGGGCCACGTTGCGGATGATCCACCGTGAAAGACCGATGAGGTCTCCCATCTCCTCTATCGGACGGGTCTGGAGCTCGATCTCGTGCTGTTCGGCGCGCCGGCCCGCAAGCAGGGGCAGATTCGAGCGTACCGAATCGATGTAGCCGACCTCGGCGTGGGCATATTTGACGGCGCCGGTGAGCTGGGTCAGATATCCGACCATCTCGTCGACGACGCCACCGCCCTTGAAGAATGGCGATGACGCGTGGTAGCCGGTCTGGCGAAGGGCCGCGAAGTTTTCGGGACCGCCCTCGCGAACCAGGAAGAACTCGAGCTCGCCGAGGGCATGCAGCTCGAGCCCTGTGTGCTCCTTGAACCGCTGGTGGGCGATCGTCAGAATGTTGTCGGGTGTAAACGGCGCGAGCTGACCGTCTCGGTCGAGGAAGCGGCAGATGAGGTTGAGGCTCGCCGAGTCGAACGGGCTGAGAAAAGCGGTGGCATAGCTGGGCACGACGTAAAGATCCGACGACGCGGTGTCGACCAGTCCGGGAAAGAGCGACGATCCGTCGACCCGTTCTCCCGAGGCGAGGATTCGCTCGGCCTGAGCGTGGTCGCTGACCGGAAGTTTGAGCTCGCGGAGCTTGCCGTCGAGACTCGTGTAATGGAAGGTCAGACGCTCGATGTTCTTTTCCTTCACCACACGAAGCATGTCCGCACGGGTGAACTCGGTCCGCTCCTTTTCGAGGAGCAGGGTCAAGGGGTTGGCAAGGGCAAGGCGTTCAGCCACGTCGATACCTCCACGGCAGATTTCCGGCTGTCTGTTCCGATCACAGCGACAACGCTACCGCCAGTCCGGTTCGGGTTCGGGTTTGTTGCCGACGATTTCCTCGATACTGTCGATGATCTCAGGGGTCAGTTTCTCGAAGACTTCTATCGCCTTCATGTTTTCGTGGACCTGTTCGACCCGCGAGGCGCCGGTGATGACCGTGCTCACTTTGGGGTTGACCAGACACCAGGCGATGGCCAACTGGGCCATGGTGCAGCCGAGCCCGTCTGCGATGGCCGTGAGCTCCTTGACCTTTTCGATCTTGGCTTCAGCCGCTTCGCCCTGGAGCCGCGAACTCAGCCACTCGTAGCCCGGGAGGGTGCTGCGGCTGCCCTCCGGGATGCCGTCGTTGTATTTGCCGGTCAGAAGACCGCTTGCGAGCGGAGACCAGATGGTGGTGCCGAGGCCAATGCGCTCGAATAACGGTGCGTATTCGCGTTCGACGCGATCGCGGTGGAAGAGGTTGTACTGCGGCTGCTCCATCAGGGGTGGGATGAGGTGTTCGCGCCGCGCCACGTGGTAGGCCTCGAGGATGCGTTCGGCCGGCCATTCGCTGGTGCCCCAGTAGAGGGCCTTCCCCTGGTCGATGACATGGTTCATCGCCCGCACGGTCTCTTCGACCGGGGTGTGGAGGTCGGCGCGGTGGCAGAAGATGAGGTCGACGTAATCGAGCTGGAGACGGGTCAGTGCTGCGTCCGTGCCCTCGACGATGTGTTTCCTCGACAGTCCGCGGTCGTTCGGCCCCTCGCCGCCCCAGTAGATCTTGGTTGAGACGACGTAATCCGATCTCTTCCAGCCCGATTTTGCGAGCACCTGGCCCATCAGCTGTTCGGCGACGCCGTCAGCGTAAACCTCGGCGTTGTCGAAGAAATTGACGCCGGCATCCCATGCGGCGTGCATGCACTCGCCGGCCTTGTCCTCGTTCATCTGGGGGCCGAATGTGACCCAGGCGCCGAAACTGAGGGCCGAAACCTTGAGGCCAGAATCTCCGAGAAAGCGGTATTCCATCACACATCTCCTTTCGGGCTCATGATCATACCAATCCGTACCCGTCTCCGCTTGTCACGGCGAAGCCGAAGGCGGAGCCGGATCTCCGTTTCCATGCCCGACCCCAACTCGTCGATTGTCTCGCTTCGACGCGTCAGGTGCCACCCTTCACATTGATTGAATTCGTTGCTTTCCAGTTCAGTAGAGCCTTCGGGGCAAACAATGTGAAGAGTGGCACCGGTGTCGTCTATGCAGCCTCGCGCTCCTCATGGGCGGGCAAACAATGCGAAGAGTGGCACCTGTGCCGTCGAAGCGGAAATGC
>Ga0316198_10000115_pt1 | contig 33744 bp, 28 predicted proteins | sample OudBieAanoxic_MG_FD_204935 | JGI IMG/M metagenome (GOLD analysis project Ga0316198, IMG submission 204935) | Coastal sediment microbial communities from Oude Bieten Haven, Netherlands - site A anoxic | ecosystem: Environmental > Aquatic > Marine > Coastal > Sediment | place: Netherlands... | reverse complement strand
CCGGGTCGCCCCTTTTCTATGTAAGCTGCTGAAATCTATGAAGTTTTGCCGGTGACACTTCATAGGCGGGTGCCGTCAGGGTGCCGTGGGGAGGTGACGAGGGCTCGAGGTCGGCCACGATTCGGAGCTGTGCGCGCTTTCCAAGGTGCGCATACTGCTCCGTCTCCTAAAGCTCCGGCGCCACCTCGACCGCGCCGACGTCGCAGCTTGGTCCCTGGGGACGAGCAACGCCTCGCTGGTCGCGCTTCAAAGGGTTCTCGTCAACATCGACGCAGCTCTCCTCGTCGATTTCGTCGAGTGCTGTGCTTCCCGGTCCCGGAAGCTGGGTGAGGGTAGGGCCGCCGTTGTCTTGCAGTGGTCCCAGGTTGAGTTGCTCCGCGGTAACGTTGACCTGATTGGTGACGGGATCGAATCCGCAGGTGTCTCCGGTGCTTTCGATGTTGCCGGCGCACGTAGACCCGCAATAGAAGCCTCCATAGCAGTCACCCACGATCAGACTATTTCGAATCGTGAGCGCCTCGGCGTGTCGCAGCGCGATCGCGCTGCCGCCCCCACTCGCGACGTTGTCAGCGACGGTGGATGCGATTAGCGTCAGGCGCGGGACCCAGTCCCCGCCAACACCGCCGGCCCAGTTGCCAGCGCTATTCCCCGACACGGTGCTGTTCAGCAGGATCACGGTCGCCTGTTCGCCGATGCCAATCCCCCCCGCGTTGTAGAGCGCGCTGTTTTCCGAGATCGTGCTGTTCTCGATCGTCAGCGTGCCCTCGTTCGCGATACCGCCGGATTGGGATTGGCTGCTGTTCTTCGAGACCGTGCTCTCGGTCAACCTCATCGTGCCCGAGGGGTCGTTGTAAATCCCGCCACCATGATAATTCTCGGCGGCGTTCTCCGAAACCATCGTGGTCGCGATGGACACCGTCCCGCCAAAGTTGGCGATCCCGCCGCCTCGGCCATTCAGTGCGGTGTTCCCCGAGACGGCGCTGTCCACCACGGTGAGCACGGCCATCGGTTCGTTCAACAGGCCGCCGGCATTGTAGTTGGCAGCGTTCCCTGAGACGCTGCCGCCCGAGATCATGGCCGATCCGAGGTTTGCAATTCTGGCCCCGCCTTGATCGGGAGTCGCGTTCCCCGAAACGGTGCTGTCGATGACGGTGAGCTTGGCGCCCACGTCGTTCCCGATGCCGCCGCCAACTCCCTCGACTGTGCCGTTGCCGGACACCGTGCTGTTGATCAGCGTGAGGTCGCCAAGAATCCTGTTGTGGATGCCTCCGGCTCCGATTCCGGCTCCATCGCCATCGACGACGCTGTCCGAAATGGTGCTCTCGCGAATGGTCAACAGACCACTGTTCGCGACGCCACCACCTTGCTGCACGCCCCCGCCCCGCTTGATCGTCAGTCGCCGGAGCTCGACGGTCACGTCGAGGGGCACCCGGAATACCCGATGGGTCATGCCGCCTTCGACGATCAGATTGTCCTCCCCATCGAGGACTACGTCGTTTTCGATCACAATCTCGGCTTCCGTCGTCACGGTCGTCGGGCCGTTGCAGGCGAACGTGTATCGATCCCCCCCCTTGGAAATCGCGTCGCGTATTCCCGCCTCGTTGCAGGGACACACGGTGCCTTCGCATTCTTGAGCGACAACCTCCCCGTCGCCGCCGCAACTGGCAGACATGGACAGCACGGCAAGCAGTGCGGGAGCCGCCAATCTTGCCAATGCCTTCGTAGAAATCCCAGGCCTCCAATATTTCAGCTCAGTCGATTTCACCGCGATCGCTCCTGCTCGAATGCGCCCACGTCGCAGGTGCCGCCCTGCGGGCGCGCCACGCCACGTTGGTCCTCATCCACCTCGCACATCGCCTTGGGAATGCGGTCGACAGCGACGCTGCCGGGTAGCAGTGCGTGAGTCGTGGTTGCTCCGTCGTTGTCGGAAAGAGGCCCGAGCTTCAAGTCCTCGGTGCTGACGCCAGATTCATCGGTCGGTTGATCGAGACCGCAGGTGTTGCCGGGCGATTCGAGGTTGTGGCCGCTCGAAAGGATAGGGGCTCGATCGAGAGCGCAGTCGCCGTCGACCAGCGTGTTCGTCAAATATGTCGTCGACATGAAGCTGTACACGGCACCGCCAGAAGCGCCAGCACTGTTCCCCGAGAGCGTGCTGTTGATCAGCCAGATCTCGCCGCCGCCGGTGTTGTGTAGACCGCCGCCCGTGGATTCGGCGGTGTTCCCGGACACGGTGCTGTTCGTCAGCCGCAGCGCCCCTTCGTTGACGACAAGGGCACCGGCGCCGCCACCCGCAGTGTTCCCGGACACCGTGCTGCGCTCCAACACGATGAACCCAAACCCGACGAAGATACCGCCGCCGCCGTTCTCCGACACGGTGCTATCGGTCAACGTGAATATACCTCCGGCCGATTCATGGATAATCCCCCGTTCGGCGTTCCCCGACACCAGGCTCTCGATCAAGTCGGCTGGGCCTTTGTTGTAGATGCCGACGCCATTGCCCGACACGGTGGTCTGCGTCAGTTTCATGAACTGCCCGCTGTTGTAGATGCCCGCGATGGTGCGGTCGTCATCGAGCAAGTGGTTCCCAGACACCACGCTTCGCGTCATCGTGAGCTGGCCGCCATCTTGATAGACGCCGCTACCCTCGCCATGAAAGGCGATGGAGTTATCGTAGACCGTGCTGTCGAGCAGAGTCACTGTGCCCCCGCGACTGTAAATCCCCGCTCCGTCCCCTCCGTCTGCGAGGTTGTTCGAGATGTCGGAGTACCTCAGCTCGAGGGTTCCCTCCTCGTTGCAGATGCCGCCGCCGTTGACCGATTGGGTCTCGTTATCCGACACCCTGCAGCGCGTGAGCGTGAGTGCGCCCCCGGCAACTTTGATGCCGCCTCCGCAGTCCTCTACGGGCCCGAGGTAGCCTCCGGTGACCGTGAACCGCCGTAGCTCCGCCGTCACGCCCTCCGGCACGAGGAAGACTCGATGGTCGTCCCTGCCGTCTACGGTGAGGGTGTCCAATCCGTCGAGAATCACATCATTGTCGATGACGATTTCTAACGTGGTCCTGACCGTCCTCTCGCCTTCGCACGCAAAGGCATGTGGTCCGCCGCCGGCCGCAATCGCCTCAAGAATGCCCTGCTGGCTGCAAGGGAACACGGAGCTGATCGGGCGGCACTCTCCGCTCTGACATGCACCTGCCTCACAAAAGGCACCATCGGCTAATGGCACATAGTCGCATGCGCCAGTGCTGGGATTGCAGGCATCCTCCGTGCACTCATTGCCGTCGTCGCACCCGGCCCCCGCGCATGGATCGCCCTTCGGGTCGCTGCAGCCGACCACCGGCGACACGCCAAGCGCGAGCATGCAAGTCCATCGAAGCACTTGATGTCTCACATGATTCATACGCAGGTTGACGGTAAGGTTCTTCATTCGGCCCTCCTACGGCGCCGACTCGACTTCGACCGACCCGACATCGCACCTCGGGCCCTGCGGCCTCTCGATTCCGCGCTGATCGGCTAGGGTCTCGCAGTCCTCAGCTGGACTGACGTCGATGGCAAAGCTGGTGGGCCCTGGGAGATGCGTATAGGTGTCCCCGCCGTTGTCCTTGAGCGCACCGAGCCAGAGCTCCATCTCGGAAACGTCGACCTGATCGTTCGCCTGGTCGAGCCCGCAGGTGTCTCCCGGACTCTCGATATTGTAGTCGCCGGACGTCACCAACGGTTCGGGACAGGACCCCTGAAGCAGCGTCCCGGTCATGTTCACTTCGCCCTCGTAGCTCGTGACGCTGTTTCCAAAGACCTGCGCGATCGTGCAGTTCGTCATCGTGACGACACCTTGCGAGTTAGCAATACCACCAGGATCGTTGAGAGAGAGAGTGCTATTGACGAGCGTCACCGTGCCCTGATCGTTGTAGATACCGCCTCCAACCGACGCATTGTGGTTCCGAGACACCGTGCTGTTCGTGAGCGTCAGGTCTCCCTCGTCGTTGTAGATGCCGGCCCCGACCTCTTGGCTGTTCTCGGTCACGGTGCAGTTCGTCAACGAAAGCGTTCCTAAGTTGAGAATACCCCCTCCGCCGAAGCCCAGAACGCCGCCTTGTCCTTCCCGAATGGTCATCCTGCGCAGCTCGGCCACGACGTCGGCGTTCACCGTGAAGTGGCCGCGAATTGTCAGGTCGCCTTCGCCGTCGAGAACCACATCGCTATCGATGACCATCTGGCCGCCTTCGACGGTGGTTGGGCCGCCACACGCGAAGGTGTATGGCCCGCCCCCGGCGGCAATGGCATTGAGGATGCCCTCCTTCGTGCACGAGAACTCGGAAGTGCAGACCCCACCTTCACACCCCCCGTCGCCGCACGGGGTGCCGTCTGGAAGGTCCTCGTACTCGCACAGACCGGTCGTTGCGATGCACCGCTCTTCGGTGCAGTCGTTCTGGTCGTCGCAGTTGACGTCCCCACACAGGTCGGCGTCGGTACACTGACCGCCGCGGCAGACGCCAGGTAGGCCGGCAAAGTCGCACTCGGTGCCCTCGACGACGGACGAATAGACGCAAGTCCCGGTCTCCGGGTCGCACCGGTCGTCCGTGCAGACGTTGAAGTCGTCGCAGATCACGCCTTCGCAGGCGCCCGGGCTGCTGCTGCAACCGATGAAAAGCGTGCCGAAGAGCAGGACCGGCGCAAGAGCGAATGATAAGAATGAGACTCGCATGGTTCCCTCCTCGCTATTCGACTTCGACCGCACCGACATCGCAGAGCGGCCCTTGCGGGCGCGAGACTCCTCTCTGGTCTGTCGCCTCGGGGCAGTCATTCGGCTCAATCTTGTCGATGGCCGCGCTGCCAGAAGCGGGAAGATGAGTAAGCGTCGGCCCGCCGTTGTCCTGCAACGAGCCGAGATTCAAGGCCTGCATCGAGACACCAACCATGTCGCCCAGCGACGGATTCAAACCACAGGTGTTTCCGGGGCTTTCGAGGTTGCCGCCCTCCGAGGTGACTGTGCCGCCTTCGAGAGAGCAGTCACCCTCCAGGATGCTGTTCCATACGTTGAGCGGTCGATGGTTTGTAATGGCCGATCCGATCGGCGCATCGTTGTTCGCCACGGTGCTGTGCTTCAGAACCAGCTCGCCGCCACCATTTTGGATTCCACCGGCGCCTCGCGTCGCGGTGTTGCCGGATAGAGTGCTGTTGGTGAGAGTCGTGGTTCCGCCGCTGATGGCGATCCCGCCGCCAAAACCACCAGAGCTGTTTCCGGACACGGTGCTACGGATCAGGTTCAAGTCGATGTTCGTGAAGATGGCTCCCCCCTCACTATTCGCGGTGTTGTTCGAGATGGTGCTGTCGATGAGGACGAGCTTCCCGGAGTAGCTCCCGAAGAGCGCGCCGCCCCAGCGTTCTGCCTGATTTCCGGTGACAGTTGTGTTGACCAGCGTGAGGCGATACGCGTCCTGGTAAATGGCCCCGCCGTCGCTCTCACGCCCACCTCCGGTGGCGAGACCTCCGGTCAGCGTCATGCTGCGAAGCTCGACGGGCGCCGCACGAACCTTGAAGATGCGATGATCGCCGTCGCCGTCGATCGTCAGAAGGCCCTCGCCGTCGAGGGTGACGGGTTGCTCGATGACAATCTCAGCAGTCGTCTTCACGATGGTAGGGCCATTGCAGGCAAAGGTGTGCGGACCCCCGCCGATTGCGATGGCCTCGAGAAGCCCCTCTTCGGTGCAGGGGAAGCCCGTCTCTGGGATGCTCGTTGACTCGACCGCCCCTGAGTCGCATCTCGGTCCGACCGGTCGCTCCTGCCCCCGCTGGTCTGTCGTGAGCGTGGTTCCCTCTGCATCGACGCAATCTTCGAGCGGCACGACATCGATGGCGGCGCTTCGCGGCCCCAGCTCATGGGTGAAGGTCGAGCCACCGTTGTCCTCCAGTGGCCCGAGGTCGAGCTCGCCGACGGTCAATCCGACTCGATCGGTGGGTTGATCCAAGCCGCAGTTGTTGCCAAGGCTCACATTGCCGCCTTCGGACACCCAGTCGACCTCGCGCCAATCATCACAGCCACCGGAGACGATGCTGTTTCGGAGAGTCACGCGCCCCGCATTATCGATGGCCCAGCTTTCGTAGCCGACGTTCTCCGCGATCGTACAGCTGATGATCGTAGCTGTGCCGCCGTTCCGAACCCCGCTTCCGGTGTTCCCGGACACGGTGCTGTTCAGCATCGTCAGCTCACCCAAGTTGGCGATTGCTGAGCCCTCGAAATCGCCCGCGACGTTCTCCGAGACCGTGGTGCCGACGATCGTCATGTTGGATCCGTTCACGATCGCGGCGCCCCCTCCTTCGAAGCTGCCTTCCATCGCTGTGTTCCCCTCGATCGTGCTGTCGATGATGGTCGCGAAAGCGCCACTCCAGAGGCCACCGCCGGCGTTTTCCGAGATCCTGCTGTTGACGATTGTCAGCTGATCGGAAGCCACGATCCCCCCCCCGCGTCCGTTTGGCACCGTGTTTCCAGAGATGGTCGAATCGAGGATCGTCAACGGGCCATTGCTGGAAACGCCTCCACCTTCGCCCCTGGCGGCATTCCCGGAAACCGTGCAGTTGTCGAGCGTCAGTGCTCCGAAGTTGTAGATGCCTCCGCCGTGGTCGGTCTCGCCGCCGCCGATGATCGCGAGGTTGCGAAGCTCGACGATCGGGAAGACCTCGTAGGTCACCGAGAACACGCGGTGACGCCCGTCAGCATCGACCGTGAGGTTGCCGCCGCCGTCGAGGATCAAGTCCTTGTCGATCACGATCTCGCCGCGAGTCGTTACGGTCGTGGGCTCATCACAGGCAAACAGGTACGGACCTCCGCCCGCTACTACTGCAGACCGAATGGCTGCCTCGTTGCAGGCCATGACGCACCGTCCCTCCCGGCAGGTGCCTGCCTCACCTACGCAGGACACTCCATCGACCACGGGCGCGAAGGAACACGCGCCGCTGTCGATGTCACACATGCCAGCGGTGCATTGATTGCCATCGTGGCAATCATCCACGCTTTCACACAGGCACACGTCGTCGCAGGACTCCGGAAGCTCGCCGCGGTCGATCGCCGAGCAAGAGAGCTCCCCTATGCCCTCGACGCACGCCTCCACTGCGGGCTCGTTGCCCTTGCACCGCACGTTCCCGAGCTCGCTCAGGCACAACGAGTTGCACGCCCCAACGTCAATCTGAAAGCACTCGTCGCCGCGATCGCAGATGGCGTTGCAGATGGCGCCCCAGACTGGGTGGGCGTCATCACCGCCGCAGCCAGACGAGACCGGGAGCGTTGCAAGCACGAAAGGTGCGACAAATCCAAGCCAGTACCGCATAAGAATCTCCTCTCTACTGCTCCACTTCCACCGCGCCGACGTCGCAACGCGGCCCTTGCGGACGCGATATGCCTCGCTGGTCGGTCGCCACTGCGCAGTCATCGCTCTCGATCACATCGATCGCCGCACTGCCTGGGCGCGGGAGCTGCGTGAAGGTTGGGCCGCCGTTGTTTTGCAGGGTCGCCAAGTTCAACTCTGGAGCCGAGACGCCCGTCACGTCGGTCGAGGCCTCGAGGCGGCAAGTGTCACCGGGGCTCTCGAGATTGCCGCCGTCTGAGTTCACGGAATAGTACGTGCACTCACCCTGAATCAGCGTATTCCGGAGCGTTGGCGCCATATCTCCGGAAATCGCCTTGCCGTTGTTGTCGGAAACGGTGCAGCTCGTCAGGGTCAGCGTCGCATTGCTGTGGTTGTAGAGACCCGCACCGCCGCCAGTACCTCCAGAGGTGTTCTCGGAAATGGTGCTGTTGGTCAACGAGGTGGTGCCGCGGCTATTGACCCCACCGCCTTCCCAACGAGCGACGTTGCGGAACACCGTGCTGCTTCTGGCGTGCATTGTGCCCCAGTTGTCGATTCCGCCGCCGGCACCATCCGACGTGTTCCAGGAGACGGTGCTCTCGGTCATGTTCATCGCTCCTTGGTTGTTGATGCCGCCGCCCCGAGTAAGCGAGGAGTTGCCAGACACGGTGGAGCTGAACAGCGTTAACGTCCCATTCTTCTCGTTGTAGATTCCCCCTCCGGAGCTCCCCGAGTTTCCGGACACCGTGCTGTTGGTCAGGTTCGCCGTTCCGCCGTTCAGAATACCGCCGCCCTCACGTGTCCCGGTGTTGTCCGAGACGCTGGTGTCCAGCAGATCCAACGTCCCGTGGTTGTTGATTCCGCGTCCGTTGTTTGCAGACACTTCGCAACTGCTCAGCGTCACCCTCGCGGCGCCCCCATTGTGAATGGCTCCACTGAGATCGGCATCGTTGCCGGTGACGCTGACACCACTAAGCGTCAACGTGCCCCCATTCCAGATCGCGCCAACGGTCTCTCGTCCTCCTGCCCCCGTGATCGTGAGCCCGCGAAGCTCAACCGAGATTCGGGCGTTGACCGAAAAGACCCTGTGAGCTCCGTTGCCATTCACGGTCAGCTCGCCTTCCCCGTCGAGGATGACGCTGTTGTCGATGACGATTTCCGCTTCGGTCGTCACAGTCGTCGGACCTGGGCAAGCAAACGTATGCGGTCCACCGCCCGTTGCGATGGCCGCACGAATGCCCTGCTCGCTGCAGGGGAACTCGGCGACGCAAAGGCCCGCCTTACACGTCCCAAACCCTTCGCCGCAGGTCGTGCCGTCGCCTACGGGTGCATGCTCACACAGGCCGCTTCCGGGATCACAGGAATCGTCGGTGCAGGCGTTTCGGTCATCGCAGTCGACCCCGTCGCAGAACGGACCCGGCACGACCTCCACCGCGCCAACGTCACATCCCGACCCTTGCGGCCGCGAGACGCCGCGTTGGTCGATGTCCAAGTTGCACACCGATGTGCCGATCGAGTCGATGGCAATGCTCGGGGGAAGTGGGGCGTGCGTCAGCGTAGGCCCTCCGTTGTCTCGGAGCGGACTCAGCCTCACAGCCTCATACGGAACATCCGATTGGTCGGTGATGTGATCCAGTCTGCAGGTATCGGCCGGGCTTTCGATGTTGCCGCCCTCCGATGTCGAGCTCGAGTCGAGGTGGTAGTAGCAATCGCCTTCGACCAGGGTGTCTTTCAGCACCAACGACCGCGTTCCGCTCCAAATGGCAGCCCCGACGAGATCGGCGGAGTTGCCGGACACGGTGGTGTTCGTCAGTGCAGCGTCCCCGTTGTTGAAGATGCCGCCGCCCCACTCGCGCGCGCTGTTTCCCGAAATGGTGCTGTTCGTCAGTATGTTCGTGCCGTAGTGGCTATAGATCCCGCCGCCGTTCCGGTCCGAGCTATTGCCCGACACCGTACTACTGTCCAGCGTCAGGAGGCCCCCGTTGTTGATCCCGCCACCGTCGGAGCTCGTCGTATTTCCGGACACTGCGCTGTCGGTCACGATCGCCGTGCCGCCATTGCCAATGCCACCGCCGATGTTGTCCGCGACCGTGCTGTTGGTCAGCGTCATCATGCCGCCATTGGTGATGCCGCCGCCGACACAGTGGGTCACCACGCTGTCCGCAACGACCAGCGTCGCATCGTCGCCATTAGCAATGCCGCTTCCACGAGTTGTCCCGTCGCCCAGCACGGTGACATTAGCCAGGCTAGCCGTACCGCTGTTGGAGACGCCGATTCCGCTGTTCGCATGATTTCCCGACATGCCGCTATTGCTCAACGTCAACGTTCCCGCATTGTGGATTGCGCCACCCGATCCATCTGCGCTGTTGTCCAGGAAGCCTCCATCGACGAAGTTCAGCGTTCCCTCGTTGTAGATCCCGCCGCCGTCGTTCCAGGGAGGGCTCTCCGTGGCGTTGCCACCAGAGATACTGATCCCGCGCAGCTCGACGACCGCCTGGGCGCGCCTGATCGAGAGCACGCGATGATCCCCGTTTCCGTCGATCGTGAGCTCACCTTCTCCGTCGAGGATGAGGTCGTGGACGGTGACGATTTCTTCGCTCGTAGTCACCGTGGTCGGGCCGGTGCAAGCAAAGGTAAATGGGCCTCCACCATGCTCCGCCGCTGCCTGAAGCCCCTCTTCCGTACAGGGAAGCTCGCCGACACAGAACCCTTGCTGACAAGTCGCAAAGCCGCCGGCACATGCGGTCCCATCCGACAGGGGTACGTTCTCGCACGCACCACTAGTTGGGTTGCAGCTGTCGACCGTGCATGGTTTGCGATCGTCACAGTCCACGCCGCTGCACAGAGTCGCGAAGCTCGTCACCGTCAACCGTGGAGGCGGTCCACGATTGACCTCCACCGAGTTGAGGATCACCCGGCTCTCAGCTCGGAGATTGAATCCGGCATACGGGGTCGTCACGCTAGCGACGAAAGCCGTGACGTCGAAGAACACTTCGTCGCCGCCAGCCGAACCGGGTGGAAGCTGGAGCGTTCCCAGCAGCTCACCGGCATCGAAATCGGACGGCGTAATCAGGCCATCAACGCTCTCGTAGCCGTAGACCTCGACTGCATCGTCTACGGGAGAGCCCCACAGACTCACGCTCAGCGCGGCGCGCTCGATGGGATCGTGGACTCGAGAGAGCCCGAACTCCAACACGCCTCGATTCGCCGTGTCGAGGTAGGTCTCCACGACTATGAATCTGTCTGTAGTGACCACTCCATCCTGAGCGATGTAGCCGTCGTCCGTCGGCTCGATGTCGATTGTCGCAGTCGCTACGCATTCGCCGCCCTGACACAAGCCCTCCGAGCTTCCAGTTTGGCAGGGCTCGTCGTCCGGCAAGACCTCGTACTCGCACATGCCGTCGCTTGGATTGCACTCATCCACGGTGCAATCGTTGTCGTCGTCACAATCGACGACTTCGGTGTAGCGGCAGGAACCATCTGACGGATCGCACTCATCGGCCGTGCATTCGTTCTGGTCGTCACAGATGACGACGGTGGTGTAGTGACAAGAGCCGTCCGAGGGGTCGCATTCGTCCGCGGTACACGCGTTGTCGTCGTTGCACTCGACGCCCGTGATGTTGTAGCAACTGCCATCTGCGGGATCGCATATGTCGTCGGTGCAGGCGTTGCCGTCATCACAGATGACGCCATCGCAGAGCCCCTTTTCCCCGTCACCGCAGCTTGCGACCACGACGAGAGACAACACAAGCGTTGCGAACGCGCTGGCGGACAATCTAAGTGGGCACCTCATAAGAACCTCCCCGATCTGGGCCAACACCTCTGCGGCCCCGAGGCTAAGGGGGAGGATGCATTATCTGTGCCAGAGGAACCCACGTGCTTTCAGGGCCTTCGCCCGGCGCCGAGCCGCATATTCTGCGTAGATCAGTCGACAAAGCGCGCAGAATGCGTTCCAGGTCAGGGAGTATCACGACAGATCAGGCCTGCGGCGAAGCAGCGCCCATCGGGACAGCAATGCCCTCCGCCGTCAGCACACGGTGTGCCCACCTCCACCAACGTGTACTCGCACTCGCCATCTTCGGGGCTGCACATGCCAACGTAGCAGTCTCGTTCGACGCAGGGGTCGTGGACTTCACAGGCTGCCTGGCATTCTCCCTCGGCGCACAAGCCAGCCGCTCCGCCGAAATCGCAGCCCGTGAACGGCCGGCTGGGCAAAGGCGGGTATTCGCACTCTTGGTTTTCTGGGTTGCACAGGTTTTCGGTGCACACGTTGTCGTCGTCGCACTCGATGACCAGAACGTTGGAGCACTCACCGGTGGTCGGATCGCATATATCCGCCGTGCACGCGTCGTCGTCATTGCAGTCGACGCCATCGCAGGGCGACGGGTCGCTACATCCGAAACACCATACCGTAACTAGGGCCGCAACGAATCCGAGTCGGCGCCACTCGCGCATGAGAACCTCCCTGGCGCGATCGCTCCGCCAGCTGCGGGCGCTAACCAACGCCAATAGGAAATTGTGTCGCTACGAGACGCGTGTCCATACGTAATTCATCACAACGCTCGGAGCGCGCAGGCTCGACACTTCGAGCTTTGGGCTCAACAGGCCGCGCGGACCGCGACGGTCGCTGACCGCGATCAAGCGCACTCGGCGACCTAGCGACGTGAAGCCAAATGAAAAGCAGAGCGGATAGGTTTCTCTCTTCGTTGGTGTTCCATTGTCGCGCCTCGGTGCCATGAGGGTGCCGTGGCGATCTTTGGTCATGTGAGATCGAGTGACGTGACGTGAACATGGCGACGCGTGTACTCGTGCATAAACATTAGGGAAGTACTGTTTTTATTGACGTTTTGCGAGACCGCGAAACGGACCATTGGCGTCGTGCCGGGTCGCCCCTTTTCTATGTAAGCTGCTGAAATCTAGACAGCTTTTCGCATGGTGCCTCAGCCCGGTGCCGTCAGGGTGCCGTGAGGAGGTGAGGAGGGCTCGAGGTCGGCCACAATTCGGAGCTGTGCGCGCTTTCCAAGGTGCGCGTATTGCTCCGTGCTCTTGAGTCATCTGTGCCCTAGTTGCGCCTGCACTGCCTTCATGGAGTGACCTTCCGTGGGCGCCCGCCGGCGGCTGCACCTCAAACGCACCCGCGTTGCACGGCTCAGAACACGAGTCGCGATCGTGCAAGGTCCCATTGAAAGCGGCGCGGTGTTCCGTAGTGGGCTTCCCCCAGCCTGCGCATCTTTCGCTTGCGGACGCCTAACAGGGCACCGGTGGCAATCATACCCAGCACACCACCGCCGGCGAGAGTCACACCTGTGATGAAGACTGGGAGCGACCATCCGGGAATAGGGCAGTCGCCTACACCGGTGCCCGACGACTCGCAGCTGAGGTTTGGCACCGCGACGCTCGCGAGGATGCCGCCAACGACGAGCGAGAGCGCAGAGGCACCGATCCCGATCTTCGCCCGCTTGACCCGAAGTTCCAGCTCCTCACCCATGTACCCATCGGGTGTCCGTCGCTGAGTTGGCGCAACTTCAACACCGTCGTCGTCCAGCTTCAGCTGCAACGCAGGCTCTTCGGGTGCTGGCTCGGAGGAGGGCGCAGCATCCTCTGAACGTGGCTCCGGGATGGCGGTTTCGTCAACGACTTGTGCGCTCACGCTCAGAGGCAACGCCACCAGCGCCAGCACAAATGCAAAGCCAACTAGGTACCGCATGACAACCTCCCTCAGAACACGAGTCGCGATCGTGCGAGGTCCCATTGGACTCGGCGTGGTGTCGCGTAGTGCGCTTGCCTCAAGCTGTCTCGCTCACGCTTGCGCCTGCGTAACAGAACACCAGAGGCAACCATCCCGGCGAAGCCGCCCACCAACAGAGCCGTGCCAGTCCACACCATCGGGTAGACCCACTTTGGGATTGGGGTACATTGCCCCGAAAGGCAGAAGTTCGACAAGCCTTCCGCGGCCGCGAACCCGAAGAACATCCCACCGGCAAAGAAAACGGCAGCGGAGCCGCCGAGCCCAATCTTCGCTCGCTTCACCCGAAGCTCGACCTCCTCCAGCGCGTAGCCGTCAGGTGTTCTCGGCGGTGGCAAGGCAAGCTGGACGCCCGCATCGTCAAGCTGGAGCTGCAGTGCAGGTTCTTCGGGTACTGCCTCGGACGGAGGTGCGGATTCCTGTAGATTCAGCTCAGCCGAGGCGCCTTCCTCTTCGGCTTGTGCGCTCGCGCTTAGCGGCGAAGTCGGCAGTGCCAGCACAAACACAAAGCCGATTAAGTACCGCATCACAACCCTGTTCTGTATATCGGGTCTTCCGGGCCGGCGCATACCGACTGGCATGCGTACGGAAGCTCTCCGCCTGCGATCGGTTCGCAGTCCCAGTTCTCGAAGCCCTCGATGCGCTCTTCGCGAGCGGCAGGCCAGTCGCTCGGTTCCTCGATGGTCGGACCCGTGGCGCAGGCCGACAATACAGATGGCTCCGGACGTTCATCCTCGTACGGGGCAGTGGCGCTTCGTTTCCTTCTAGGTGGCCGCCCTCATGAACACTTCCAGCCATCCAACTTCGAGCTGCACAGAGGCGTCACCCTAAAAGACAAACGCTCCCAAGCGCGGATCCCACTGAAAACCCTGCGCCCGATGTCGCTGGATAGAGCGGTTCAGTAATCTCTGGTTCCGCTTCCGCGCACCGAGGACGATGCCACTCACGAGTGTTCCGATGGCGCCGGAGCCAGTGATGGTGAGGCCGATCACGAGGTGGGCATATCCTGGGCCGGTGCATTCCAGCAGGTAGTTCGGAGCCGATTGGCAGCGCGGTATCGCAGCTCCGAGAAAGATCCAGCCGACTCCGAACATGGCGGCGCTTGCGATCAAGCCGTTGCGTGCTCTGCGGACTCGATCGCGTCCCTCGCTGAGACGGTATACGTCGAAGGACGCCGGTGGCGGATGGCGACCGTACCCGCTTAGGTGCTCGAGCGTTTCGAGCTCTAGCTTCTTCCTCTGGCCGCTGCGCACGCCGTACATGATGCTGGTTACCAGCAGCGGAATACCGCTGAGGACGACAATCGCAGCGCCTGCAACACCCAGGTTGTCGGCCGCGTGCGGACACACTTCGACATCGTCGATCCACTCGCACTGCGAAATCCCCGCGCCTAGGAAGATCCAGCCGAGCGCCTGCGCGCCGGCGGAGGCGAGAAACCAGTTGCGGGTCCAGAGCACGTCGTCTTTGGCCCGTTCGAGCGCGCTGCTGTCGAAATCCAATCCGGGCAACTCGGCCTGAGGTGGATCGGTGATGAGTAACGCATCGGATGGCGTCGCCGGGGCAAGCTCTGCCGGGGTTGCCGACTCGATTTCGAGTCGTTGCTGAGCGCTACTCCGGGCCTCCGTAAGCAGGGTCCCGAGGAGCGCGAGCGCAGTAATCAGGAGGCGACGGGGCATTGCTTTGTTTGCTTCATTGCTCGAGCGGATGGACATTGATCTCTACCTCGTCGTCGCGATTCGAGAGAGGCAAGCCAATGATGAGTCCAGCGGAGGCCAGTCCGACCCCGGTGTAGAGCACCGGGTAGTTGACGCCTCGGCGATCGCGAAAGTCCGCCGCAACCAGCATCATGACGGTGCCAGCGACGACGGTAACGAGGCCGAACATCGCGCCCGCTCTTCGCATCCGGCGTTTGTCGACGTAACGACCCTCGACGACCGAGTCGACCTCGAGGTAGACGGCCGTTTCCACGTCGAGGGGATATCCCTCATCCAGTGCGAGCGCCATCCGATATGTTCCGGGGACAAGCGTCGCTACACAAGGTGTCTCACAGATGGGCGCGTAGCCCGTGGCGACCTTGCCGGAGTAGACCGGATACCCGGCGGCCTGGTAGTCGAGGCCGAACTTGCGGGCGGCTGCGGGGATATCCCTGTAGGTGGCACCCAGCCTCAGGTGGAACGAGACGCCCTCGGTCTTTGATTGGAAGAGCAGGCGAAGTGGTTGAACGTCGTACAAAGCGCCGATGGGCGGTGGCAGGAGCAGCTCTTCGCCGACCCGTGGCGGCGTGTCGATGACCGGCGCTTGCTCCGATGCGCTCGGGGACGAACTCGACTGCGCGAGGACCAGGCCGTCACAGGCAAGGACGGAAGAGATGCAAACGATGAGTGCACGCAGGAAGTGCACGCGCGGAGCGTGAGCCAATCCGTCGTTAACATGCTCACGGACAGTGGCTGGCGTGCGTCGTATCCTCCATCTGAGCTGCCGAACGAACCGATAAGAGCCAAGAATCATAAGAACCTCCCTGCGACGCCGCGGATGTGACACCTCCCTACGGTTAAGTAACCGGGCTGGGCTTTTGCATGGTGCGTGCCAGTCAGAACGGGTGCGTTTTTCGGCGGGTTTGTTCGGCAGTGTCCGAACGTTTTGCGCCCTCAGGCCGGAGGTGCGCGAGAACTGCGCCCAAGCCACAAGCCCGACGGGGTCTTCCGCGAGGAGCGAACTCGTCTTTGTCACCGCGAACAACAACGTCGACGGCAAGAAGCCATATTGGCACGTGGCTTGCACCACTGGGTTGTCACCGCGGTTACCGAAGAGGGTAGCGCGAGAATGGTGGAGTTGCTCATGTCTTATCTATCCAAACTTGGTCCGAGGACGATGGGTCTCGTGAGTGCGTTTTCTTTGAGTGCGCTCGTTGTGTCGATGGGTTCGGGCTGCACGCCGCGAGCTCAGACCGTCACGCTCGACGTTCCGGTTCATCATCCTGTCAGCGTCGCGCGCGCAGATATCGAGCCCGGGTCGAGCAAGGTGACCGCGATCGACGTGCCGTTTGGGGGAGGGGCATACCGATACAAAGACAAGGATCTCGCCATTCTTCAACAGATGCTGGATGAGACGAACCCGATGCCCGACGCTGTCGGTGAGTCGTTTCGAATTCACGTGCTGATCCGCCGATTCCTTATCTCGTACCACCAATCCGAGGCGGTCGGCATCGCATGTGTCGCCTGGGCGCTGACGAATCCGGGCGACGAGCTGATTTTCGACGAGACGTTTTACGCGGCGCACTACACGCCAAACAAGGGCGTCAATGGCGTTAAGAAGCCGATTCACAGAGGCATCACCAAGCGTGTTCATACCGCTACCCAATCCGTTGCCTCCGGTCTGCCGCCGGGCCCGCCACCGACCTCAGTGTATGCGGACTACGAATCTGCAGCAGCGGCGATTCCAGACGAGCTAGGTCAAATTCTCGTCGTCAGCTTCGGGCGCGGCGGCGTCGAACGCGGCGTGGAGTATGTAGGAGAGACCGGGGAGGAGTTCGCGCGCTGCGGTGATTCGATCGATTGGTACTACCGGCTGAGTATTCCGCGGCCTGCGGAAGAGCCCTCGGGCACACCGCCTGCCCCAACGGAAGTTGAGCCGTCGCCATGAGGTGTGGGCCCAGCAGAGGGCTAGATTGGCTGGTGCTGTTGAGCGCGCTCCTGGCATTCACCGCTTTCGGTTGTTCCGCACGAGCCAAGACCGTCACCCTGAACGTGCAGGCTACCCAGCCGGTCAGCGTCTCTCCGCTCGAGATGGATCCGGGGGCGGCCCAGCTCGTTGCGGTCGGGTCGTACAAAGTCGGGAAATACAAATCGAAAGACCTAGGCACGCTTCAGACGATGCTCGAAAGAACCATCCCGATGCGTGGAGCTCCGGAGGAGTCGTTTCGAATTCATCTTGTGGTCCGGTCGTTCTTGATCGTCCACAGCAACGAAAAAGGGGCGGGCCTGGCATGCATCGCCTGGGCGCTCACGAATCCGGAGCAGGAGCTGGTCTTTGACGAGCAGTTCTACGCGGCACGGGCTTCGCCGCCGCTGAGCGTCAGCGGCATCAAGAACCGCATGCACGAAGGCATCACGAAGCGGGTCCACCAACGGGCACAGGACGTCCTATCCGGCCGGCCACTCGGCTCGCCGCCGGAGGACACCTACGACGATTTCGAGCGGGCAGCATCGAGGGTCCCCGACCGCTTCAAGTCGGAGTTGCCGACCATTTTCGGCGGCTACGACCAGTGGGGGAACCAGACGGGAATCTGGAGAACCGTTGCCGGGCAATCCGGGGAAGAGTCCGCGCGACGATGTGACCGTATCGATTGGTACGCTCGACTGGGAATCGCTCGACCGCCTGACGCCCCGGAGCCAGCGCCCGCCTTGCCACAGGGCACAGGTTACCCGCCCACCGTGGACCCGTAACGCTTTCGTCCGATCACGCAAAGGAGCCAAGCATGAAGTACCTCAAGTCATACCTAAGCTGCCTCACTTTGGTGGCCTTGCTCTGGGCCGAGAGCGCCTCCGCTCAGGAAGCGACTGCTCTGGTTCAGCAGTCGGATCGGTCCGCTTCATACCTGCTGGCGCTTGGCGCATCGATTGGCACCGCACCCGCAACGATCATCCCGATGGAGGATCCCAAGCGCAACGAGCTCGAGCGTCAGGTTCGCCGCAACCGCAGAGCGCTGATTGGAACTTCCGTTGGCACCGCAGTTGGTCTTTCGCTATGGATGATCGCAACGACCCGAGGATGCGACGGTGGTTTTTCCGAACGGACCGACCTCGTCTGCACGAAAAGCGGCCGGGCGGTGCGCACGACGGGCATCGTGCTTTTCTCGGGCGGGCTTGCCGGGATGGTGATCAGCGGAACCATGCTCAGCGTGAGGAAGCGTCAGATCAGAGAGCTCGGCTCCCTCGTTGAGCGACGCAAGCCCCGAGCGGTTCGTTGGGATCCGGGTCGATCGCAGTTCGTGTTCTAGATCTGCCGTCGACCACAGACTCAGGTCGGTGTTGACCGACTACGGGGTGAGCGAGATCCCCGCGTCGTAGCCATCGATGAGCTCGAGGTCCGCCGGTACGCAAACGCCATCTCTACAGACCCCTTCGTCTTTACCGGGTGCGATGCAGGGGGTCCCGTCGGCGACGAGGTCGTATCTACAGCGACCGCTGGTGTCGTTCTCCCCCTCGCAGAACTCATACACGTATTTGCAATAATTGTCGGTGCACTGGTTTCCATCCCCGCAGTCGCCATCGCTGTAGCAGATCTCCCCCTCTGCACAGCCGCCCCAGCGAAAGAACGCGAGCGCGAGCACAACAATGACAAGCCACAAACGCATGATCGACCTACTGGGTGAGCGCGAACTCCATCCCGACCAGCCAAACGGTTGCATCACGCGTGCCAGATCGAGAGCGCGTCATTCTGCGCAAGCGGAGCCCGCGACGTGCACATGGTGCGTTGAGCAAGGCGCCTCGCGAAATGAATGCGCCACGCCCAGGACGCGTCCGCGCATCCCAAGTGCGTTGCTACTTTGACCCTAAGTTGGCAGGAGGAGGGAAAATGAAGCAGAGGCCAATTCTCGCTGCGATTGCAGTTCCAATGGTCGCGCTAGCGTCGTCGCTGGGTTGTAGCGACCCTCCGCCCGATCCAAGTTGCTCTCCATGGTGTACGGTAGTCGCCGACTGCACAGCCACGGACTTCTCGCTTTGCATGAGCGACTGCTCCGCGGAACTCTTGAATGCTCAGTCTACCTCATCGGAATGCGCGGATGCGGTCAGGAGACAAAACAATTGCTTGAGCGCGTTGACATGCGAGGAGCTGGATGCATGGCGCCAAAAGGTTCCTCCGGACAGCTACCCGTGCACGGATGCCGACGAAGGAGTGCGGAGCGTCTGCTTTGCTGAGCGGTCCGAGTTGCTGTAGGGCGTTGCGGCATTTAGAAGTCGAAGCCCAAGGACACCTGCGTGTGCCGCGCATTCAAAGCGTGGCTTGCATTTCCCGACGGACAACGTTCTGAGGAACGACAGGATGGAGAGCAGCGGCCATGAGGCGTTAGGGGCGCCGCGCCGGCGGGTAACCGGGGGGTCGTGGTGCAGTTGGCTGCGGAGGCTCCTCGGGCGAGCGGGGCTCCGTCGGGCGTGGGATACCCAATCGGAGATACCAATCGATGTAGTTCCGCTGTTGAACTAGGTGCGTCTGCGACGGACCTCCCACGGTGCGTCCAATCGACAAGATGGGACCCTCCCAGATGGACACGTACGAGGTAAGCCAAGGCGGAACCTGCGAGGCTGCGCTCTCAAAATCATCGTAGGTATCGTAAGAGGCTGGTCCTAGGGGAAGACCCGAGGCAACGTCTTGGGCCGTTTGGTGGACTCGTTTGGTAATTGCCGCGTGCATCTGGTTCTTCATGGCCTCGAGGCCCCGCGAAGGCATGCTCGGCACAACATAGAACTGCTCATCAAAAATGAGCTCGCCGTCCGAATCGGTCAGCGCCCAAGCCACGCAGGCGATCACTGCGTCGTACGAGCTGCTAGTCGCGACCAAGACATGCCGGATGACCAGGTGAATCTGAAAAGACGTCCTTGCGCCGCCACGGATGGGGATGGATTCCCGAAGCATGTTTTCCAGAAGGTAGAGATCTCTGTATCCGTAGCGCCAACTGGGTCGCCCGCGCTTGGGCGACTCCCCGACCGCCGTGAGCTGGCTTGCGTTTGGCTCCATGTCGATGGGAGCGACACGGACCGGATGGGTTCCGGGAAGATCGAGCGTGACCGACTTCACCTGGGCACGACAACCACATGCGATGCACGCGAAGAGCGCATACGGGATACCTGCAAGAAGCCAGGCTTTTGTCGGAGCATGCATGACGAAGTTGGGGTAGCTTGGCAATGTTTGGGGACGATCACCACCGTCCACTCACCAACGACACGGACCAATGCAACACCGCGCAATCATAGCCGCACTACTGCTCCTGTCGCTTCTGGCCACCCAAGCGCAAGCTCGTGCGCAATCGCCGGATGAGGTAGAGCGCGGACTACCCCCGGTCGCCGAACCCAGGGTGCCTTCGCTGCCCAGTCCGGGGTTCGACCCCCAAGAGTTCGAAGTCGCTCGTTCAGCCGTCTTGCGAACGCGCAACTGGTTCCTCGGCAGCGTCAGTGTGTTCGCCGTTGGATCGGTCCTCTTGGGCACCGGGATTGGGCAGTGCCGAGAATTCGGCGGGATTGCCGCGTGCTCGGGACGGGGTGACAGGCTCAGCCGCGCAGGCTTGGCTATCGCCTGGACAGGCTCCCTCGCAGTGATCTCGACAGTCATCGCATACGGTGTTCGCGTGAAGCAAGAGAGGCAGCTCCAGCGACTGGCCGTCGAGCACTTCACCTATGGTGACCCGGGCCTCCCGCCCGTGTCCTTCGACGAGTATCGACTCGCCGATGCGAAAGATCGCAGCCGCCGGGCACGCAACGCTTTGATCGGAAGCGCGGCCATGTTGACTGTGGGCTCGATCTTCCTCGGTTTCGCGATTCCCCGGTGCGAGGCAGGCAACGACGGGCTCGTGTGCACAGATCCGGGCTACGCCCACTTCGCGCTCGGGCTCACCTTGGCCGGTAGCGGAGCCATCGGCACGATCGTGAGCGCTGCGCTGCTCGGTGTTCGCAACGGTAAGAAGAGGTCGCTCGCGCGTTCGGTCCATCAGCGTCAGGTCGCCGGCCTCCGCTGGGATCCTGCGTTGGGGTGTTTCGTATTCTAGAACCGCGCTGCGCGAGCCGGGCGAACCGATCGCAGTGATGTCGCCGGGGTCAAGTGAGAAAGCGACCGGGTAAAGAATTACGTATGCCGCAATTCGTTCGCGGAAACGTAGTTCCAACGCATCGCTGTCGTCCTCCGCCAACGCCGCCTTGAGCGATTATCAATGTTTGTGTCGTTGGCACGTCTTATGCAGGAATTCGCGTTCACTTAGCATTGCCACCGGGGAGGTCCATCATGCAACGCTCCGTCTTCTTGTCTACGTTTCTGTTCGCAGCTGTATTGAGTCCCATCACCTTATACGGCAACGATTGCGCGCCACCTGCAGATGCCAGGCTCGCCACTCTCGAGCTACGGGTGGGAAGCTTTCACGGCGAAAACACGATCGAGGGATTCGATCCGAACGTCTTTTCGTACGACGCCCGGTTCCCTGAGGAGGAGTCGGTTGGTGTTTTGTGGGTGAGGACAAAGCACCCAAGTCAAAGCATTGAAGTGCAATACGACGGCATGCCCGTGAAGCTCGTCGGGCAGTCGGTCGCCAGGCTCGACGTGCCGCTTGGAAGCAGTGAACTCACCATCGACGTCGCGACCCGCGGTCCGATGCCCGACTCGCAACGGTATGTGGTTCGAGTTGAGCGTGTGCCGGTGTTTGCGTGCACCGAGCAGGGGATTCGCGAGGCGATCGCCCGTGGTGGGGGCCCGATCTATTTTGACTGCGACGAGCCGACGGTCGTGCCCACCGAAGCCGAGATCGTCATCGACAACGACGTCATCCTCGACGGTGAGGGCAACTTGATCGTTGACGCTCAAGGTACAGTGCCGCCCGCACCCGGTGAGATCGCGCCGAAGGTGAACGGTGCACACCGGGTGTTCTCTATTCCTGAAGGTGTCACCGCTGAGCTGCTTGGCTTCACGGTGACAGGGGGCTCTACGGACGGCGACGGCGGCGGCATTCTCAATGCCGGGACTTTCGCTTTGACGAGCAGCACGGTCAGCGGAAATAGCGCGGAGCGGGCCGGAGGCGTAGGGAATCTCGAGACGGGGATTCTGACCGTCGTAGCTAGTACGGTGACGAGCAATACGGCGAATCTCGTCGGCGGTATCGGCAACCTCGGCGTGGCCGAGATGATCGACACGAGCGTGTCGCTGAACACTGCAACCACGGATGGCGGTGGTGTGGGCAACGCGGGCGGAGCGACGATGACCATCACCGATAGCATCGTCCGTAGCAACACCGCTGGCGGCCAGGCCGGTGGCATCGGCAGCGAGGCGCTCGGGATTTTGACACTCACGAACACCACGGTGGCCGACAACCAGGCCGAAACGAATGGTGGTGTTACGAGCGGCGGTGAGTTGACCATGAACGACTGCGTCATCTCCGGGAACTTCGCATCGCTCGCCACCGCTGGTATCGCCATCGGCGAGGAGGGCACCGCCACACTGACCCGCGTCACCGTGTCAGACAACGCCACCGAGGGATTTGCCGGAGGTATATGGATTGGCGGATCGCTGACTGTCGTCGACAGCCTCGTGTCGGACAACACGGCCGTTCTCGATGGCGGCGGGATTTACAATTTGGGCGAGCTGTCGCTGATTAGCACCCGTGTTGCAGGAAACTCCGCAGACCTCGGCGGCGGCGTTTTGAACGTCGAGATTGGAACGCTCACCACTGCAGACAGCACCGTGTCAAAGAACACGGCAGCAAGATTCGGCGGTGGCATTCGGAACTTGGGTCTAGCGGAGGTGACGAACACCGACGTGTCAGACAATACCGCCATGATTGCCGCGGGCGGCATTTCAAACCGGCCAGGCGCAATGATGACGCTCACAGGCACGACGGTGCAGGGAAACGTCGCCGAAGCTTCAGCTGCTGGCATCGGCAATGCCGGAACGTTGATGCTGAATAACACCACCGTCTCGAACAATGAAGCAGGTGGTGATGGTGGCGGCATTCGCAATCTGGAGTCCGGCACGTTGGCGCTGACCAACAGCAGCGTGACCGACAACACGGCGAACGATAGCGGCGGCGGCATCCGGAACTTTGGGTATGCGGAGGTGAACAACAGCGAGGTTGCAAGAAATGCCGCAAGAAACGGGTTCGGGGGGGGACTTTCAAGCATCGAGCCGCCGGCAACGCTTCTGTTGAACAATACGACCGTGTCGGACAACACCGCGAAACTCGGTGGTGGCGGGATTGGAAACAGTGGCTTTGCCTCGTTGACCGGCACCACGGTCTCAGGCAATGCATCGCGGGATACGGGAGGTGGTATTGCGAGCGCCGGCGGGGTCATCACGCTGACTAACAGCACTGTTTCCGGCAACGCCGCAACTAGCGCGGGCGGGGGCGGCATAGGCAATGCTGCGACAATGACCTTGATCAGCAGCACGGTCTCCGGAAACACTGCAGTGTTTGGCGGCACCGCTATATGGGACGGTGGGAGGCTAACTCTTAGAAACACCGTCGTTGACGGCGATTGCAACATAGACTCCCCTGAGTTCGTTTCCCTCGGCGGCAACATCGAAAGCCCGGGCAATACCTGCTTGCTCATTCCGGGCATCGATCTGTTAAACGTGCCGCCCGCACGGCTTGGTCTCGGACCACTTGCAGACAACGGCGGTCCCACACAGACGCAAGCACTTGCGCCTTTCAGCGTCGCGCTCGATCGGATCCCGGAACCGGAGTGCGTCGATGGGAACGGTTTCCCGTTGCTCACCGACCAGCGGGGCGTCCCTCGCCCGCAGGGGCCGGCGTGTGATTCAGGCGCATTCGAGCTCAGCGACGGTCCGCAGCCCGTGGGGGCGTGCGTCAATGATGTCGATCGAGCCGCGTACGAGTCGCTCGAGTACGTCGACGACCAAGGGGTGCTCTGGACTTGCATCGACGCAGCCTCAGCGATCGGTAACGACTGCGTCTTTGGGTCGCCCCATTCTGAGCCTCCTGTCGAAGGGTGCGGTGCCGAGGCCAGCGCCGTGATCGCCTGCTTCCCCAACTGCCCCGAAGAAGTCATCGACGCTTTCGGTGCGTGTGTCGCGTTCTGCACCGCAGAGGCCGCTGGGCTCTCCTCGAGTTGTGCAGATTGTTATGGAGACGCAGCGGCCTGTGGGGCTGAATTCTGCACTTTTGCCTGCGCCGGTGACCTCAACTCACCGCCGTGCATCTCATGCCGCATCGAGAACGGCTGCATCCCCGGCTTCGACAGCTGCTCAGGACTTCCAGGCGACATTGACTGTGGTGGCGCCGGGGGTGTGGAGTACGCGCAAGACTTCGAGTCGCTCGACCGGCTGAGCGCGACCGCGTTGAGCGGTGACGGATGGCTGATCTTCGGTCAAGTGTTTGACGCCGACGGTGTCTTCAAGTTTAACTACGGCGCATTTCCCGCACCCAACGGCGTCGGGGTCTTCTCTGACGTCGTCACGGGTGAGGGCGGTCCCAACCAAGGTGCACAGCAGATGGTGGTCTACAACGACTACAACTGCTGTAGCCCGGACCAAGGTCACTTCAATGGGACCGACAGGGTCGCGTCGAGCGTTTTCCGACAGCCATTCACAGCGACCAATCCGATTTCAGCGACCGATGTCGGCGAGACGGTTGAGTTCAGCTTCGACGCAAAGCGCGGCAACATCAACGATCCGACGGGTAGCAGCACAGCACTGGCGTTCATCCAGACGCTGGACCCCGGTTTCACGCAGACCAACTTCGTGCAGATCGACATGACGAATCTTCCAGCTGGCACTTGGGGCCGCTACTCCATTTCGCTGACAATCGACCCGAGTCTAATGGGACAGTATTTGGAGTTTGGCTTCTTGAATACTGCGTCGAACTTCGAACCATCAGGTGTATTTTACGACAACGTCCTCTTCGAAACCGGCGCGGGTGGCAGCGGCGGTACCGGTGGCACTGGAGGCTCGGGTGGCAGCGGCGGTACCGGTGGCACTGGAGGCTCGGGTGGCACCGGCGGGGGCGGTGGCAGCCCGGGGATTTGCACGGATGGAGAGCTGAGGTGTTCCGCTGACCTCCCGCAAATCGAGATATGCTTCAATGACTTCTGGGAGCCCTACGAAGAGTGCCCTCCGGAGTCCGTGTGCCAGGAAGAGCCTGACGTCTCCTGTGTTGCGCCGTCGGTCATCGTCGGCGACGGCATCTGGGACGCGAACGGCCACCAATACGTCGTCGTCGAGTTTCGGGCGCAGACGTGGAACACCTCCAACGCCGATCTGTCGAACCAACTTCCGGGCTTTCACCTCGCAACGATCACAAGCCAGGAAGAGCAAGACTTCGTCAACAACCTCGTCGCTGGGCTGGCCTCTGGAGAGCTCTGGCTGGGCGGTTTCCAGGATCCGATCACGGAGCTGAACCCCGCTGCGGGCTGGACCTGGGTCACGGGCGAACCTTGGGCCTACACCAACTGGCTGTCGAGCGAGCCCAATGACACCATCGGGGTCGAGCAACATCTAGCGCTCGACCGCGGGGGTTGGAACGACGAGGGCTCGGCAATCGGGGCGGTAGGAGGCTACCTCGCCGAGAGCTTTGATCCTGTCGCACCATGATTCGTGTAGGAGTTGTGTCGCCAGAGTTAATTCCAGTCCTGGTTTCGTACAGGCCTCGACACCGGCCTGGGTTGTGTTCGACAGGAGCGGTGCGCTGACCGCGATCAAGCGCGCCCGGTGACGTGACGAAGCGGCGCCGAATGATAACCAGAGCTGATCAGTTTCTCTCTTCGTTTGTGTTCCGTTGTCGCGCCTCGGTGCCGTGAGGGTGCCGTGGCGATGTTTGATCATGTGAGATCGAGTGACGTGACGTGAACATGGCGACGCGTGTACTCGTGCATGATCATTAGGGAAGTGTTGTTTTTGCTGAAGTTTTGCGAGACCGCGAAACGGACCATTGGGGTCCGTGCCGGGTCGTCCCTTTTCTATTTGGGAGTGATTCCAATGGGTTAGCTCGTTCTGAGCCGCTGAAATCGTCCGTATTCGGGAAGTAAAAACTCTCGGCACAGACCGCCCCTTCAGCTTTGGTCGTCAAAAAGCACTCAAGACCTATTCTGCTTCGGTAGAAGACGGAAACGTCGTGGTAGAGGTGTAGGGCGAGAGCTCGGACCATTTGAAAGCGCGGAAGGAGATAGAGATGCCACGCAAAGCCGGAGAACGTTACGTATGCGAACAATGCGGAGCTCAGCTCGTCTACGAGAAAGCTTGTCCGTGTCCTGAGGGGATGCCGCACTCGGAGGTCTGCTGCGGCAAGCAAATGAAGCGGCTGGAAGAAAACGCCTAGGCATAGCCGGTTGGGGGTTGGATGGTCTACCATCCGGTTCCCAGCAACAGCTACTCCGGCTTTGGGCAATCGTTCTAAGCCGCCTCGGATCTGGATCTCCACCGTCCCAAGAACGAGCTCGTGCCGTGCGAAAGGGTGTTAGAGTCGCGCCGTCGTGGCCTGGATGTACCTGATGATTGCTGGCTTCTTCGAGTGGGGTTGGCCGGTGGGGCTCAAGCTAGGGATGAGCGACGCGGGGCTTCGCTGGGGTTGGGTTCTGTTCGGCATCGGCTGCATGACAGCGAGCGGCGGCTTCCTTCTGGTCGCGCAGAAGACCATCCCCATGGGAACGGCCTACGCGGTGTGGACAGGAATCGGCGCGGTGGGCGCGTTCGTCTTGGGGCTGGTCTTTTTCGGCGAGGCCGCGACCTTGGCACGCTTCTTCTTCGTCGGCCTGATCATCGCCGGGATCGTTGGGCTCAAGCTCTCGTCCTGAGACGGGCCGCGGCCCGTTGGACGACGACTTCGCACTGGTCGGCGACAGGTGCCGATGCACATCCTCGACAACTCAGGGCTGATACAACTGCTCTATCTCCACGTCGGACAACGCGCGATTGTAGATGCGCACATCGTCTACGAGCCCGTCGAGGTAGGCCGCGTCGCCACTGATGATTTGCTCGAGGCCGATTCGCACGGGCTGGTCCGAGTCGACCTGTGCGGCGGCAAAGGTGTCGGATGCATCCTGTGTGCCGTTGATGAACAACTTCACGTCTGCACCGTCGTACACGACGCCGACGAACAGCCACTCCATCTCATCTAGAGTGCTTTGCGAGTCCAATTCGTAGAGCCCTGGCCTGGGAAGGGTGAACTTGAGCTTGCCGCTCCTCACCGAAAGCACGAATGCGTCTCCACCGAAACCACCGGGTCCCCACTGCCCGACAATGCTCGCACTGTTGTTGTCATTCAGATAGATCCAGGCAGTCACCGTGATCGGTTGATTGAAGTTGAAGTCTGCGCTGTCCGGGATGTCGATGTAGCCGCTTGTCCCGTCTAACTGATAGGCGCTGTCGGCGCTCCCGAAACGATCCATAGCCAACGCGGCTCCGCCGACCGGGCTTCCATCATTGCCGTTTCCGCTTTCGTCCTGGGCATTGCCGTTGAAGGGATAGTAGGCCACGAGGCCGCTTGAGCCCGCTTGACCACCTGCGCCGCCGACGCCACCTGCGCCGCCGACGCCACCTGCGCCGCCGCCGCCGCCGATGCCACCCACGCCGCCCGTGCCACCCACGCCGCCCGTGCCACCCACGCCGCCCGTGCCACCCACGCCGCCCGTGCCACCCACGCCGCTCGTGCCGCCGCTGCCCCCATTGCCGCCGTTCCCCGAGCCGGTGTCCGCGCAGCCCAGGCTCGCGAGCGCGACCGAGAGGATGAACATTCGCAAAAGCCCTAGCCTCGTCATTTCTTAGCTCCTTTGATTCACCCGCCACGCAGCGAGTACCGATTGTGTGGTATCGGTAGAAGCAAGTGACGTGCCAAGCCCAAGCGAGCGTTTCACCGCCTCCCGCAGAGCTCTGAGGCGCAACTCCTGCGAATCTTCGCCCATAGGCGCAGACCATGCGCAACGAGAAGCAAGGCCTTCGCTTCCAGCTTGAGAGAGAGTACGGCGTCCATGCTGGCCGGTGCTCTCTTCGCCCTTCGTTACCGTTCTCAGAGCCGAATTGCGCAGAGCCAGATGTCATGTCGCGTGGGGGAGCGTGCGGGGAGGGCGGTTGCTTTTCCCATCTGCTAATCTCCCGCGGTTCAGGAGGCACCGATGATTCCAGACGAAACTGTGGCGTATGCCATCGCGACTTGGGCTCGCTTTAACGAGGATGTAACGGACGTGCTGCTCCGCGCCCTCTCGGGGGCGTTTGCCTTGGTGGCCGCTTCCGATGGCGAGCTCGCGCCATCCGAGGCCGACGGTTTCGTCGACATGCTGCGTGGCAATGCGAACGTATTTTCCGGCCTGGACTTTCAAGAGCTCGAGCGCAGTTTTCGCGAGCTGACCGACGCACTGATCACCGATCCCGAAGGCGGCCGGCAGCGTGCGATAGAGTGCGTCAAGCGCGTTGCAGGCGATCCGGTGAGAAGCGAGTTGGTCCGAAGCGCCGCTGCGATGGCGGTCGCATCTGACGGACGCGTTCGTGGGAGCGAGGAAGACTCTTTGCAGGAGATTTCCAGAGCCCTCGGTCTTGCGAACGAGCGCTGACGTCTAGCCCCCGCGCTGCGCGTCACGCGAGACAGCGCGTACGGGAGTGCTGATCGCCCTCAGCCCGCTCTCGACAATCCTGGTCGGGCCCCTTCTGCTCGCCTATGGCCCGATCTGGCTCGTCAGCTCCCGCTCGCCGTCGTCAACCATACGGTGTTCGTCCGATGTTCGTCGGTCTCGTGTTAGCCTGAGCGCCGTGACGAATATCTCGACCTCGGCTTCGGTTTTCATCCCCCGTCCGCGCGAGGAGGTGTTTCGATTTGCCACCGACAGCACAAACGCCCCGCGAACCATTCGATCGCGCCGCCCGTTTGCGGGGATCAGCAAGATCGAGATGCACCAGGGGCAAAGCCTCGCCAAAGGCTCGAAGCGCCGAATCTTCATGACGGATGGCGCCATCCTCGAGGAAGACATCCTGGCGTACGACCCTCCGGTGAGGCATCGCTATGGCTGGGCAGGCGGGGTCAAGCCTCCGTTCTCATTGCTCGTCCGGAGTGGCACCGGCAACTGGGATTTCGCCGAGGCCGACGGCGGCACACGCGTCGTCTGGACCTACACCTTCGGCCTGACATCCCCCCTCGCCTACCCGCTCGCCATTCCAATCACCTGGCTCTTCAAAGGCTGGTTGCAACAGGGCCTCGACGCCCTCCGCGCGGAGCTCCTCGCTTCCTAGTCGGCTGAGTCCGGCCCCTGAAGGAACGACTCACACAGATGATCCTCAGATGATCGACGAGCGTGTCTCCGATACGCGCATCGCCGACCGCCCCGAGCTGCTCTTCTGCGCAACCCCTCGTGACATCTCCCATCTAAATTGCCTCGTGCGCTCGCGACTCGACGACACCAAGCGGGAGGCCGCCGTCGAGGAGGTTCGTGCCGCGCACTCGGCCCTCGCATCGGAGTGGCCGGTCCACGATTGGCTTGCCGACGACGCGCTCTGCCGCGCCTTGACGCGTTTCGGACTACCCATCGTCGACCGCGGCTCTAGCTACACCCTATGCGAGAGAGCGACCTCGAGGAAGCGCGTGCGCACTGGCAGCATCGTGGCGATGGCCGCCCGGAGTGGGCCATCGAGCCTGGGCCCGGGCAGGAGTCTGTCTGGGACTACCCGCGACCCCCGGCAATCGCGGCGGACCCGCGGCTCGTTCGAATTCTCCACGAGGGCGATGTCATCGCCGAGACGCGTCGGGCGGTCCGGATTTTGGAGACCGCGAGCCCACCCACCTTCTACATCCCACCGGACGACGTGCGCATGGAGTGGCTCGAACGCACGGGAGGCGCGTCCCTGTGCGAGTGGAAAGGGTCGGCCCGGTATTGGTCGATCAACCACCATGGGGTCGTCATCCCAAAGGTGGCATGGAGCTACGATCGGCCCTTCATGCGATACGTTGCGATCAAAGGGGCGCTGAGCTTCTATCCGAGCAAGTTGGAGTGCTACGTCGACGAGCATCGGGTCGAGCCCCAGGCGGGCGACTTCTACGGAGGCTGGCTCACGCCGGACGTCGTCGGTCCGTTCAAGGGGGACCCGGGCACCGGCGACTGGTAGGTGTCCGCGAAAGCGAAGACACGAGATCATGTCGCGTGGCGCCGCGTCTGAGGTTGGTGCCGAAGGCGTGTGGCAGCGCTACTCGGAAAGGTCGAACTGAACACTGAGCGACTGGCCCGGTTTGACCCGGACGACACGGGTCTTCCAGGGTTCGCCCTGGCCCGCGCTCACCTTGTGACGACCCGGAGGCAACGCGACCCTTCGAACGGGGGCTTTCCCATACGATTTGCCGTCGATCCACACGTCACCCCAAGGGAATACCGCGACGGAGAGCTTTCCAGGCTTCGGAGCTTGCGCCACGGGCTCAAGCTTCTGGGCCGCCGCGGCCGTGGATTCGGCCGGCGCCTCGCTTTCGGCCTTGGCCTCGGCTTGCTCCTCGTTCGCTCTCTCAGGTTCCTCTTCTGCGGCTCGTGCAGGAACAGGCGCCGGCGACGTCGCGGTTCCGTCGTCTGCGGCTGGTGAAGACTCACCGCCCTGATTGATCATCATCCCGAGTCCGACGGCCATCGCCAATGCAAGTGCTGCGGCGAGCCAGCGCCAAGGCGAGGCCTTGCGTGGCTCGGTTTGCTTTGCTGTTGGGGGCGTCTGGGCCGGCTTGCCACTCACGCCGCTCGCCGGTTCACGGCTGCTTGCTTCGAGATTCCGCTCGCCGCTTCCCTCCGTCGCTGCACTTCCATTCACCGGTGTCTCGAGCGGAGGCGGAGTGAGAGACGAACGAACGACAGATACGATTTTGCCGAGCTCGCGTCTTTCTCGCGGCGTCGGCACGTAAGGGTCGAGCATTTCGAGAAGCTCCGACGCGCTGCCCGGGCGCGCGTCTCGATCCGGTTCGAGCAGTCGCTCGATGATGTCCGCGAGCCCGGGCGGTGTGTCGGGCGCTGCCTCGAGAAGCGGCGGTCGATCCCCGTTCAGAATCTGCATGATGGTCGCGGGGTCGTGGTCTCCCTGGAACGGGCGGTGCCCCGCCAACGACTCGTACAGCACGACACCGAGCGCAAACAGGTCGGCGCGACCATCCAGCCCTTCCGAGCGTAGCTGCTCGGGCGACATGTACGGCACTTTGCCCTTCACCGCGCTCTGCTGCCGTGCGGTCCCCGTGATGGCCTTGGCAACGCCGAAGTCCGTGAGCAGAATTTCGCCGCGCTGGCTGACCAGCACGTTCGAAGGAGAGAGGTCTCGATGAATGATCGCGTTGTCGGTTCCGCCGTCCGCCGAACCGCCGCGCCGCGGGTCGTGTGCGTGCTCCAGTGCGGCCGCGATGTCGTGCCCCACGAGAACCGTATGCTCCACGGAAACCCGAGACCCGGGCTGCGCGTCGAGCAACGCTGCGAGGTCGACTCCATCGACCAGCTCGAGGGCCATGTACGTGACCCCATCGATCTCTCCAAAGTCGATGACCCCAACCACGTTGCCATGACGCAGCTTCGCGGCCAAGCGCGCCTCCCGCTGGAACAGCGTCAAGAAGTCTTGGCGGTCGCGGAAGTATGGAAGAACGAGCTTGAGGCAGACACGCTGCGAGAAATCGCCCGGGCCCTGGCGAATGGCCTCGTACGTTTCGGCCATGCCGCCGACACCGAGGCGTCGCACCAAGGTGTACGGTCCGAAGCTGATGCCTTCGGGCTCAGTCAGCGATGCGCCGAAACCATCCTTGTCCGTCGGTTGAGAAGCCACGTGAGAACACTGGGCGAGCACTCGCGTTCGCCGCCAACCAGTGTAGTGGCAAAGCCGTCGGTTGAGTAGGAACCGACCGTTCAGCGTTCTCGGCGTCGCCGACGAAACTCGTCCGCGTCGATTTCGAGAGTGGCCATTCGACTAGTCAGGCCGGTACGCGAAAGCCCCAAGACGCGGGCGGCGCGCGCGACGAAGCCTTCGCAAGCAGCCAACGTCTCTTCGATGATCGCCTTCTCGCTGGTCTCGAGACTGTCGCGCGTCTCCAAAATCTTCTGCCAGCGCGTCGCGATGTCGCCATCGTCGAGTGCCTCCGGCGGAGCTGCGGAGCGAGACGGAGGGGGCGACGTATCCGCAGGCAGATCGAAGTGAGCGGCGTCGATGATGGAGTCGACGGTGCCGCTCACACGCGCACGGCTCCGCGCGCGCTCGAGCACCGCCTCGAGCTCCCGGATGTTGCCCTCCCAGGGAAGATGGGGCGCCGTCAGCAGGTCGAGCGCGTCGGGCGAGAGCTCCCATTCCCCCTGGCTGTCGACGTGATGAAGATAGAGCCTCGCGATGCCTGGGATGTCCTGACGCCGCTCGCGAAGCGGCGGAACGACGATGGGTACCATCGCGATCCGGTAGTAGAGATCCTGCCGAAAGCGCCGCTCTCGGATCGCTTCCTGCACGTCGCCGTTGGTCACCGAAATTAATCGAACCTTCGCGGTCTTCGGCTCCCGCCGCTGGTAGCCAAGAGGGCGGTAAAGCCCGAATTGAGTGAAGTCCAGAAGGAGCTTTTGCGCATTCGGTGGCAGGTTGAGGACTTCGTCGAGAATCAGGGTTCCGCCGTCTGCGTGTTCGACGAGCCCCGTCCGCTTCGACACCGCGCCCGAGAATGCACCGCGCTCGTGACCGAAGAGCTCGGAGGTGATGGTGTTCAAGTCGTCCGCCATGCCGAGCGTCGCGCGCACGATGGGTTCTTGGCGCGTTGCCCGCGCGAACGCCGTGCCGAGTTGGGTCTTGCCCGTGCCCGACTCGCCGAGAATCATGATCGACGCGCCGCTCCCCATGGCAGCTCGAAGCTCGTCGCGGATGCCACACATGCTCTCCGGGGCGAGGACTTGGTCGAGCTCGAGATAACTCTCGTGCCGATCGGTCGCGCGCTCCACCAACAGATCTTCCGACGTCGCCTCGATGCGGGTTTGCTGCGCGATCATCCCTCCGAGAAGCGTCGCCACGCTTTCGACGAAGGCGAGTGTCTCTGCCCGAGTGCCCTGATCGCCCCGAAACTCGAGGTACATCGCGCCGACGAACTCCCGCGCTTGCGCGCCTTGGTCGGGTTCCGACCAGAGCGGCACGGCGACGTAGGATCCGACCTCGTCGTACGGCACGCGGCCGGCGGTCGTCACTCGTTTGCTCTGGACGCGCTCGAGGACTTCGGTGACGTGCTGCGCCAACACGGCGGGGGACACGCCCTGAAAGCTCGCGGTCCTCGAACGATGAAGCGGCCCATGGCCTTTCGTCTCGAGGGTGCTCCAAGCAGAGCTCGCGCCGAGCTCGACGCACAACGATTCGAGCGCTTCTTCGATGAACCGACCAGTCTTCAGGCCCGACACCAGCGCGTCGATGACGTTCCGCACGCGTGGCCATGGTGCGTCTTCCTGAGCCGCCGACACGCGTTCCGGGATAACACACCTCGCTTGCGCTGTCCCCCCGCGCTCAGAACGAACCGGTCACGCCCACGACGCCACCTTGCCGTCCGACCGAGACTCGGGGTTCGAGCTCGATTTTCGGCTTACGGTCGCTGCGCCGCAGCAGGTACACCAACGGCATCGTCAAGAGCGGCGCGGCCGTGGCACCCAAGAGGATGGCCCGATCGACGTCGCGCTGCCGGTCTACGCAGGCGGCCGGCGCTTGGCCGTTGAGCTCGCAGGACTCTGGCGGCTTCGGCGCGGCCGTCACGCCCGACACGATCGATCCCACCGCGGCGGCGACACCGAGGCCGCCGTTTAGCCAGGCCCACCAAGGCGTCTTCGCGTGAACCGGGAGCAACATGGGCATCGCGGCGACGAGCAGGCCGCCGCCAACGGGCCCGGTGATGACGAGACCCGCCCCGAGATCGAGCCACTTGGCCTGTCGGTCGAGGTTGTTCGGGTCGTCGATCCAGTTGTTTCCCGCGGACCGGCGCACGAAGAAGAGGCTCCAACCC
>Ga0316198_10000114_pt1 | contig 33952 bp, 21 predicted proteins | sample OudBieAanoxic_MG_FD_204935 | JGI IMG/M metagenome (GOLD analysis project Ga0316198, IMG submission 204935) | Coastal sediment microbial communities from Oude Bieten Haven, Netherlands - site A anoxic | ecosystem: Environmental > Aquatic > Marine > Coastal > Sediment | place: Netherlands... | reverse complement strand
GACCCGAGGGGCGGGCGGTTGTGGACGTGATCCAAGACAATTTCCACAGATCCCTCCACTCGGTCGCTTCCGGCTTCGCCCAGAGGGCTTCGCCGTGACAAGACGCTCCCTCGGTCGGGATGACATTCAATTGTGTCATTCCGAGCGAGGCTGGAGGCCGAGTCGAGGAATCTATGTGGGCGGGCGGATCGAGTATCCAGTATCGAGCATCTAGGATCGGGCGGGTGGCTGGGCTACACCCAGCGGTAGACGACGGAGTTGACGTTCATGCCCGCGCCAACGGAGGCGAGGATGACGGCATCGCCGGGGTTGACCTGTTGCCCATTCATCTCTCCACGGGCTACCAGGTCAATCAGAGTCGGCACGGTGGCAACTGAAGAGTTGCCGAGCCAGGCAATGCTCATCGGCATGATGCCTTCCGGGATCTCGCTCACCTGATAGAGCTTGAACAGGCGCTTCAGGATGGCATCGTCCATCTTGGCGTTGGCCTGGTGGAGAAAGAGCTTGCGAACGTCAGAGAGATCGAGGCCGGCTCGCTCGAGGCTTTTCTTGACCACGCCCGGCACGTTGGTGAGGGCGTAGTTGTAGAGCTTGCGGCCGTACATCTTGAGGTAGAGGATCTCGTCACCGTTACTCTTGTCGTAAGACTCCCCCATCCACAGAAGGCGCGCGTGATCGATTGTGTCCGATCGCGCGGCGTGGCCGAGGATGCCGATCTCTTCGTCGGTCTCGCGGGCCTCGAGGATGGTGGCGCCGGCACCGTCGGAGTAGATCATGCTGTCGCGGTCGTGGGGATCTGAAATGCGGGACAGGGTCTCGCCGCCGATGACCAAGGCGCGGCTCGCGTCGCCTGATTTCAAGAAGTAGTCGGCCTGGATGACACCCTGCACCCAACCCGGGCAGCCGAAGGGAAGATCGTACGCGATGCACTCGGGGTTGGCGATCTTGAGGTGTTGTTTGACTCGAGCCGCCAGGCTAGGACAGAAATCACAGCGGCGGTTATCGACAAGAACGTCACCGAAATTATGGGCGAAGATGATGTAGTCGAGGCTCTCACGGTCGATGCCGGCGTTTTCGATCGCCTTTTCCGCAGCCAGAAAGCCGAGATCCGAGGCGACCTGGTCGTCCTGGGCGAATCGCCGCTCGGCGATGTCGGTGATCTCCTGAAACTTATCGACGGTCTTTTCATTGTCAGCCGGGTCGATCGGCTGATCGTAGTCCATGAAAAATTTGCTACTCAGGAACTCGTCATTGCTCACCCGTCTGGACGGGATACAACTGCCGGTTCCGATGATCACTGTCCGCCGCATCGCTCCTCCTGGTCTGTTCCCCGTTTGAGCCGCTGAATCTCTGTATTGAACGGCAGAACAAGGCGACAGGGTACAGGTTTCAGCGCCGACGTCAATGGCTCGACTGGCCAAAAGCACTGCGGAAAAAACCTCAAAGATGAATGATCCATTGAGAAAAACGCAAAAGCGAGGCCCCTCGGGGGGGGACCGAGGGGCCAGCGGAAGGAAGGAGGAGCTTCCGCACTCGGTCAATGAGATGCCGTGGAACTCGGAGGAGTTACAGCTCTAATTTTGTGCTTTTTTTCTGGCCATCCGTGTCCGCTCACAGCGATCCTGGTTGACATAGTTGTCGGACCATTCGAAGCGGCAGTTGTGGCGGATGACATTGAAGGACGCCACGTCGAGACCGACGTCGGCCGGGAACCGCCCGGCCATCGCATCTACAGCTGCGCGCTGCTCGTCGAAACAACTATCAACGCGGCTCGATCCTACTCCATACTGTCCACCGCATGCCGCGGACATGACGCGATCCGCTTCGATCGGGTTGATTGGAGGAGCTTCCTGCTCGGCGGCATCGGCCCGCGATGCCACTCCAGTTGCCGTTTGAGCCCTTTCGAAAAGACGCACCGCCTCCTTCGACAGGATCTTGGACTCCGAAAAAACCGGTCGATCGTCGGCAATCGCGCTTCGCAGGATCACGAGGGCATCGCCCGCCATATCCGCGCCTTGTCCGGCGAGGTCGTAGGCCTCCTGGTACCGGCCGTCGACCACAATCAAACGCAAGTCTTCGAGCGCAACGTCGAGCCGGAAACCCACCGCTTCGACCCGATCGCGCCACGGGTCCCGGTAGAACGAAGTCCCGTCACGGGTCTCCTCGACGAGGTCGTGTAGGGCAGTGGTTTCGGTGAGGCAGGCAGCTACGACTTCACTGAGCAACTCACTGTCGGTCCCACTGGTCGGTCTTTGGCGGGATTGAGTAATGGCGTAGCGATCGATGACAACCGATTCTCCCTCCGGATGCTTGAGCTTGATCGAACCCGCGACATCGCCCAGGCTCTGTTGTGCTGTCGCCGGCGCCACCAGGGCCACGGTGACCGTCAGACCGATCGCCAATGTTGACCACTTCATCGAACGCCTCCCGTCGTGGGCCGGAATTGTCAGCTTCATGTCCCCATGTTATCAACAGATGGGGGCTTCTTCCCATAAAAGATGTCATCCAACCACAACATGGTGCGACGAGCGGAGGAGGATCTTCGGATGGCAAGCCGCACGAGACTGTGGGCGGGGCTGTCCGGATGCGAGTATGGACAGACTCGCATGCATGAAGCGCAATCGGTGCCGATCAGGTTCCAGTAGCGGTAGCAGGTCTCCGAGTCGATTGCCCAGCGCAGACCGTCATCTATCGGTGTTCGGTCACCGCTTGGGATCGCTCCCACCGGGCAGTTCGTGGCACATTTCTTACAGACGGCACAGAAATCGATCACCGACAAATCGTCGCCAGGCAAATCGGCGACCAGCGGCATATCGGTGGTCACCACCCCCAGCCGAACACGTGGCCCCAGCCTCGGGGTCATCAGCAGACCCATGCGTCCGATTTCCCCGAGGCCTGCGTCCCTTGCAACCAGCGGCGCGATGACCCGGTAATTGCCATCGATGTGGGCGCGTGCCGGGTAGCCGAGACGCCGAATACAGCTCGCGAGGATGAGGGCGATCTTCGCGCCCTCAACGTACTGTCGGGCCGATTCTTCGACCACCGGTGCCCCTGGGGCGCTGGAGACCCGGCGATGATCCATTTCGACCGAGAAGGCGAGCGCCCAGCGGTGGTCGAGTTCGACCGGCTCACCGTAGGTGCCGGTACCGCGACCGACATGGGTGTAAACGTGATAGGGACGCAGTTCCGTGACCCCTGTGGCGAGGGCTCCGTGAGAGAGGGCGAGCTCCTTGATTGCTCCCGTCCAGTTTTCCGGTGATCGTTCGACCCGCTCGGACGCGACCTTCCCATCGACATGCTCACGCATGGCCTCGGTGAGGTCGAAGCTGGCCTTTGCTGCGGCGAACGCCAATGGCTCGAAGAGCTGAGCTTCGTCCGACAACAGGCCTGGCAGTTCCCGCGTCTGGTCGTCGCCAGTCTTCTTCTCTGGTCTCATCGCGTAGTACAACTCGTACTCCGGCCTGCCGGGAACGAGGCGGCCACGGGCGAACATGATGTCCCTCTCGTCGATCCTCCGGGATGGCCTCCCACCCTTCGCCTGTTTTGCGCCAATCGGGATGAACCAGGCAACAACACCTGCAATCGATACCACGATGAACGCCGCCGCTCCGACCAGGGGAACCGGAGGTGGGAGCAGCGCCACGATCACGAATGCCATCGCAAGAAGAAACGCCAGGATGAGCGCGACTCGAGTCGCTCGCCGCTCGCCCTCGCGCATGGACACCACCCCAAAGGCGGAAAAGCCGATCAGAGCCAGGAAACCAGCGCAGATCAGGAATAACTGGGCAGTCGCATCCACGGCCCCACCCTAGCAGAGGAGAATCGCAGATTTATATTCCGGAATCGTGAAAAAAGTCAGGAAGCGACCTTGCGCGCGGCACCAAGCTCGACCGCCTGGTACCGGATGCCGTTATCGCCCTCGTACGGCAAGGTGTGATCGTGCTCGTTGTAAAGAAGCTCGGTCGGGATGCCTGAAGGAAACGCCTTGCATTTGGTAGCGTCGGGGCTGCGATGGGTGCAGAAGGTGCACTGGCTGACCGTCAGGTTTCCGGGTTCGCCGATTATCGTGAATTTAACTGGTGCCATCTGCCTCTCCTCGCGCCCGACGTGACTGGTTGTTGTGAACTGCTCGTATTCGACACTCGTTGAGGAATAAGGGCAATATCGATGCCAACTTCTGGTGTTATATCGCCGAAACCTTACGATTGGAATGTTGTATCAACCCACAACGACGGTGCCAAAGTGATACACGTCACATTTGGTGTCTCGTTTGAGCGTGGCACCTATCAGCAGTGCGAATCAGACCCTAATGCACTCACGTAGAAGGGCTTGGGGCTTGGGGCCCACGCCAGACGCGTCCTTTTGCGCAAGCGAGAAGGGCATTGAGGTATTCGTTGGCGGGCCCTGAAGGACCCGTCTACAAAATGACTCTCCCGCCCATTGTTTTGAACCGCAAAGAACGCAAAGAGCGCAAAGAAGATCCCTTTGTTCGCGATACGTAAAGGGTCTTTTGAGATGTCTTTGCGTTCTTGGCGGTCTTAGCGGTTCAACCTCGTCGAGGAACTTAGCAAGCGATTTGTAGGTCGATTCCACAATCAAACGTCCCTCACGCTTCAACACGGGAGGAGATAAACCCCTCCCCTACGACGGATTTTAGGCCATGAAGAGACTCGAAAGGGCGGAATCCGGCTTCGCCGAGGCAGGATTACGCCGTCCGAGCCGCGGAGCGGCGAAATATATTTAGCCTGGGGCGTGAGCCCCCAGGAAAGGGTCGAACATACTTTAATTTGAGCCCCTGGAGGGGGCGACAGAAAAATCCTCCTAAGAGAATCCCTCCGGATGCCGCCGGTGGAAGCCGGTGGCTTCCTGGTAGGCGCGGGCGAGCGCGAGGATCTGCGACTCACCGAAGATCCGGCCGTTCAAGGTAACGCTGGTCGGCGTCCCATTGCTCGCGAACCCGTTTGGCACAACCACGGTCGGATGCCCGGTGAGGTTGGTCAGCAGCAGGTTCGAACCGCCGAACGAGGGCGACACCCAGCAATCGAGCCCGTCGAGGATTCTCTCCATCTCCCGCATCACCAACGTCCGTGCCCGATTCGCCTGGATGTACTCTACCGCTGGAATGGTCCGGGACTGTCTGAAGACATTGGGCCATGCGTTCTCGATTTGCCGCACCAGCTCGTCATCACGGCCCGAACGGGTCAGCTCGTCAAAAGCGGCCCCCGCCTCGGCCGAGAGAATGAACCCAAGCGCAGTCACCGGCAGATCGGGAAGCTCCATTGGAATCAGTTCGGCACCGAGAGATTCGAGGACCTTCAGCGTTTCAAGATCGAGAGCGTGCCACTCGCGGGCCCGCTCACGGTCTTCGTCGGTGTCCTCGTCGTCGAATTCGAGTTCTCGTTCGAAGGCCGATTTCAAGTAGCCGACCCGGAGCGAGCGTACAGCGAGGTCGGAATCCCAAACGAAGGGGCGGTCACCTGTAGTCGGATCGAGGTTGTCGGCCCCGTGGATCGCTTCGAAAACCAACGCACAGTCCTCAACGCTGCGGCACATCGGACCGAGCTTGTCCATGCTCCACGACAGCGCCATCGCACCAGCGCGGCTGACCCGACCAAAGGTTGGCCGGAGCCCGCTGACTCCGCACCGTGTCGCCGGCGACACGATGGAGCCCCAGGTCTCCGAGCCGATCGAAAAGCCCACGAGTCCCGCGGCAGTCGCGGAGCCGGGCCCCGCCGACGAACCGCTCGAGCCCTGTTCGGTGTTCCAAGGGTTGCGAGTCATCTCGCCAAACCACACATCGCCCCAGGCGAGGGCGCCGAGGGTCAACTTGGCGACCAGCACCGCGCCCGCGGCGTCGAGTTTCTGGACAACCGTCGCGTCCTCGTCGATCACCTGGTCCTTGAACGGCGCGGCGCCCCAGGTCGTCGGGTAGCCGCTCACTGCCAGCAGGTCCTTGGCCCCCCACGGCACGCCATGCAGCGGTCCCCGCCAGATGCCTTTCGCGAGCTCGCGGTCGGCGCGCCGCGCCTGCGCCATCGCCCGTTCCTCGGTCAGCGTGATCACGCAATGGAGATCGGAATCAAAGCGCTTCAGTCGCTCGAGGTAGAGGGTCGTCAGCTCTTCGGACGAAACTGCCCCGATCCGCAAGAGGTTGCCGAGCTCGCTCACCGGCAGGAAGGCAAGATCCGATTCATCGGAAGGACGCTTCTTCAGCAGCGGTCGACCGGCGCGCCGAGTCGGCGGTACGCTCGGCAGATCCATCCCCGGCAACACCGGATCGAAGAGGAGGGCCGGTGACACCGAGTTATCGATAGGCATCTCGCGCAGCCGTTCGTAGTCTTCACACAGTTCTTCGAGACCCGAGAGCATGAGCTCGCGCTCGTCGTCGGTGAACTCGAGACCGGCGATCTGCTCGGCGCCGATCAAAGCCTGCTTGCTGATACCTCCAGGCGCTTCCGCTGCGGCCCATAGCAACTTCGGTAGTGCCGTTCCCGCGACACCAAAGCTCGCCAAGAACGCGCTGAATTTCCGCCGGTCGAAACCAACTCTCGTCTCATTCATGTGTCACCCCTGCCGCGCTTCACGAAGTCTCTGCTGCCCGCCCAGGAAGCTCTTTGACGTAAACATCCTGCTTGGAATAAGGGATCTCGATACCGGCCTGGTTGAAGGCCTTGTAAACATTGCCATTGAGAGCGTGGAGAACCCGGCCGCGAAAGACCGGTTTCTCGATCCACGCCATCAGTTCGAAAACCAGACCCGACGCCCCAAAGGACCGGAATCTCACCCGCGGGCTGGGATCACTGACGATGTGCTCCACTCCTTCGATACACTCGAGGAGCACTTCCTCGACCTGATCGATGTCGGACCCGTAGGCGGCTTCGACCTTGACCCGCACCCGCATCTTCTCGTGCGGACCACCGGTCTGGTTGACGATCTGGCTGTTGCCGATGACCGCGTTGGGCACCGTAACCTCGATGTCGTCACGGGTCAGCAGGCGCGTCGAACGCATGCCGATTTCGAGCACCTGACCCCGGATGGTGTTGTCGAGGACGACGAAATCGCCCACCTTGTACGGCGAGTCGGCGACGATGAAGATCCCCGAGAACAGGTTGGACAGGGTGTCCTTGGCGGCGAAACCGACGGCGATGCCGATGACCCCAGCCGAGGCCAGCCACGAGGTCAGCGGCACGCTCCATGCGATGCAAATGAAGTAGAGGAATCCACCCGCCACGACAACCTTGAGGATCATTTCAAACAGGGGCAGGGTGCGGGGTTCGATCCAGGCAATCTTGTCGACACTTTTGCTCACGACCTCGAGCAGGATGCGGCCGACCCTCAACAACGCAACCGCCCACAACAGGGCAACGAAGGTCTTGAGCACGCCGAGCACGATGAAGTTCACCTGCGCCGGGGCCTGGAACTCGAGGTAGGCCAGAATCAAACCGATCAGAATAATCGTGGTCACGAGCGGTCTCCTCAGTTCGGCCGCAACTCTGTTGTCGATATCAGTTGCGGTCTTCCGCGTGAACACGTTGATCACCTTCACAAAGAACAGCCGAACCAGCAGTGCGAGAACGATCGCACTGAACACGACCACGAGCTGCCGGAGGCCCGGATTTTCGCTGATTGTGGACATCCATTGGCTGAGATCCATTGCTATCCCTCCCGAATATAGGGTCTGGTCGATCGATAACGACGCCGCAGTATAGCCCGCCGCCCTGTGGGTTAGGCTACACTCGGCACCGTGATTCAGTGGCGCGAGAACCAATACGAGGCCCCTGTCAACGCACTTTTGGAGGCATAGGCGATGGAGATCAGAGATTTCCGAAACGTCCACGAAATGCTCAAAGAGACGGTCGATCGTTTTGGCGATCAGACCGCCTACAGGTCGATCCTCGACGGCGGCGAGATGGACGCCATCAGCTGGAACGATTTCTACGCCGACGTCCGGCGGGTCGGCAAGAGCCTCATCGCGCTCGGTGTCGGCAAGGACCACAAGGCCAACATCCTGAGCTACTCCAACTATCGCTGGGTACTGACAGACCTCGCGATGGCGAGCATCGGCTCATGCGCGGTCGGCATCTACCATTCGCTGCTTGCCAGGGATGTCGCCCACATCGTCAGACACTCCGACGCAGTGTTGGTCTTTGCCGAGGACGAGATGCAGCTCGCAAAACTGATGGAGATCCGGGCCGAGATTCCCGAAGTTCGCAAGGTGATTCTCTTCTCCGGCACCGCGCCTGCCGACGACTGGGTCATCACCTTTGAAGAGTTTCTCGAGCTCGGAGCGGATATCGCCGACGAAGCACTCGAAATTCGGATAGCGGATGTCGAGGCCGGTGACGCCGCAACCATCGTCTACACCTCAGGAACCACCGGCGTACCCAAGGGCGCCGTCCTCACCCACGACAACCTCACGTTTACCGCTCAGTCGGTGCATCACTCGTTTTATTCCAAAGACGGCGACGTGACGTTGCTTTTTCTTCCGTTGGCCCACGTCTTTGCGCGAACCTGTGTCTTCTCTGCCATCTTTATGGGCGCCACCACCGTCTTCGCGCGCCGTATGGACACGATCGCAGAGGATTTCAAAATCGCCAGACCCCATTGGTTCCCGAGCGTGCCGAGGGTCTATGAAAAAGTACACACCAAGATCATCTCTAGCGCCCAGGCAAAGGGCGGACTGGCGCTCAAGATCTTCAACTGGGCGTGCCCTGTCGGCTTGAAGGTGAGCGACCTGAAGGTGGCCAAGAAACCAATTCCGCCGCTCTTGAAGTTGCAATACGGCCTCGCCACCAAGCTCGTCTTCTCCAAGGTGCAGGAGGCCCTGGGCGGACGGGTTCGCTGGTGCATTTCTGGCGCAGCGCCCATCAACCCCGATATCGCAAGGTTCTTCCACGCCGCCGGCGTACTGATCGTCGAAGGCATCGGCATGACTGAAAATACCTCCTTCACCAATATCAATCGCTATGACGACTACCGCTTCGGTTGGGTCGGACCGACTGGGCCGGGAATTGAGCAGAAGACCTTGGACGACGGCGAGATTCTCTACCGAGGCCGCAACGTGATGCGCGAGTATTACAAGATGGCGGCCGAGACCGCCGAGACTCTCACGTCGGACGGTTGGCAGCACACCGGCGACCTGGGCGAAATCGATGACGTGGGCTTCCTCAAGATTACCGGCCGCAAAAAGGACCTCATCGTCACAGCAGGCGGCAAAAACGTCGCGCCCTCGGCCATCGAAGGGTTGATCGCCACCTCGAAATACATCTCTCAGGTATGCGTGATCGGCGACCGCCAGAAGTACCTGACGGCTCTGATCACGATCGATGCAGACAACGTCAACGCTTTCGCCGAGGAAAAGGGCATTGCGACCGACAATCTCGACCAGCTGCTGAAGCACCGGGAGGTCAACGACCTCATCCGCGCTGTGGTCGAGGAGAAGAATACGGAGCTGGCTTCGTTCGAGACCATCAAGGATTTCCGGCTCCTCGATGAATTTTCGATCGAGAATGGCCTCCTGACCCCGACCCTCAAGGTCAAGCGCAACGTCGCGATGGAACGGTTTGCGGATGTGATTGAGAAGATGTACGGGGAGAATTAGGAATGAGGAATTCGAATTTCGGATTTGCTGTCGGCCTCCGGCCGACGCGTCGCAACGTCGCCTGCGGGCGGCTCATGGCCTCCTCCTTCAGATGAGGCCTGATCCGCCTCAGCAGCCGCCGGCGGGTTCGGATTTCGGATTTTTTCACAGATCCCTCAACTCGCTCGCTCCGCTCGCTCCCTCGGGATGACAGCATCAATAGTCATTCTGACTGAGAAAGTTCCCCATTGTCATTCCGACCGAGGGAGCGAAGCGAAAGCACCTCCCGCTTGTCATTCCGACCGAACGAGCGGAGCGAGTAAGCGGAGGAATCTATGGGCCGGTCAGCGGCAGCCTGGAATTTCCACAGATCCCTCAACTCGCTCGCTCCGCTCGCTCCATGGGGGTGACAACTTCAACAATCCCTACCGAGGTCAATTCAAGATGGAATGAACGCCCCATCTCAATCCGTTCACTCTGATGAAACGACAACCACAAACGGAGGCGGCGATGGCTGATGAGTTTTCAGGAGAGAAAATCACTATTCGGTTCGACGGCGGCAAGTGCATCCACTCCCGCAATTGCGTGCTGGGCCTACCCAACGTATTCCAGGCCAATGTTCCGGGACCCTGGATCAACCCCGACAACGGGACAGACGAAGAACTGATCGCGGTCGCCCGGAGCTGCCCCTCCGGCGCCATCACTTATGAACGGCACGATGGCGGCGAGGCCGAGCGCGCGCCGGACGTCAACGTCATCCGGGTGCTCGAAAACGGACCGCTCGCAGTGGTCGCTGACCTTCACATTGCGGGACAGGAACCTGGCACGCGGGCAACTCTCTGCCGCTGCGGGGATTCCAAGAACAAGCCCTTCTGCGACGGCGCCCACAAGGCAGCCGCCTTTACGGCCACAGGCGAACCGGCGACCGAAGAATCGGAAGCATTGGAGGCGCGCAACGGCCGGCTCGAGATCACGCCGTACCCGAACGGCCCCCTCGGGTTTTCCGGCAATGTCGAGATCTGTGCCGGCACCGGCCGCACCCTCAACCGCACGACAAAGGGTGCGCTCTGCCGCTGCGGTCACTCGCAGAACAAGCCCTACTGCGACGGATCGCACACGGCGGCCGGATTCACTACCGAGTAAAACAGTTCGCGGTATCTGGAGGCAATATGGGTCTTCTCGTCGACGGCGAGTGGAAAGATCAGTGGTACGACACCAAGAGTTCGGGGGGAAGGTTTGTGCGCAAGAGCGCACAGTTCCGCGATCGCGTTACCGCCGACGGTTCTTCCGGCTTCAAGGCGGAATCGGGGCGCTATCACCTCTACGTCAGTAACGCCTGTCCGTGGGCCCACCGGACTCTGATCTATCGGAAACTCAAAGGGCTCGAAGACCACATCTCGGTGTCAGTGGTGAATCCCCTGATGCTCGAGCACGGCTGGACCTTCGAGCCGGGCGAGGGCGTAATTCCCGATCCCATTTTCGGCGCTCGCTACATGTACGAAATCTACACCGCTGCCAAACCCGACTACAGCGGGCGCGTCACGGTACCGGTGCTGTGGGACAAAGAAAAGGGCACCATCGTCAACAACGAGTCGTCAGAGATCATCCGCTTCTTCGACCACCAATTTGACGACGTCGGCGCATCCGGGCCCCGCTTCTGCCCACCCGAACTCGAGCCGGACATCGACGCGGTCAACGAGTTCGTCTACGGCAGCATCAATAACGGGGTCTACAAGTGTGGATTCGCCACCACCCAGGAGGCCTATGAAGAAGCGGTCAAGGCGCTCTTCGCCGCCCTCGACCAGATCGATCTCAGGCTTTCAGGCAGTCGCTACCTGGTAAGCGACACCATCACCGAGGCCGACTGGCGGCTCTTTACGACTCTCCTTCGCTTCGACCCGGTCTACGTCGGCCACTTCAAGTGCAATATCCGGCGTCTCGTGGACTATCCAAACCTGTGGGGCTACACCCGCGAGCTGTACCAGGTGCCGGGAGTCGCTGAAACCGTCCACATGGATCACATCAAAGACCACTACTACCGGAGCCACGGCAGCATCAACCCGAGCGGGGTCGTGCCGGTTGGTCCGGAGATCGACTTCACCGAACCGCACGGGAGAGGGTAACGAGGGAGAATTCGGATTTCGGATTTCGGATTTCGGAATTGCTGTCGGCCTCCGGCCGACGCGTCGCACCGTCGCCTGCGGGCGGCTCATAGCCTCCTCCTTCAGATGAGGCTTGACCCGCCTCCGCAGCCGCCGGCGGGTTCGGAATTCGGATTTTCCGGCACCAACCTCGAGGCTGTCATTCCGACCGAGCGAGTGAAGCGAGTGAGCGGAGGAATCTATGGAATGGGCAGCGGCGGCTTGAAATTTCCACAGATCGTTCTTCTGTGTTTATCTGTGTGATCTGTGGGTATCTGTGGTTCCTCACTCGTCCCCAATTCCCTGATCCGACCACACGGCCAACTCGTTGCCGCTGGGGTCGGTGAAGTGGAAGCGACGCCCCCCGGGGAAGCTGAAGATCTCCTGGATGACCGTGCCCCCGTTGTTCCGGACGCCGGCAGCCACCGCCTCGAGGTCCACGGCGTAGATGATCACCAGCGGGCCGCCGCGCGTCACCTCTTCGCTCAGGTGGAACCCACCGGCCAGGCGGCCATCCACGAAACTCGAATAATCCGGGCCCCAGTCCTGAAACTTCCAACCAAATGCACTCGAGTAGAAGGCCTTTGCGGCGACGAGATCGGTGACCTTGAATTCAATGTAATCGACCCTCTTGTCGTGTTCTTCCTGACCCATCGTTCCCTCCCTGCTTCCGATCATCTCGACCAGCGGCTCAATCGGGATCGCCTCCCCGGTGTTGCCATCGCGCCCGGTCACCGTGGTTGCCTTGAGCACCGAATTCAGAACTGCTTCCTCAACCGCCTCCACCGTCGCCAGGAAAAGAGGGCTGGTGAAATCGTTGCGCAAAATCTCTGGACTACGGATCCCATCCATCGCCTCGTTGGGGACCGGGTTCCTGGTCGAAAATGCAATCACAAAATCCCCCGAACCGTTGGCCATGAATGAGCCGGTCCGGGCAAGGCCCATCACCGCCCGTGCGGCCATCCGTTCGAGATTGCGGGGCGACAACGGCGCGTCGGTCGCGAGGACGATCATGCACGAGCCACCGCTCTCCTCGATCGCGCGTCGATATGAGAATTGGCCGAAGGCCTCCCCCACCCGCATGCCGTCGACCGTCAGCACCCCACCGAAGTTCGACTGAACCAGGGCGCCGACTGTGAAACCGCCGAGGCTCTCGGGCAAAATCCTCGACGCAGTGCCAATGCCGCCTTTGAATCCAAACGCGGTCGTTCCCACTCCGGCGCCGACCGAGCCCTCGGGCACCGGACCGTCCTCAGCCTCCTCGATGGCAAGGAAGACGTCGAGCGGCCGGACGGCGCAGGTCCGGATGTCGTTCAGATAGCCGTCATTGGTTTCACCAACAACCGCGTTGACCGACAGAATGTCCTCGTTCCCCGCCTGGCGCAGGGTCCAGTCCACCACCGCCTGCACCACCGTCCCTACGCAGAGGGTATTGGTGAGCACGATCGGGGTTTCGAGGTTGCCCAACTCCTGCACCTGCAGAAAACCCGCCGCCTTGCCGAAAGCGTTGGCCGGAAATACTGCCGCCGGCACCTTCCACTGAAAAACGTTACCGTCGTGAGGCACGATCGCGGTGACACCGGTGCGGATCCCCTCACCCTCGATCAGCGTGCGGTGGCCCACCATGACACCCTCGACGTCGGTGATCGCGTTGAGCGGCCCGGGCTGAAGAATCCCGGGTTCGATTCCGAGGTCACGGACCCGTGGACGTTCAGTCGACGAGGAAAGGCCCGCCACACAGAAAATCAGGGCCACGACCAGCGCAGTCTTGCGAATCATGTTCTGGACACCGACGGACCAATCGCCTCCCGCACCAGCGCCTCGGCAAGAACTTGCAGGGAGTCGAGCCACGGCAGGTCCGGCGGATGGCGTTCGAATACAAGCGAGACCTCGGTGCAGGCGGCGATGACGGCGGAGGCACCCTCGGAGGCAAGGTTGCGGACTGCTGCGCCGAGAGCGCCGTATGCTTCTTCAGTCGGGCCGTGCAGCTTGACCGCATCGAGAGCATCCATCACCGCATATTGAATACCGGAGGCAGACGGCGACATAGCCACCAGCCCGACCCCCTCCAGAGCGTCGTGGTAAAGCCGCGTCCGCAGTGTCCCATCGGTGGCTACCAGGCCGACAACGGTCCCTTCGCCGAATATTTCGAGAGCACGAGTTGCGGCCTCACCGATCATGTCGAGAACCGGAACGCTCACCGCGGCACGCACGTCTGAGAGAAAGGCATGGGCCGTATTACACGGTATGCCAATGATCCCAGCCCCCGCTTGCTCGAGATTCAGAGCGGTCTGTCCAAGCGCCTCGATGATGGGACCGGTTTCTCCCGAAAGCAGCGCCTCCGTCCGATTCGGGATCTTCGGGTTCGAATCGCAGATGACCCGCAGGTGATCTTGCTCGACCGCAGCTGGAGTACAGCGGGTGATTCGCACCAAAAGCTCGGCCGTCGACTCCGGTCCCATGCCTCCGAGGACGCCAACGATCATCTCGTTCATCGTGCCATTCTACGCGCGCATCGCCCGTTGCGGACAACTCCAACAAATCGAAGCTCTCGGCTCGTTTCGTGAAACCGAGATCGCAGGATGAGTCGGCCCCGAGTCCCTCTACTCGACATACCCCAGCGCCGCGAGGATCGATCGGTGCCCGCCGGCTTCTGCAAGTCACCCGCGCGCCTCCACTTCACCCCGAAAAGTAACCCGAGAAGAGACCGGGCAATCACAAACGGGGGCTCTGGTATGGTTCACCCGTGACCCAAAAGCACCTCAACTCTATGAACTCTCAACAACAAGGAGTGTGACCATGAGAATCCGAACCTTTGTGATCATCGGAACGTTGGTTGTCTTTCTGCTCTCTTCGGTACCGGCAGGCGCCGACGATAAAACTGACATAGAGACAATCATCAAGGTCTCATATTTCAACGGCGCCTTCAACGAACTCGACACCCAGGCCATGCGCGACGGGTTCCACCCCGAGTTTGCCATTTTCTCGGCCGACGGAGAAGAACTGAGTCGTTATCCGATCGACGTCTGGATCCAGGGCATCGAAAAGCGTAAGCAGGATCCGCAGTACGATTCGTCCAAGGCCAAGATGGAGTGCAAGATTGTCAGCCTGGATGTCACCGGAGGAGCGGCAGCGGCAAAAATCGAGATATCCAAAGATGGCAAGCTGGTATATACGGATTACCTTTCACTGCTCAAGTTCACCGATGGCTGGAAAATAGCCGCCAAGGTATACCAGGCCCATCAGAAATAATCCCGGCTCCCGCTCGCAGATGCAGCTCTGCCTCGCATCCACCACGCGCCAGAGTTCGCCGTCGTTCGGTGCAGTGAAGCCATCTCGACTCGTTGCGATGAACACACGGTTCGCCATCGAAGCCTCCCAGTTGCGCCTCGCTACCGCTGCCGATGAGTGATATTAAAGGGTGTGGAATCATTTTTGAAACCCTGAGCGAGTGCCAGACACCGTTTCAGAGTCTTCGGGAGGGACATCTTGCTCCAGGTACACTTTCGTTCGAGGATGCGTTCACCGTTTTGGATCCACAGCAAACGAATTGGAACGGAGGGAAGCCATGAAGACCAGGGAATTCGTTCCCTATCTCAGCGTAACTGACGCCAAACAGGCCGTCTCGTTTTACTCGCGTGTCTTTGACGCCGAGCCATTGATGTCGTTGAACATGCCGGACGGCCGGGTCATGCACTGCGAGTTTCGCTTTGGCGACGTGAGGTTCTTTCTGAGTGAAGAGCTTCCCGAGCACGGCGGTACGCCAAGCCCCGCCTCGGCCGGTGCCACGACCGTGGCCATTCACCTCTATGTCGATGATTGCGACGCGATGCTGGCCCAGATGAAAAGCTGCGGCGCGACGGTTTTGATGGAGCCAGAGGACATGTTCTGGGGCGAACGCTTCGCCCGCGTGCGCGACCCGTTTGGCCACGAATGGGGAATCACTACCCACCTGCGCGACATGACGCCTACAGAAATTAGGGCCGAAGCGGACAAGCTCTTCGAAAACATGGCGGAATAGGAGGCTGCATAGGACTCCGGCGCTGCCTCGCCGGTCCAGTTTCCTCACAGAAGGTAGAGTGACCGCATCGATACGTGGTTCGCACGAGGATTCGACACCAGTTCAAGCGGGTCAGCCTCACAGGCTCCTTTCGTCCGAGTTAGTATGGGTCCCCGGGAGGGCTCATGCGTCGAATTGCACTATCGGTCGCCGTTCTATCCGTTTTCTTTTGTGCTCAGGGTCCGGCGGTGTCTGCAGGCGGAGATGTTGCCGAGCACATCCGGGCTCACTACACCAAGTTCGAGTACCGGATCCCGATGCGGGACGGAGTCGAGCTGTTCACCGTGGCCTATGTCCCGAATGACGCCTCCGAGGGACGAACCTACCCGATCCTGTTGGCACGGTCGCCCTACAGCGTTGGTTCCTACGGGGTCGATCGTTATCCGGAGTCGTTTTTCCTGCCGGAAGAAATGGCCCGCGAGGGATACGTCTTCGTCGTGCAGGACGTTCGCGGGCGCTTCATGTCCGAGGGGCAGTTCGTCAACATGCGGCCTCACCGGGAGGCCAAGACCGGTCCCCATGACATCGACGAGAGCACCGACACCTATGACACGGTCGAGTGGCTGGTGTCGCACCTGAAACACAACAACGGTAAGGTCGGCATCTGGGGCAACTCCTACCTGGGCTTTTACACCTCGGCCGGCATCATCGACACCCACCCGGCGATCAAGGCCGCGATGCCCTCGGCGCCGATCGCCGATTGGTACTTCGACGACATGCACCACCACGGCGCCTTCAGCCTCAACATGACCTTCAACTTCTTCTCGACCTTTGGCGTTGTCCGAGAAGGGCCGACGACCGAGTGGCCCGAGAGATTCGACCACGAAACCCCCGATGGTTATCAGTTCTTCCTCGACCTGGGGCCGCTGGGAAACGCCAACGAGCGCTACTTCCACCATGAAATTCCCTTTTGGGAGGAGATCGTCACCCACCCGGATTACGATGAATTCTGGAAGGCGCGGAACATCCTGCCACACCTGAGGCACGTCAATTGTGCCGTGCTGACGGTCGGCGGGCTCTTTGATGCCGAGGACCTCTATGGTGCGTGGCACACATACTCGAGCATCGAGGAATTCAACCCGGGCATCGACAACACTATCGTCATGGGTCCCTGGTCTCACGGCGCGTGGCTTCGCAGCGACGGCCGGACGCTGGGTGGGGCAGACTTCGGCTTTGCCACCGGCAGGGACTTCCGCGACCGTGTGCTCGTGCCCTTTTTCCAGTACTACCTCAAGGGCGGGGAATCGCCGGGTCTTCCGGAAGCCATGGTCTTCGAAACCGGGGCCAACCGGTGGCGTTCCTTTGACCGGTGGCCTCCAGCTTCGCTGGAACGATCAACCCTGTATTTGGGGGACGGTGGGAGTCTCGAGTGGGAGGTCGCTTCGGCCGAGGGTGAAGCCTTCAGTGAGTTCCTCAGTGATCCGGCCAAGCCGGTGCCCTACACCGCCGCGATGACCACCCGCTGGAACAAGGACTACATGACCGAGGACCAGCGCTTTGCGTCGAGACGTCCCGACGTTCTGGTCTTCCGGTCGAAGCCGCTGGCCGAGGACCTGACGGTGGCGGGGTCTCTGGAGGCCGAGCTGTGGGTGTCAACGACGGGGACCGATGCCGACTGGGTGGTCAAGCTGGTCGACGAGTTCCCCGGCCGGCTCGTTGGATTCGACCCCGACTCCGACGATAAGGACCTCGGCGGTACCCAGCGCCTGGTGCGGTCGGAGATTTTTCGAGGCCGGTACCGCAACGGCTATGACCGGCCCGAGCCCTTCGTATCCGGCGAGCCGACTCGGGTCGTCGTGCCGCTCCAGGGTGTGCTCCACACCTTTAAGAAGGGCCACCGCATCATGATCCAGATCCAGAGCTCGCTCTTCCCATTTTTCGACCGCAATCCGCAGACCTATGTTCCCAATATCTTCGAGGCCGAGGAAAAAGACTTCGTCAAGGCGACGCATCGAGTCTACGTCTCGGGCGGACATCAGTCGGCGATCCATGTCGGCGTGCTGTCGGGGCCGGCTGGCATTCGGGATTGATGGGCGTTTCAGGGTTGATCTTCGGCTGTTTCCGCGAGCCGCGACACCGTCGCTATGACAGACTTCTTCGGGGAAATTGACTCCGCCCGCTAAATTCAGTTCGGCTCGCGCTCGCACACCACCTTGTCGCTGTCGTGGTGGACGACCCTGAATTCCCTGAGATTCCAAACGTAGTATCAAAAACGCCACGGAGGTGATCTCAGATGAGTGACAAACCGTTCACGATCGTCAAACGGGAGGATCTTGCGCCTGTATGCCCCCACTGCCAAGAGGAACTCACCGAGGTTTATACGAGGGCAAAGGGTGTTCCCTTTATTCAGGGGACGAATGTTGTCTACTTCTGCCCCCATTGCCGAAAAGTCCTTGGTTTCGGCCAAGGCCGAATGATCTAACGGATCCCGAAGGCGACGCCGAAAGGGATTCAGCCTGACAAAAATGTGGGTCGTTGGTTCGGGGGCGTCAGCCGGGATCTCGTCACACCCCCTGAGCTGCGATAACATAGCCCCACTGGAACCCAGAAAATGCGAGACCTCATCGGTCGCACCCTCGGGCACTACCGCATCGTCCACAAGATTGGCGAAGGCGGGATGGGCGTGGTGTACCAGGCCAATGATGAGCGACTCGATCGGGTCGTTGCAAAAAATTCAGGTCTCCCAATCCGATCATTCTGGAATCGAAAAAAACACGGTAAAAACCGTAGGTCATTCCTGGCCGAAGCCCCTGGGTGGTGTGATTGGAGAGTGCTTCATGCTGTGCGGTAAGTCAGACAAGCGTATGCCAGCTGGCCTCCAGGTGGTGCTGGCCCTGTTGGCCGTCATTTCGTTCACGTCATGCACGGTGGATTCACCATCGCAGGACGTACAGAATCTCAGTGCCTTCTCCAAGATGTACGGGTATGTGCGCTTCTTCCATCCCAGCGACGAGGCGAGCACTATTGACTGGGATCGGTTCGCGGTATACGGCGCAACGCAGGTCAAGGATGCTGCGTCCAAACACGAGCTGCAAACGTCGCTCGAGCAGCTATTCGGGCCGCTGGCGCCAACCGTGCAGGTCTTTCCGACCGGCGAACCACCCGTGCCTGCCAAGGAGCCTGACGACACAGCCGATCTGCAGGTCATCGCGTGGCAGCATTTCGGATTTGGATTGTCGAACCGGGGCTCGATCTACCAGAGTAAGCGGACGGGTAGAGTGAACCAGACGACCCCCCCGGCCGGCGCTGGTATTGTGACGCAATCGATCGCGGCCGATGCGTATCGCGGAAGGCGGATCAAGCTCTCGTCATCCGTGCGTGCTGAAGTCGCCGGCTTAGGGAACCAGGGTCAGATGTGGCTCCGCGTGGACCGGCCGAGTGGGCAAGGCGGCTTCTCCAACTCCATGAGCGACCGGCCCATCTATTCGCGCGAATGGCAGCGCTACGAGATCGAGGGCGAGGTCGCCGAGGACGCCACCCGTATTTCTTTCGGTTGCCTTCTGTCAGGGCAGGGACGCCTCTGGATCGATGACTTCGAGCTGGTGGCGGCGGTTGACGATGACGGCTGGCAAGCGATCGCGATTACCAACCCTGGGTTCGAAGATGGTGAGCTGGGCGAGACTCCGCCCGGCTGGAGCGCGGTCAGCAGGGGTTACCGATACGAGCTGACGGATGTGGGCCCCCGCAGCGGCCAACTCTCTGTCCTGATTGAGGATGTGCCCGTCATACTCACCGACGATCTCTTCGAGGTTCACCCGACGGTCGGGGAAGTCATCGAGAGGGAGATCGGTGCCGGTCTGTCGGCTCGGATTCCTCTGGCTCTGTATGGCGACGAATCGACGACGTATCCGCGCGGCGATGAAGCCGCCCTGAACGAGCTTCGCGGCGGCGTGCAGTCGGTTGCCATCAACTCGCTGTCGGCCGACGACGTGTCCGTACGCCTGGCCGATGTCGTCATCGCGTGGAACGTCCTGCAACACTTCTATCCCTACTTCGATGTGGTGAACGCCGACTGGGACGCGCAGCTGACTCGTTCGTTGGAAGAGGCACTCAACGACGAGACGGGTAATGATTTTCTCTACACCCTCAGGGAAATGGTCGCGAACTTAAAGGACGGCCACGGCATCGTATACCACCCGGATTTCCAGAGGAAAAGCAGGCTGCCGCTCCTGTTCGAGTGGGTCGAGGGCCAGGTCGTCGTCACGGCCTCGGGCGATCCCCTGATCGAAAGGGGCGACATCATCGAGCGGATCGACGGCGTCACGGCGGAGGAGGCCGTGATCGAGGCCGAGCGCTACATCTCAGGCTCGCCCCAGTGGAAGCGTTGGCGAGCTATGAAGTCTTTTGGCGCCGGTGACACCGACAGCTTGGTCGAGCTGGTCATCCGGCGCGGAGGAGAGACATCGGATGTGATAATCCGGCGCCCGATGGCCGTGCATGTGCCCGTCGAACCGCGGCCGGGCGCAATCGAAGAGCTGGAAGAGGGCGTCTACTACGTCAACTTGAACGACGCTGGGATGGCCGATATCGATGAAAAGATGGACAAGATCGCCGCTGCCCGAGGCGTGATCTTCGACCTCCGCGGTTATCCCAACAGCAACCACGGGGTGATCACTCACCTGCTGGACGGGCCGGACACCTCGCAGACCTGGATGCGCGTTCCGAAGATCATCTATCCGGATCATGTGGAGCCTTCCGGATACAACGAGGTGGGTTGGGGCATGCAGCCTCTCGAACCACATATCGAAGCTGACGTGGTGTTCATCACAGACGGGCGGGCGATCAGCTACGCCGAGTCGGTCATGGGCTTCATCGAAGGCTACAGGCTCGCTGAGATCGTGGGCCAGCCGACCGCGGGCACCAACGGGAACGTCAATCCGATGGTGTTGCCGGGCGGATTCCGGATGAGTTGGACGGGCATGAAGGTGGTCAAACACGACGGCTCTCAGCATCATCTCATCGGAATCCAACCGACCGTGCCGGTCGAGCGAACCATCCAGGGGGTGCGTGAAGGACGAGACGAATTTCTTGAAAAGGCGCTCGAAGTCGTGAAGCGAGGGCAAGGATAGTCCGAGTTGCGGAAGGCGGGCCCCTCAAAGGCCGCCCGAGCCTGCAGGTTGTGCGGAAGCAAAACTTCGACGGCCATCCCGGGGTTGGCGGTTGCCGCCTGAATGGTGGCATCTCAAACCTCATTCCGACCCCCAACTGCGATACCATAGCCCCGCAGGAACCCTAACAATGCGAGACCTCATCGGTCGCACCCTCGGGCACTACCGCATCGTCGAGAAGATCGGCGAGGGCGGGATGGGGGAGGTCTACCGGGCGCATGACGAACGGCTCAACCGTGAGGTGGCGATCAAGGTTCTCCACGCGTCAGTGGCGCAAGACCCTGAACGAATCGCGCGCTTTGAGAGAGAGGCCAAGGCTGTCGCCAAGCTTGATCACCCGAACATTCTAGCCATACATGAGCTGGGCACATTCCAGGGTGCACCCTTCATCGTCGCCGAGCTTTTGGATGGTCAGAACCTACGGCCGTCCATTCCGACCACCGGGATGTCGTGGCAGAAGGTGCTGGAGGTGGGGGCGGCCATTGCAGATGGATTGGCTGCAGCCCACACCAAGGGCATCGTTCATCGCGACCTGAAGCCTGAGAACATCTTCATCACCTCCGACGGCCGGGTGAAGATCCTCGACTTCGGGCTCGCCCAGGTGAAGGAGCCGGTGGAAGAGGAGGCCGAGACCGCCACCATGACCCCCGCGGGCACGGTGGCCGGCACTGTCATGGGCACGATGGGCTATATGTCTCCGGAACAGCTCCGAGGTGAGCCGGCTGATGCGAGATCGGACATCTTCGCCTTTGGCTGCGTGCTGTACGAGATGCTTTCGGGTCGATCCGCGTTCCTTCACAAAAGCACGGCTGAGACAACGGCAGCCATCCTCAAGGAAGAACCACCGAGCCTCTCGGGCTCTGGGACAATATTGCCCGTCGAGTTGGAGCGCACGGTCCGCCGGTGTCTGGAGAAGAGCCCCGAGGCTCGGTTTCAGTCCGCCTCCGACCTCGCCTACAACCTGCGCACGGTTTCCAGTGGATCGGTGCCGACCGCAGCTTACCGAGCGCCCCGAGTCGGAGGATGGAGGAGGGTGGCGCCGTGGGCCGCCATCGGCATGGTGATCGTCGTGGCTGTGGTGTTGGCCGCGATCGTGCGCGGGCCACTGTCCGAAATGGGATCTTCTGCTCAGCCCGAACTATCGCCGAATCGAGTCGCCGTCGTGCCGATGGAGAACCGCACCGGAGACTCGTTGCTCGACGCGTTGGGCGTCATGGCGGCCGACCAAATCGTGCAGCGGCTCACCGAAACCGGTGCGGTCGAGGTGGTGCCACTGGCAGATGCCTTGCAGGACCCACCGTCCGCTGGAAGGGACAGGGATCAGAGGCGAGGATGGGCGTACGTCCTTCAGCTTGCCCGACGACAGGGCGCGGGCCTCGTACTCTCCGGCGCCTACTACCTGGACGGACAGAACTTGCGGCTGCAGGCGCGTCTCGTCGACGCCGGCACAGGCGATCTGATCCACGCGTTCGAGCCGGTTGCCGCGGCCCGGGAAGCCGCGGCCGAGGGAATCGACTCGCTGGGCGAACGGGTCCTGGCAGGGGTGGCGGCGCACGTTAACGCCCCCGATATCGACATCGCCGTCGTGAGACCCCCTTCCAGCTATGAGGCATTTCAGGCATTTCAGCGAGCCGAAGAGTTATTTGACGCCGATCCCGCAGGGACTGTCGTACAGTACCGGCGTGCCCATGAGCTCGACCCCGACTTTTCGTTCGCGCGGCTCATGGCGTTTTGGGCGAATATCAATGTGCAAGACTTCGCGGGGGCAGCGCACGACCTTTCGGTCCTGGAGCAGCGGCTCGATCGTTTGACCGCGTACGAGCAAGCCTACGTCCGGTTTCAGAGGTCCTTCCTGGAGTGGGAATTCTCAGCTTTGTTGATCGCGCTTCGTCGCATGATGGGGCTCGCACCTCAGATGCCGTGGCAGCGATTGGAACTCGGATGGGTCGCGCTGTGGCTGAATCGTCCCGGGGAGGCCCTCGAGGCACTCGCGCCGATGATCGACGTTTACGATCCAGCCTACGGTGACTACGCCTGGTACCCCCGTTTGAATATCACCGTGGCGCATCACATGCTCGGCGACTACGAACGCGAGCTTGAGCAGGCGAACCTCAGCCTCGAACGCTTTCCCGACGTGGCGCCCCTGTTTCAGGCCAAGGCGCGCGCGTTGGCGGCGATGGGGCAGGCGGAGGCGGTCGACGAGCTCATCGACGAGTTTCTTCGCCTTCAGACCCGTGGTGGGTCGGCGGGAGGGCTGATGAGCGCGACGGCTACGGAGCTTCGGGCGCATGGCTACCGCGAGGCAGCCGATGAAATGGCGGCCCGGTCTTTGAAGTGGTACGAAACTCACCCTTCGGTGCTATCGGAGGAAGGTGGATCGATCGTCATCGAGATGCGGATGGTCGGCCTCTCAGACGAGAGCAGGCCCTTCGCCAACGCACTGTGGATGGTCGGGCGTTGGCGCGACCTCGAGGACTTCATCGCGCAGCTGATCGATAACGAACCGATCGAGAACCAGCTGACAGGTTGGCTGGGAGTCATCGCGGCCATCAGAGGCGACGAAACCGAGGCAATGCGAATCTCCGATGCCCTGCCCGTGGGCGACAGCCCAAGAGCTGTTGCCTGGAGGACGTACTGGCAGGCTGCCATCGCCGCTCATCTCGGAGAAAAAGAACGGGCATTCGAGCTCCTCGCCGAAGCGTTCAGCAAGGGCTACCCCTACGGACTCTGTCTTCACAACACCTTGAATTTCGAACCGCTCTGGGGCTACCCGCCGTTCCAAGAGCTGATCGAGCCGAAGGGGTAATGGTCTGCGCGGCACCACCCTCGGCCACTACTGTGTTGCCTAGAACTCGAGCTTGAAGGTCAGCCGAATCTCACGCGGAAGCTGGAATGTGTCCCACATTCCGAAGCCCGTGTCCAACGCCGTCGGACCGAGTGCTGCGAGTTCCTCCTCGTAGTTGAAGCCGGTGAGGAAGTCCTCGTCCGTAACATTGAGATCCTGCGCCTGGCGGTGAGGCCACTGGCGGGTCGCGGTGTCCTGGTCGAAGAGGTTGAGCACCGTGAGACCGATCGAAAACCCGAGCCTGCCAAAACTGAAGGTCTGCTGCAGCGTCAGGCTGGTCGAGGTGATCCACGACGTTTCGCCGAGGTCGCCGCGGCCGTTGGGGTAGAAGTAATTGTGGAACGGAATCCTACCGATCGTCGAGATAGGGGTGCCGCTGCCGGCGTTCTGATAGACGCCGACCGTCAGTCCGAAGTCGAAGCTGTAGAGGAAACCCGCTCCGAGCCGGTGCCTTCGGTCGGTCGCGAGGCGGCCGTAGACAAATTCGCCGTTCTGGTCGTACATCGATCCCGGGACGTCGTAGAGCCGGCTGATGTTGGGCGAGCGACGGCCGCCGGTGCCGGCCGGGTTGAGTGGATTGCCGGTGGTGTTCACCTCATCGGAGTTGGCGAGACCGGAGTAGTTGCCCCACAGCCTGCTCAGGGTGTAGTGGACGCCCAACGCCCATCCGTCCGAGAAACGTTTGTAGAGACCGAGCTCGAGGGCGTCGTACTCGCGCACCGGCTTGGCATACGGCAGATCACCGATACCCGTGGTGATCCCCTCACCGGGATTGCCGATGACGTATATCTCGCCGATCCCGGGAACCAGCAGGCCAACGTCCTCGATCGTGCGCACGATCTCCTTGTGGACCAGGCGCCCGCTGACCCGGATCGTGGGTGTCAGCTGGTGGTCCAGCCCGATCTGCGCTTCCCAGCTCTCCATCGGCTTCATGTCAGGGTCGATGAGCGGATAGCCGAGGAGCTCCCAGACCTCTGGATCGGCCGCGTTGTGCCACCGGTTGAGCGGCTCGATGAAGGTCCCGGCCGGGCACGTTGGCCGGTCGAAGATCGTGTTGTCTCCGACGGTGCAACCTGCGACGTCGTTGAGACCCGGATTGGCGGTGTCGAAGGTAAAGAAATAATCGACCCACCTTCCTTTTCCGAACGAGGCGGCCACCTCGTACTTGGTCACGTCGTAGTACTTTCCCCAGCTTCCGTAGAGCTTCCACCTGGCGTTGCCGGTGAGATCCCAGGCGAAGCCGAGGCGCGGGGCGATCTTGTCTCCCCAGTCGAAGCTGATGGCGGGGTCGGGGCCGGTGGTGCCGTAATTCGGGATTTCCTCTTTCTCGGTACGAATTCCGATGTTGAGGGTCAGGTTGGGCAGAACCGTCCAGGCATCCTGGATGAAGACGGCCTGGTTCTGGGTCGTGGCGTCGCCGAGTCTGGAGATATTGAGCAGCCGGAAGTAGCCGTACTCGCCGTTGATGGTCTCGCCGTAGGTGTTGGTGTAGCCGCGGTCCCAGTAGTAGAGGATCCGGTCGGCGTTGTAGCCCTGGCGGACGTCGTTGTAGATCTCCTCGGTCTGGTAGCCGAACTTGAGGGAGTGGTCGCCGGCGGCCGTGAAGAACCAGGTGGCATCGATCCCGCCGGCCGTCCGCTCGTAGATGTTGAACTGGTCAACGTTCACCAGCTGGTCGCTGAAAAAGCCCGGATTCTGCTGCCACTGAGATGGAATCTCCGGGTACCTGTCGAGGTAGCCCCCGATGCTACCGGTTGAGTAGTTGTGAATGAGGTCGTAGATCGGAATTCCGGTGTCCGACACGTTGGTGTGGTAAAAGCCGCCGCGGCCGCTGACCACGAAGTTGTCGCTGAGGATCCAGTCGAGGGTGAGGTAGTAGGTCTCTCGCTCGCGCTCCGTGCCCAGCGGTGCCCAGGCGGACTGGTCCGGCAGGCCTGAGCGGCCATCCCTATTGGGCAGAAAGCCTTCCGTGGTGGACGGCGAGACGTTGAGGCCGCCTTTCAACAGCAGGGCGCTGCTGATGTTGACGGTGGTGTTGAAGGTGGCGTAGTCGACCTGGAAGTCCCGCGTGTAGGTGTCGGGCGGGTAGCCGATCCAGTTGACCGTCCTATTCGTGCCGCGGAGGCCCGGCTGATAGGAGGCGAAGAACCACCAGCGGTCGCGCAGGATCGGACCGCCGAGGGTGAATCCCGGGTCGTAGCGCTTCTCGTCGTCCTTGGGGTAGGTCACGAGGCTGGCGCCAGGGTCATCGAGGTGGTACTCGATCTCCGGCCGCGCGTCGCCGTTCCAGCTGTTGTCCTCGATGTCGACGAAGAGCGAGCCGTGGAACTCGTTGCTACCCGCCCTGGTGACGGCGTTGATCACGCCGCCGAGCGCGCCGCCGTACTCCGCCATGTAGCCGGCCGACTTGATCTGCACCTCTTCCATCATCTCGGCCCGCATCGGAATGGCGGCGGCGCCGACCTGAGGATCGGTGGTGTCGATGCCGTCGATCACGTAACGGTTCTCGAGGCCGGACGCGCCGTCGACCGTAATGCCTCCGGCCTGGTTGTCCACCCGGGTGCCGGCGGCAAACGCCACAACGCTCGTGTAATCGCGGCCGCGCGGCAGGTGGTCGATCGCCCACTTGCGGATGCTGGTCGCGGTCTGGCTCTCCGTGAAGTCGATGGCTACGGCGTCGGAGTAGACCATGATCTCTTCTTCGAAGGTGCCCTGTTTCAGGTTGAAGTTGACCGTTGTGGCCTCACCGAGAATCACGCGGACCTTGGTCTCGGCATACTCCACACCCTCGAGACTGACGGACACGGTGTAATCACCCAGGGCCAGCCGCGGGAACCGGTATTTGCCGGCGCTGTCGGAGGTGGTGGAGACCTTTCCCACCGGACCGGTCGCCACAACAAGAGCGCCGGCGATCGGCGACCCGACATCGTCGGAGACCGTACCAACCAGGCCACCCGTCGTCTCCTGGGCCACGGCTGACGACACGATCATTAGGAACACGCCAACACAGACCACCGACGCGTGTCTCATGACTTCCCCCGTTTGAAGTACCGACCAGCTTTCTAATTGTTGAGTTCTTCTGACTTCAATATGATGTTCGAGGATCTCTTTCGCAAATCAAATTCAATTAATGAGAATCAGAATCATTCTGAGAAATTGATCACTCTCGCTTTCACCAAGGGGCGCGATCTGCGGTACCATGTGCGCAGAAGAGCCCAGGACAATGAGAGAACTTATCGGTCGCACGCTCGGCCACTACCGGGTCGTCGACCTCATCGGCGCCGGTGGTATGGGAGTTGTGTACCGCGCGCACGACGAGCGGTTGGATCGCGATGTGGCGGTCAAGGTGCTGCCGGAAGAGGTGGCGCAGTCCGGTGACCGTGTCGCCAGGTTCGAGACCGAGGCCAAAGCTGTCGCAAAGATGGCCCACCCGAACATCCTCGAAATCTGGGATTTCGGCCACGAAGAGGGCCTCACCTACGCGGTGACCGAACTTCTCGAGGGTGAAGACCTCCGCCGGCGAATTCCTTCGACCGGGATGGGGTGGCAAAAAGTCTCGGAGATCGGCGCGGCGGTCGCCGACGGTTTGGCCGCGGCGCATTCAAAGGGCATTATCCACCGCGACCTCAAGCCCGAGAATATCTTCCTCACGACCGACGGCCGGGTAAAGATCCTCGATTTCGGGCTGGCGCAAATTAAAGAGCCGGTCCAGGGGGAAGCGGACACGGCGACCTTGACCCCCGCGGGCACCGTACCGGGGACGGTCATGGGGACGGTCGGCTATATGTCTCCGGAGCAGGTGCGTGGGCAGCCAGCAGACGGCCGCTCGGATATCTTCGCCCTCGGGTGCGTTCTCCACGAGATGCTGACGGGAACGATCGCATTTGCCCGGGAGTCGACCGCCGACACCCAGGCGGCGATACTCAAGGAAGAACCGGCACCGCTAACCTCGTCCGGCGTCATCCTACCGGCCGAATTCGATCGCACCGTGAACCGCTGCCTGGAGAAGAGCCCGGAGGCACGATTCCAGTCGGCATCGGACCTCGCGTTCGCCCTGCGTTCGATCACGACCGATCACGCTGTCCCGATGGCCACGCCCACGGCCGTGGAGCCGCACCGAGTAAAAGCCAAGATTCGGTGGGTCGCCTTCGTCGCCGTTCTTCTGCTCGCTTTGGCCGGGATTCTGGTCGGTCCGAAGATATTCAATCGAACGGGCCCCGGCACCGAAGTTGCGTCAATTCGATCCCTCGCGGTCCTTCCGCTCGAAAACATCTCCGGCAATCCGGAACAGGAGTTTTTCGCCGACGGGATGACCGAGGCGCTGATCACTGAGTTAGGGAAGATTTCGGCGATAGGCGTGATCGGCCGCCGCTCTGTGATGCGATACAAGGGGTCTGACACACCCCTCGAACAGATCGCCGCCGCATTGAATGTCGATGCGTTCGTCGTTGGATCGACAATGACCTCTGCCGACCGGGTACGCGTCGCCATTCAGCTCACAGAACCCCGGGGTAACAGGGTGTTGTGGTCCGAAAACTACGAGCGCGAGATCTCCGATGCCGTGGCGTTGCAAGGAGAAATAGCACGGGCCATCGCAAACGAGTTCCAGGTCGGTTTAACGTCGGATGAGGAAGACCGCCTCACAACTACAAAACAAATTGATCCCGAGGCGCAGGAGGAGTTCTTCCGAGGTCTCCACGTCCAGTCGAGGTTCAGACACGCGGAGAGCATTGCACATTTTCGTCGGGCGATTGAAGTCGATCCGAGCTTTGTTGAAGCTCGTGCCCGACTCGCAAACGTGCTTATTTTCTTGAGCCAGTTCATGCCGCCCGACAAACGCGCACCAGTCAAAGTCGAAATACGATCGGCCCTGGATTCGGCGTTGGCGCTGAACCCGGACCTCAGTGAAGCTCAAAGAGCACTCGGGAAGTTCCGGTACACCTTTGAGTGGGACTGGCCGGAAGCCGAAGCCTCACTCCGTCGCGCAGTCGCGCTCAGCCCCAACAGTGCCGACGCTCACATGTCACTTGGAATCTTCCTCATCTACATGCTCCGTTTGGAAGAAGGAATCGAAAACTGCGAATCCGCCCACAGGCTCGAGCCGGCATCGCTCGAAACCAACATCTGGCTAGCCTTTGCGTACGCCGTTGCTGACCGCTGGGATGATTCGATCGCACGCATCGAATTCATTCGTGACCTCGATCCGGAGTGGCAACCCATTCATCATTGTCTTTCCGTGGCATACGCGGCGACAGACCGATGGGATAACGCCGTTGCCTCGTGTGATCGTTATCCAGGGCCGAAAGACGTGGAGTACTGCGGTTCCATTTACGGCCAGGCGGGTTTCCGCGACAAAGCCGTTCAGAGATTCGAAATGTGTAAATCCGGATCTTACATCGATCCACTATGTGCAGCCGGGATCCACTCCGGGCTCGGTGAAATAGACGAAGCGTTCGACTGGCTCGAAGCTGCATACGAGGAGCGTGCCCCTATGATGCTGGCGGCGTTACGAATGCCAGTGATAATGGATAACCTCCACGGCGACCCGCGCTTCGAGGACATCCTCCGTCGAATGAACCTGCCCGTGGACTGACCGTGATCGGCACCACAATCTCCCACTACCGCATCGTCGAGGAAATCGGTACCGGAGGGATGGGCGTGGTTTACAGGGCGGTAGATACCGAACTCCAGCGGGACGTCGCCATCAAGGTTCTGCAGAAGGACGTTGTCGACGACCCCGGCCGGCTCGGGCGATTCAAGCGAGAAGCTCAGGCCATCGCCATGCTCGACCACCCGAACATCCTCGCGATCCATGAACTGGGCACCCACGAAGGGGCGCCCTTCATCGTCACCGAGCTCCTCGCTGGAGAGAGTCTCCGCGTACGAATCCCTTCGGCTGGGTTGAGCTGGCAGACAGTTATCGAAATCGGAGCAACGGTTGCGGATGGACTGGCAGCTGCTCACACCAAGGGCATTGTTCACCGCGACCTCAAACCGGAGAACATCTTCATCACGTCCGACGGCCGGGTAAAGATCCTGGATTTCGGGCTTGCGCAGATCAAGGAGCCGGTCCAGGAGGAAGCCGAGACCGCGACCTTGACCCCGGCCGGCACCATACCGGGTACGGTCATGGGCACGGTTGGTTATATGTCTCCCGAGCAGGTACGCGGGCAGCCATCAGACGGTCGCTCCGACATTTTCGCCCTCGGGTGCGTTCTCCACGAGATGCTGACGGGGAAGATCGCATTCGCCCGGGAAAGCACCGCCGACACCCAGGCGGCTATCCTCAAGGAGGAACCGCCACAGCTCTCGTCATCGGCTATCGCGCTCCCGGCGGAGCTCGAGCGAACCGTGAGGCGCTGTCTCGAAAAGAGCCCGGAGGCGCGATTCCAGTCGGCGTCGGATCTGGCGTTTGCTCTGCGGTCGATAACCGCCGACCAATCAGTGCCGATGGCTGATGGGAGAAAAGCCCAGCCCGTGAAACGGATTCACATTGGCTGGATAACCGCCATCGGCGTTGCAGTTATTGTCGCCTTGACGGTTGCCGGTGTGTTCGACAGGTCGCCACCAGGGCCCGACGAAGGTCAGATCCGATCCATCGCCCTGCTGCCGCTCGAAAATCTCACCGGCGACCCGGAGCAGGCCTATTTCGTTGATGGTCTTCATGAGGAGCTGATTGCCACCTTCGCGCAGATCTCGGCCTTCGACAAGGTCATCGCCCGCACCTCGGTGATGAGCTTTCGCGGCTCCGACACGCCGATCCGAGTGATCGGTGAGCGGCTCGGCGTGGATGTGGTACTCGGGGGTTCGGTGCGGCAAGCGGGCGACACCGTCCGCGTGACTCTGCAGCTCATCGACGCCCGCACCGAGAGCCACTTGTGGGCCGACAGCTTCGAGCGTGACCTCACCGACATCCTCGTTCTGCAGAGCGAGGTGGCAGGGACAGTCGCCGGCGAGGTCCGGCTCGCGCTGACGCCGGATGAGGAGCGACGTTTTGCCCGCACACGGAGCGTTGACAAAGAAGCCTATCGGTTATTCCTAAAGGGGATTTCCCTTTCCCCTTGGGCCACGAGCGAGCAGAACCTCGAGACTGCCAGGAGCCTGTTCGAGGCGGCGGTCGATCGAGATCCCGCTTTCGCCGAGGCGTATGCTCATCTCAGTCGAACCCTCCTTCAGCTTGCCCATTTCTATCGCCAACCCAGCGAAGTCATGCCTGCGGCGCACGCGGCTGCGCTCAAGGCCGTGGAGCTGGATGCGGACCTTTCGCGCGCCTATGCAGTGCTGGGTCATATCAAGATGTGGTGGCAATGGGATTGGACCGGCGCCGAGACAGCGATTCGGCATGCTCTCCAACTGAGCCCCCACGACGACTGGGCGCTCGGCCGACACGCTGAATTCCTGACCCTCGTGGGTCAACCCGAGGAAGCAGTATCGGTGATGAGACAGGCGCTCGAGCAAGATCCGCGAAACATCAAACGCCATACTGGTCTGGCATGGATCTTCTGCCTTACACGACGCTTCGATGAAGGGATTGAACACCTGTTGACTTCACAGGAGCTCTTCGCCGACAACGTAATGGTGCAATATTGGCTGATGTGGTGCTACCTGGGTGCGGGACAATACGCGCAGGCCACAGCCGTGATCGAGAAGATCGGAGACATTCAAAATGTCCGCGACAATCCTGTGGTTCTGGCGAGTTTCGCCTTCGCCTTTTCCAAAACCGGCAGAACCGCCGACGCGAGTGAGATCCTGAATCACCTTTTGGATATGGCCGCCAAGCGCTACGTGCCTCCGAGTTCCGTGTCGTGTGCCTATCTTTCGATCGGGGACACCAATCGCGCCATCGACTACCTCGAGCGTGCTCTCGACGCGCACGACACCCAACTGTGGTCCTGGCTGGTAACCTTTCCCCTCGACCCCCTCCGCTCCGACCCCCGATTCCAGGAAATCATTCGGCGGATGAATTTCCCGGAAAATCGACGATGATCGGCACCACCCTCGGGCACTACCGCATCGTCAACAAGATCGGCGAAGGCGGAATGGGCGAGGTGTACCGGGCGCATGATGAACGGTTGGATCGCGATGTCGCGATCAAGGTGCTGCCCGAAGACGTAGCGGGCGACTCTGATCGGCTGCGAAGATTCGAGCGCGAGGCAAATGCAATCGCCAAACTCGCCCATCCAAACGTACTGGAGATCTGGGATTTCGGAGCCGAAGATGGCGTCACCTACGCGGTGACCGAACTTCTCGAGGGGCAGAACCTGCGTGCGCGAATTCCGACATCCGGATTGCCGTGGCAGAAGGTGGTCCAGTTCGGAGCGGCGATCGCCGACGGTCTGGCGGCCGCCCACGGCAAGGGCATCGTCCATCGCGATCTCAAGCCCGAGAACGTCTTCGTCACCTCCGACGGCCGGGTGAAGATCCTCGACTTCGGGCTCGCGCAGGTGAAGGAGCCGGTGGAGGAAGAGGCCGAAACCGCGACTCTTACCCCGGCGGGCACCATGCCGGGGACCGTCATGGGAACGGTAGGCTACATGTCCCCTGAGCAGGTGCGGGGCCAACCTTCCGACGCTAGGTCGGACATTTTCGCCCTCGGTTGCGTACTGTACGAGATGCTGACGGGGAAGATCGTCTTCGCTCGCGACTCAACCGCCGACACCCAGGCCGCAATCCTCAAGGAGGAGCCACCCGCACTCACCGCCCTGGGTGTGGCCCTGCCGGCCGAGGTTGACCGAACCGTCCACCGCTGCCTGGAGAAAAGCCCGGAGGCGCGATTCCAGTCGGCGTCGGATCTCGCCTACAACCTACGTACTATCACCACCGATCAACCAATCCCTATGGCGACGCCAGCGCGAAGAAGGAGGGTCCTCTGGGCGGTTGCCGCGGTATCGCTGATCGTGTTTGGGGCGATCGCAGTCCTTTCGAGATCAGGGTTGTTCGATCGGTCATCCCCGGAGAGTGACCTCCAACCCATCCGCTCCATCGCCCTGCTGCCCCTCGAAAATCTCACCGGCGACCCGGAGCAGGCCTATTTCGTTGATGGTCTCCATGGGGAGCTGATCTCGACCTTTACCCAGATTTCGGCCTTCGATAAGGTCATCGCCCGCACCTCGGTCATGGGTTTCCGTAACTCTGACACGTCGATCAGGGAGATTGGTGAACGGCTCAAGGTTGCAGCACTCCTCGAAGGCTCGGTGCGGCAGTCGGGTGACAAGGTCCGTATCACCCTGCAGCTCATCGACGCGGAAACTGAGAGCAACCTGTGGGCGGACAGCTTTGAACGTGATTTAACCGACATCCTAGCCTTGCAGAGCGATGTAGCTAGGGCGGTTGCAGGACAGGTCAGCCTGGCGTTGACGCCAGAGGAACAACTACGCCTCGATTCAACGCGTTCAGTGAACGAAGAGGCATATGAGGCGTACATGATGGGAAAGTATTTGTTCTCAATAGGTCGCTCGGAAGAGACACTGGCAAGATCCAGGGATTTCTTCGAGCGGTCGATTGAAATAGACCCGGATTTTGCTCCATCTTACGTTGGTCTCAGCATTGTGCTCCGAAATATCGCCCACTGGTATCAGCAACCGAGTGAAGTCATGCCCGCATCGTATGAAGCAGCGTTAAAGGCGATAGAACTTGACGAAAACCTGCCGGATGCCCATGCAGCACTGGGTCGCGTCAAGTACCGGTGGCAGTGGGACTGGTCAGGTGCAGAATCGGAGTTGCGACGCGGCCTGGAACTCGACCGGAACAATGGGTATGCACTCAGAAGTTATGGTGAGTTCTGCATGGTCCTCGGTCAAGCTGAGAAAGCCATTTCGGCCTGTCAGCGAGCGATCGAAGTTGACCCGCTGAACACATTTTCCATAGCTGAACTCGGATCAGCGTATTACTTCGCCCGGCAATTCGACAAGGGAATCACGCACCTCCTAAGCTACCTGAAGCTTTCTCCATACAACTTCTCTGCACATTGGATTCTCTCCTGGAATTATTCCGGTGCGGGGAAGAATGAAGAGGCTGTGATAGAGATCGAAAGGGCCAGAGAACTCCACCCTTCCCCCGAAAACGACTCGTTTTTCCTCGCAACCGAGGTGTTGGGATACAGCATCGTAGGTAGAAGGACTGAGGCAATCGAAACCCTTCACCGGATTCTCGATTTGAGTCGGGAGAGGTACGTACCACCGAGCACAGTTGCTTACGCATACGTTGCACTCGGTGATA
>Ga0316198_10000113_pt1 | contig 33960 bp, 21 predicted proteins | sample OudBieAanoxic_MG_FD_204935 | JGI IMG/M metagenome (GOLD analysis project Ga0316198, IMG submission 204935) | Coastal sediment microbial communities from Oude Bieten Haven, Netherlands - site A anoxic | ecosystem: Environmental > Aquatic > Marine > Coastal > Sediment | place: Netherlands... | reverse complement strand
GCAGATCACGCAAATAGACGCAGATCCAGTCGAAGGGATGCATCTGTGTGATCTGTGGGCAGTATCTATTGAGATGAATTATCGACGAAATTGATCAGTCTAAAGATATCTTCTGGATTGAAAAAAAAGCTGATAACTGGCAACTACTGTCAATTACTGGTGACTCGGTTTCAGGGCACCGAGGGCGGCGTCGCGGAAGGCACGGCCAACACCACCGGGACCAAGCTTGATGCCACCGAAAATTCGAGAAACGACGAGCAAACCCTCGAGATCGCGCTGCCTCAGAAGCTCGAGGAGCTTCATTCCAGGCCTGCCGACCTCACCGTCGTCCCGTGCCTGCTCGACGACCTGTCCGTTTTCGTCCCGCACCCGGCACGCCCAGCAATGATGACGAGCCTTGTGGTACTTCTTTTTGCGTTTTATGAGTTCTCTTCGAACTTCGTCGAGCGTTGCCGCCGGCACCGCCGCGGCGTAGAAGCGCGAACGCTGCTCGGTGATGTCGTGTTCGGAGAGATCTGTGATCCTTGGCATCACGTCAAGGATACTGGGTTTGTCCAAGCAAAGCGCAAGGCGCTAGCAAGGATGCAAGACGCAGGATGAAGGATGCAGGACCCACGCAACCCCCGAGTGCATTACGGTCGAGACTGAAACGAAGGTTTCGCGCGCTCCTGCCGCGGGAAACCCTGTAGTATCCGTACATGGAGTTCCGGTTCGGCAGATGCAGAGTGCGCATCCCGAGCGTGATCGCCGCGGTATTTTTGGCCGCGTCACTCCTGCCGTCAGCAGTCAATTCCGCCGACGGCGGGAGCCAGAAACCCTCCGAATACCAGGCGATCAAACAGCGCCTGGCCCGAGATTGGAACACCTGGAACACACGCTCCGTTCTGTCACACACCCTGCTCCCCGAGGGCTTCGGTATCAACCTCGCGTTCAAACAGGTGAAGTGGCTCGATGAGCCCTATCTGCGGGACGTTCTCTTCGGTCGAGGCAGTGATAACGCCCACATCCGCCCCGGTCCCCACACGCTCGACGGCAGCTACACGCGGCTCGACATCCAGTGGCAACAATTGTGGGCACGCGTCGAGTCTGCCCACGCCGGAAACGACCTGGTAGTTCTGCTGACCCCGGTGACCGCACAGACGCTACCCGTGAAAATGGTAGTCGAGAGCGCCCTCTACTGGAACCGTCCCGGCTCACTCGCCAAGGTCGCGAACAACCAGCTCCGGGCGACGCTGCCAACTCGGACCGTGGACGTCTACTCCACCGCCTCGCACCAGGAGGACTTCTACGTTCAGACTCAAACCCCTTACCTCGTCCTGACGCTCGAGCAACCGGTCGGTCTTTCCACCGGCACGCCGCGGACGGTCGATGAAATTCGCGTTCTCATCGAGGACGCCCGGGAAGCGATGGAAGAGACGGCAGCGGTTCACGGCGAACTCGCCGAGGCATTTGTCGCGGTCGAGGCGGGAATCGCCTGGAACCTCGTCTACGAGCCACGGTTCGACCGGGTCGTCTCCACGGTCGGCCGCCTCTGGAACGAAGAGTATGGCGGCTACTGCCTATTTGGCTGGGACAACTTCTTCCTCGCCTACATGACGTCGCTTTTCAGCCGAGACCTCGCCTTCGCCAATGTCCTCGAGCACCTTCGTGGCGCTACCGACGAGGGCTTCATCCCGAATGACAACCGCGGCAACGGCAGCAAGTCCTTCGACCGGTCACAGCCTCCGGTGGGGGCCATCATGGTCAGGGAGATATTCAAGAAATACCCCGAACGGTGGTTGCTCGAGGCCACCTTCGACGATCTACTGGCGTGGAACCGCTGGTGGATGAAGCGCCGTCTCAACGGGGGGCTCTTGAGCTACGGCTCGCACGAAGCCGAGAACCCGTTCCTCGAGCCGGCTACCCGGACCAAAAGAACCGCCGGTTACGAATCCGGGATGGATGACTCACCGATGTACGAGGGAGTGCCGTTCAGCAAGGAAAAGAACACCCTCGAGCTGCAGGATGTGGGCCTCACCAGCCTGGTGATTGCCGACTCACTGGCGTTGGTGGATATGGCGGAGGTGCTCAGGCGGGAAACCGAGGCCGCCGAGCTCAGGGAGCGCGCGGCAACCCTCTCCCGAAACCTGGAGCAACTGTGGGACGAGGAGAGCGGTTTTTATCTCAACCGCCGTTCCGATTCCGGCCAGCTCTCCCATCGACTCTCCCCCACCCTCTTCTATCCGCTGCTGGCCGGGATGCCGGAGGCAGAACGTGCGAAGAGGATGGTTGCCGACCACTTGCTGAACCCCAAGGAGTTCTGGGGTGACTGGGTGATCCCCTCGATCGCGCGCAACGACCCGGCCTTCGAAAAGCAGCGCTACTGGAAGGGCGCCGTCTGGCCTCCACTCAACTTCTTGACGTATTTGAGCCTGCGACAGGCGTGGTTCAGAGATGAGGCCACCGAGCTGGCCTCGAAATCGCTGGCGCTGCTTCTCGCCGAATGGCAGCGCCAGGGTTATGTGAGCGAGAATTATTCGGCGATCACCGGCACCGGCGACGACCAACGGCTTTCGTCAGACCGATTCCATTCCTGGGGGGCGCTGCTGGGCATCATGGCCTTCGTCGAGTCCGGCGAGATGCCGGCGCCCGAAGAATCACTCCTCGATCAATCCGAAGAGGTTGAAAGCAGATGACAGCACGCGCAGCCGCCGTGTTCTACGAACATTTTGGCGATCCGACCGGCGCAGTAGTAGCGAAAGCCCCGGGCCGGGTCACCTTGATCGGCGAGCACACCGACTACAACGACGGCTTCGTGCTGCCGACAACAATCGATCGGCACGTCGAGGTGGTGGCCCGGCGGCGATCCGATCGACGGGTTCGCGTCGTCGCCGCCGATCTCGGTGAGAGACGGGAAAACGACCTCGATAACCCGATCGATTACACCGACTCCGGGTGGCTGCCCTACGTACTGGGGGTGGTGCACGAGTTAGCCTTGCGCGGTCGGGTTAAATTCGGCGTGGACATTGTATTTCGCGGCACTGTTCCACGCGGAGCCGGCTTGAGTTCATCTGCGGCGCTCGAGGTCGCGACAGCCCTCACGCTCGACGCCGTTTTCAACCTCTGGCTCAATCCCATCGATATGGCCAGGCTCTGCCGCGATGTCGAGCAACGCTACGCCGGGGTCCGCTGTGGGATCATGGATCAGTTCGCCTCGCGCCTCGGCAGATCGGACAACGCGCTCCTCATCGACTGCCGCAGCCTCGATGCACGCCACGTACCAATGCCACTCGACGGCCACCGACTGGTGATCGTCGACAGCGGTGTCCGTCGCGAACTTGCCGACTCGACCGTCAACCAGCGGCGCGTGGAGTGCGAGGAGGCGGTCACCCTTCTGCGCGAAGTGGAGAGCTCGATCACCTCGCTGCGAGATGTGACGCTGGACATACTGGCGAAGCACAAGAACGTCCTGCCTCCGGACCTCTTTGCCCGCTGCCGGCACGTCGTCTCGGAAAATAACAGGGTGCTGGAGGCCTGCGAAAGCCTGGCCAAGAGAGATCTGCCAGCCTTCGGTCGATTGATGATTGCGTCGCACTTCAGTCTGCGCAATGATTTCGAGGTCAGCCACCCGGCCGTCGACCGGATAGTCGAAGAGGCGATCCAGGTCGACGGAGTGCTCGGCGCACGCCTCACAGGAGCCGGGTTCGGTGGCTGCACGGTCAACCTCGTAACCGAGACAGCCATACCTGATCTCGAGCAGCGGATGCACCCGCTAATCGATGACTGGTCGCTTCGGTCCATCGTCATCAAAAGCCCCGAACAGGCGCGGGTCACGGAGGTCATCGCTTGATCAGCGAAAATCTGTTTCCCTCGGTCGGCGATGCGGAGTCCATCGCCCGTGAGCAGTTCGGTCTCGATTGTCGGGCCGAACCGCTGCCGGGCGAGGTGGACCGCAACTTTCTGCTGAACACTGACGCGGGCGATCGATGGGTGCTCAAGATCTCACGCCCGGGAGCGGATGAGCAGGTCCTCGAGTGTCAGATCCAGGCGCTGAAATTCCTCGAAGCATCGCCGGTCGCACACCTCATGCAGCGGGTCCTTCCCGCTCGCGACGGTTGCGGCCTGATTCCGGTCGATGCTGGAGGGGAAGGCCGCTGCTGGGTCCGGGTTCTGTCCTTTCTCGACGGCGCCCCACTCGTGAGTTTTAGCCAACGACCGGCGCGGCTCCTCGAGGAGGTCGGCCGAACCCTCGCACGGCTCGATCTCGCCCTCCAGGGTTTCGACCACCCGGGACTCCACCGGGATCTCGTCTGGGACATCGAGCGCACGCATGAGCTCGGTCACCACGCCGAGTACATCGCCGAGCCGGCCCGGCGCGATTTGGTGGAACGCCACCTCGTCCGTTTTCGAAAACAGGTCGTTCCGCGCCTGGCCGGTCTCGAACGCGGCGTCATCCATAACGACGCCAACGACCACAATCTCCTGGTGCGAAGCAACGCCCAGGGAGATCCGGTGTTGGCCGGACTTATCGACTTCGGCGACAGTCTCCACACCATCACCATCGCCGAGCTCGCAATCGCCTGCGCGTACGTCATGCTCGATCGTGAGGACCCACTGGCGGAGGCATCGCACGCCATCGCGGGCTATCACTCCGCACGGCCGTTGGCGGCCGAAGAACCATCGCTCATCTTCGACCTCGTGGTCGCGAGGCTGTGCGCGAGCGTCCTCCTGGCGGCGCAGCGCCGGCAGATCGAGCCCGACAACGAGTACCTGCAGATCTCGACTCGGCCCGTATGGCGACTACTTGAAAGGATTTCGATGATCGATCCCGACGAGGCGGCCCGCACCTTCGAAGACGCGTGCACCGCATCCGCCACCCCGGTTCGCACCACCGATGAGATCGTCGCTATCAGGAGAAGCCACTTCGGCTACAACCTCAGCATCTCCTACTCGGAGCCGCTCAAGATCGTTCGCGGCGAGGGCCAGTATCTTTTCGAAGAGGGCGGCCGGCGCTACCTGGACCTGGTCAACAATGTCTGCCACGTCGGCCACTGCCACCCCCACGTCGTGGCTGCCGCTCAGGTCCAGATGACCGAACTCAACACCAACACCCGGTACCTGCACGACAACCTGGCCGAGTACGCACTGCGGCTCACCGGCACGTTCCCCGAGCCGCTCGAAGTCTGTTTCTTCACCAACTCCGGCACCGAAGCCAACGACCTCGCCTTGCGACTCGCTCGGGCCCACACCGGTTCGAGGGAGATCATCGTCCTCGACCACGCCTATCACGGCCACTCACCATCGCTGGTCGAGATCTCTCCCTATAAGTGCGAGGGTCCGGGTGGTGAGGGTCTCGCCGCGCACGCACACAAGGTGCCGATGCCCGATACCTACCGCGGCCCTCACCGGGGACCAAACGCCGGCGAGAAGTACGCGGACGAGGCCCGCACGGCCATCTCCGAAATCGAAGGTACCGGTCGAAAGCTCGGCGCGTTTATGGCCGAGTCGCTGATCGGTTGCGGTGGCCAGGTCATCCCTGCGCCGGGCTTTCTGTCGGCCGCAGCCGCCGCCGTGCGTACGGTAGGCGGCGTTGTCATCGCCGATGAGGTCCAGGTCGGCTTCGGGCGGGTCGGGACCCACATGTGGGCCTTTGAAACTCAGGATGTCATGCCGGACATTGTCACCCTGGGCAAGCCGATCGGCAATGGCCACCCGATGGCCGCGGTCGTGACCACGAAAGAGATCGCATCCTCCTTCGTCACCGGGATGGAGTACTTCAACACGTTCGGGGGCAACCCGGTATCGTGCGCGGTCGGCCTCGCGGTACTCGACGTGATCGAGAGGCAGAGCCTCCAGCAGCACGCCCTCGAGGTCGGCACACGGCTGCTCGATGGATTGAGTGAGCTGAAGGAGAGGCACCCGCTGATCGGCGACGTGCGCGGGCTGGGTCTTTTCATCGGTATCGAGCTGGTGCGCGACCGGGAGAACCTGGAGCCCGCCGACACCGAGGCCTCTCGGGTCATCGACGAGATGAAGGCACGAGGTTTCCTGCTCTCCACCGACGGGCCACTCCACAACGTGCTCAAGATCAAACCGCCGATGGTTCTGACGAAGCAGGACGTGGACGAGACCCTGGCCGCCCTCGACGAGGTACTGGAAAACCTGGCCAATTCGTCGCCCCCGGGCGGGCCTGAAGGACCCGCCTACAGAGGACTTCCATTCGGCGAGTAGCCAGGAGTCAGCGCCTTTCATCACAACCACAAAGGAACAAAGTCACGAAGGCGCCCACAAAGAAATCCCTTCGTGTCGTGCTTTGTGTCTTTGTGCCTTCGTGTTTGCGGTTTTCTGCCGCCGAAGCGAACTAGGGCTCGACTTCCTTAAGGAGACGAACTGTAGGCGTGTCCTGTTGGACCCGCCTACAGAAGAGGTCCGTCAACCGGAGAGGTCGACACCGAGGCCTGGTCTGTCGAGCAATCGAAGGCAACCATCCTCGACGACGAATCCGTTCTTGGCGGGATCACGTGCGAGATCGAAGGAACCGTCGAGATCGAGGTACCTGGTATTTGGGCAGGCATAAGCGGCGTGCAGGGCCGCGGCAATGCTGACCACGCTTTCGTCGTTGCAGCCCCACATGAGATCGATGCCCGCGGTCCGAGCGATTTCAGCGATCGCAAGCGCCGGCCGGATACCGCCGCACTTCATGAGCTTGATGTTGAATATGCCGCACGCTGAGGGGTCTCGGGCCAGGTCGCGAGCGTTCTCCTCGCCGTGCAGGCTCTCGTCGGCGGCGATGATACGGCGAACTGACGAAGGCAAGGTGCGCAGCTCCGAATCCATCGTCGCCAGGAGGGGTTGTTCGATCAACTCGAGGTCGAGATCACCAGCAAGATCTCCAAGACGGCGAGCCTCCTCCAAGGTGTAGCCCTGGTTGGCGTCAACCCGGATGAGAACCTCGGATCCAACGCTTTCGCGCAGCTTGGTGAGCCGTGCCACGTCCTCGTCCAAGGACCGTCCAGTTTTCAGCTTGAGGCATCGGAACCCGCTACCGGTGTGGCTCTCGGCCTCAGCGATCGTATCCTCGACCGAAGAGATCCCCATCGTCACGGATGTGGGGAGCGCGTCGTGGCAGCGACCGAGAAGGTCGACCAGCGGCAGACCTTCGATACGTGCAATCAGATCGTGCAGGGCCATATCCACCGCCGCGCGGGCCGCTGGGGTAGCGCGATGCGATTGTTCGAGTTCTACGGTCAACTCGTCGAGGTCCCGGGGGTTTCGCCCTCCAAGCCATCCTAGCTGTATCACGCTCAAAGCCGTTCGGCACGCGTCGGGGGATTCCCCGGTCACGTCCTCCGCTGGCGAGGCAGAACCGATGCCCTCGATGCCCTCATCCGTCGAAATGCGCACAAAAAAGAGATCGACCGCGTCGATCCGCATCGAGGAAATCTCGTACGGATGCAGCAAGGGAACCGAGTCCCCCCAGGACGTGATGCCGGATATCCTCACAGCGCCCTCCCCAGATCGATCCGGTTCTTGATGATCTCGACCAGATTATTCAAATCGTCGCGCAGCGGCAGTACGACCGGGATCCCGAGCTCATCAGCCAAGCGGAGTCGAACATCTTCTATTTCCTCGGAGACTATTCCTTCTTCGCTGAGGGTCACCGCCCAGACCTCCGCGCCGAGGCTACTGATGAGATGGATCTCCTCCTCGATCGGTGGGATGCGGCATCCGAGCTCCTCGAGCTCGTCGAAGAAATGTCGGGCCGGGGCGTGTTGCAGGATGACGCCATTGGCGCCTCCGGCGAGGATCAGCTCCGAGCCACACGGCCCCATCGGGTTGCGCAACGAGGACTGGCCCTCGATGAAAATCAGATCGGGTTCGGTTTCTCGATGACAGGCGAGAATTGCCGCTTCGAGCTCACCACACACGAAGTCGTTTGCCGTCGCGTCGAGGATGAATCCATATGGATAGCCCTGCAGCCAACCGGTCTGGCCGGTGAAAACCATCTGAGCATTGAGGCCCGCGTCGCGGCAGGCTCCAAGAAGCAGGCTGGCGGTAGTTCTCTTGCCGATGGCGCAGTCGGTCCCGAGGACTGCAACCCGGGGCGTTTCGAGTCTCAACACCTCACCAGTCCAATAACTGAGCTCCGCCGTCGGTCGTGGACGTCGGATATCGATGATCCGCGCTCCCTGGCGCTGTGTCATGTCAACGAGCTCCCGGTCGTCCGCCAGAAATTGATGGAGGCCGTTCACCAGTGATATGCCCGCCTGCGCCGCCTCGACGAGGTCCTTCCGAACCTCCGGAGGCATCACGCCTCCGCAGGTCGCGACCCCGATGACACAGTAGTCGGGTATCGCCCCAAGATCCTCCACCATCTTGCTCACCGACGCGAAGACAGGAATCCCGCGCGCTCGTCCGTCGAGGAGCTCGCCGGCATCGTCACCGGCACAACTGTCGTCGATGATGCCCACAACCCGGTACCTGCAGGGGCCCCGAACCAGGCCGTGGGCCGTCTTGGCAAACGGGGTCCGGAACATTCCATTCGCGAGAATGACGGCTGTTTCCGACGACCTTTCGTTCATCCTAGGAGCCTTTCGATCAGACCTTCGAACAAGACAACCCCAACAGGTATCAATTCATCTGGAAAATCATATCCCGGGCTGTGCAGTGCCGGATGCTCGTGCCCCGCTCCGAGGCCGAACAGGGCTCCGTTGAATCGCCGGGTGAACCATCCGAAATCCTCAGACCACGGGTAGGCCTCATCCCGCAACCTCACATCCACCCCATGATTCGCGGCAACAGCTTCCAGCATCTCCACGGCCTCAGGGTGGTTTGTGGTCACCGGAAAATGATCGGTCCACGAATGCGAGAGATCGAGGCCGTGGGCTCCACCAATTTCCTGTGCAAGATCCACGACCCCCTCCCGCAACCTTTCGAGGACTTCCTCTCGATCCGACCGCAACGTGGCCATCACTTCCGCCTCACCGGGAGTGGTTCCGAACGCTGCTTCTCCGATTCTGGCGTGGATGACGGTGAGTTTGACAATGCCATCACCCGCGTTCATCGAATCCGGCAGCCCGGCCATTTCCTGAATCAGTTGAGCCACAGCCGTCGCAGGGCTACGCCCCTGCTCCGGATAGGCCGCGTGCGAGGTCATGCCTCGAAAACCGAGGATCGCTCCCACCGACCCGGCGGCAAACGGACCGCTCTTGATCTGAACCTCGCCAAAAATCTCCCCGGGGAGATTGTGGAGGGCGAAGATCCAGTCCGGAGCGATCGACTCGAATCGATCGTCCTCGAGAACGCTCAGCGCGCCGGTGCCCGTTTCCTCGGCCGGTTGGAAGAGCAGGACGACCCGACCGCGACGTGGAGGATGACGGCTCAATTTGGCGGCCAGCCCGGCGACGATGGCCATATGCCCGTCGTGCCCGCACGCGTGGGAGACTCCAGGCCGGCAGGAGCGATGATCGCCATCGTCGCCCTCCTCCACAGGCACCGCATCGATCTCGGCGCGAAACATCACCAAAGGGCCCTTCTCCCGGCCCTCGAAGATTGCTGCCAGTCCGGTATCTCCGAGCCTGGTCACCAGTTCATGCGGCTGATGTGGCTCGATGAAATCCCGAATGATCCGGCTTGTCTCGGTCTCCTGACCGGCAAGCTCGGCGCGAGTGTGGATCTCACGCCTCAGGGTCACCAGCTCGGTCATGACGGGAGAGCGGACCATGGGCCCAGTGTACGCCGCCTCAACCAGCGAGGCTCAGCGACCGATCACCAAACTCAAGAAAGAGGCTGATACTCTTTCTCTTTTCTCGTTTTTCTCACAGTTGTATTAAGATATCCACAAGGATCGCCGGACCTATAATGAAGACCTTGGGATTGCACAGAATCGTCGCATCTGTCCAGGACCGAACGGCCCAGTTTCGGGGCCGTTGCTTCAGTCGAACTCATCTGCAACTGAAGATTCCCGGCCACATCGCATAGGAAGGAAGGAGGACAGAAAGTGAATAGACGAAATCTGGCCATTGTTTCGATCATCGGGGTGATTCTCTTCTTCACCCTTTCGGCCTCGGCCCAGACCAGGACCGGCCGGATCCTGGGTCAGGTCACGAGCGCGGTTGGAGAGCCTCTACCGGGCGCCAGCGTCACTGCGAGCAGCGAAGTCGTCATGGGCGGCTCGCGCACCGCGGTCACAGGCGAGACGGGCGCTTTCCGGTTCGCTGCGCTGCCACCCGGCGTCTACAGCGTCATGGTGACCATGGAAGGCCATACGCCGCAGACCATGAAGGGGATCAGCGTCGCTATCGGCGGCACCGGCACCGCGAACTTCATACTGATGCCGGAGTTTTCGGAGGAAATGGTGGTCACGGGCGAATCACCGCTGGTCGACGTCACCAGCTCCGGTATGACCGCCAGCTACAACAGCGAGTTCATGAAACACCTTCCCACCACCCGCAACTTCTATGACCTCGTCACGGTCTCGCCGGACGTCAGCATCTCGAGTGAGGACTCGGACCGGGTGATCGCCGGCGGCTCCAACATGCAATCGAACAACTATTTCATCGACGGCATCGAGACCACAGCGCCAGAGACTGGCACGATGTGGATCTACACCAATCCCGATGCCGTCCAGGAGATCCAGGTCATGCACATCGGCGCTCCGGCCGAGTACGGCAACATGATGGGTGCCGGCATCAATGTCTTGACCAAGACGGGCTCCAACCAGTTCGCAGGTGGTGTCAACGCCTACTGGTTCGACGATTCACTGGTTGATTCCGATATCGGTTTCGACTCGGAGTATCCCGAGTACCACATGAAAAAGTTCCAGGACATCACCGCCGTCCTCGGCGGGCCGATTGTCAAGGACCGGCTGTGGTTCTTCGGCAGCTACGAGTACTGGAGATGGAACCAGACCATGCCGGGTGGCAACCCTGAAGAAACCCAGGACCAATTCAGAGATGCCTTCGGCCTCAAACTGTCCGCGAGGATCAACGATAGCAATCTCATCGACCTGAAGTTTGGGTACGATGACTGGGGCTATCCGCCTCCGGCCAGTGAGTTCATCGAACCGTCTGCTAACGCTGGCGAAACGGGCATCGACAAGTCGTGGGGGATCAACTACCAATCGATCTTCTCCGACCGCACCTTCCTGGAAGCGCGTTACAGTGGTTTCACCGTCCAGGACGACTGGCTCTCACAAACCGGCAGTACCGAGGCGGCCTATATCGACTACTCACCTCCCGGCGGCGGACCCGCTATCTACTTCGGCGGGCTCGTCTACCCCTGGCAATACGACACCACCCTCGACCAAGTGAATGTCTCGATCACCCACTTTGCCGACGACTGGCTGGCAGGCGACCACGACTTCAAATTTGGGGTCCAGGCGAGCAAGGGCACCGCCCACACCCAGATCGCGGTGTCAGCCACCGGGTCGTACTACTACCACTACTACTACGCGTACGACTACTATGGCACGATCTATCCCTACGACTACTACTACAGGATCGATGGTCTGCCCTACTGGTACGGCAACGATCAGAAGGGGATCTCGGCCTTTGTCGACGATTCGTGGAGGATCAGCGATCGCCTGACCTTCAACATCGGCCTCCGCTACGATTACCACAAGGGCTATATCCCGTCCTTCCCGCGCCTGAATCCTGATGGCAGCCCGAGCGGTGAAATGGTCCCCGGTATCGACCCGGTCTTCACCTGGAATAACTTCTCGCCGCGTCTCGGCTTTGCCTACGACGTTGGCGGCAACAATAAGACCGTGATCCGCGGTTCCTTCGGGGTCTATTACGACGGCAATGTCGGCGGTAACTGGAACTCACCGGCGCCGTTCCAACCGAGTCAGTATTACTTCACTGGCGAGTCGTGGGATGGGCCCTGGGAACCCGGGGGACTCTTCTGGGATCCCGGCGATCTCAGCGTTGATCCCAATTTGAAGGCGCCGCGAACCCTGCAGTACTCGATCGGGTTCGAGCACGCCTTCGCGGGGAGTTACTCGTTCGGCGTCACCGCCCTCTACAAGGACACAAAGGACCTGGTCGGCTGGCAGATCGGGGACGACGGCGTCTACGAGGAGGTGCCATGGACCGACCCGTTCACCGGCGACCAGTACACCCTGCTCGATCCGATCGTCTATCCCACTACGCGCAAGGGCAATGACCCGGGCTTCACCATCGATCCTGACATCGACGGCTACTGGCAGGAGTACTGGGCCCTCATCTTCACCTTCGAGCGTCGCTTCACCGACTTCTGGAGCATGATGGCGAACTACACCTACTCCGAGTCAACGGGGCTGATCCCGCGTTTCCTCGAGGGTACGCAGTTCAACCCGTTCTACGGCAACAGGAGGGGTTCCGATCCCAATTCCTATCTCAACGCCAACGGCCAGCGGCTGCAGGGCGATCGACCACACATGCTGCGGGTACAGGCGAACTTCGAACTGCCGTACCAGATGCGACTGAACATGCTGCTCAACATGCAAAGCGGTCGACCATACAGCCGTCAGAGCCAGGTACCGACATTTGGCCGACCTCGAGTAGTCGTCGAGCCGGCCGGTGACGATCTGCGCCACGGATTCCAGTACAACTGGGACATCGGCTTCGGTAAGCGGTTCGGTCTCGGGAGCGGGGTCGCTCTGCAGTTGGATCTGCAGCTCCTCAACGTGCTCAACAAGACTCCAACCGACTCTTGGGAAACGGTGGTGCTGGCCGAAGGCGACGACTTCATCCCCAGCTACTGGGTGAAACCCCGCCGCCTGCAGCTGCACGTCGGCATCGAGTTCTAACAGTCTTCACGATATCGGCCATCACGGCCATTTCCACTGGGCGGCGAGAAATCGCCGCCCGGTTTTTTTTCTATTTCCGTTGATTACCTGGGAGCCGGCGCCTTTCGTCACAACCAAAAAGGCACAAAGTCACGAAGGCTCCCACAAAGATATCCCTTCGTGTTGTGCTTTGTGTCTTCGTGCCTTCGTGTTTGCGGTTTTCTGCCATCAAAGCGAACTGAGGCTCGACTTCTTCCAGGACCCGCCTACAAAAGGGGAGGAGGATTCCCCTATCAATCGAGTTCTATCGAACCGCTCAAGGAACGCGGGACGATGCAGGAGGCGCACGTGAGAATGCTCCCGGTTCCCAGGTACCATATGGATCGAATCGTCATGATGAGCCGAATTCTTTTCGTCGCCGGGATGTGTCTCTTCTTCGCGCAGCTCGTCTCCTCGGCCGAGCCACCTGAAGCTGCGAACAAGCCCAACCTCCTGATGATTACCCTCGACACGGTGCGGGCCGACTATTTGAGCTGCAACGGATCCAAAAAAGCCCAGACACCCCACCTCGACCGTCTGGCCCGGGGCGGTGTCAACTTCACCCGCGCCCGGACTTCGGTTCCGCTGACACTTCCTGCCCACGCATCGATCATGACCGGCAACTACCCCCCGGTCCACGGAGTTCGCGACAACGGCAGCTACCGTCTTCCGGAGGAGCAATTGACGCTGGCTGAAGTCCTGCACGGACATGGCTATGAGACCGCCGCCTTCATCGGCGCATTTGTCCTCGATCGCGACTTCGGTGTCGCGCAGGGATTCGATGTCTTCGACGAAGGCGATTGGGGAAACGTCAACGCCCTGGAGAACCTCGCCGCGGAGCGCAGTGCCGACGCCGTCCGCGACGCCTTCTCCAGCTGGCTGATGGACCGCGCCGGGACCAGACCGTTCTTCGCCTGGATCCACCTCTACGACCCCCACGCTCCGTACGTTCCTCCGGAACCGTTCCGGAAGCGCTACGCCGAAAACCCGTACGCGGGCGAGATCGCCTACACCGATACGGTAGTTGGCAAAATCGTCGAGGATCTCGAATCTTCGAAGCTCCTCGGCTCGACCCTGATCGCAGTCGTCGGTGACCACGGTGAAGCGCTGGGCGAGCATGGAGAGCAGACCCATTCCCTGCTGATCTACAACTCGACCATCCATGTGCCCATGCTGCTCCACCTCCCCGGGCTCGTTACCTCCGGGAAGACGGTCGAGCACCTCACCCGGACCATCGATCTGGCGCCAACGATCCTGGATTACATGGGTATCTCACAGAGCATCGGCCAGGGAACGAGCCTCCGTCCCCTGGTTGAGGGCAAGAGACCCGATCAGGAGATCCTGGCTTATAGCGAGTCGCTCTACCCGAGCTTGAATCTCGGCTGGAGTGAGCTCCGTGGCCTGGAAGCGGGCGACTACCGCTTCATCCTTGCCCCCAGTCCGGAGCTTTATGACCTCACCAAGGACCCCGGGGAACGAGAGAGCCGCATCGAATCAAACCCGACGGTTGCCGATCGGCTCGAGCGAAGCCTGGCAACGTTGATGGAATCGATGGGTCCTTCGGTCGGTCGAGCTAGACAGGCGGTTGATCCTCAGACGGAAGAAATGCTGCTGAGTCTGGGGTATCTCTCCACCAGTCAGCCCCCGCCGCAGGATGGATCCTCCGTCGTGGACCCCAAGGAAAAAATGGAGCTCTGGACGAAGATCGAATCCGGCCTCGCACTGTTCTCCCGAGGCGATGACACCGGCGCACTCGTAATTTTCAAAAAAGCACTCGCCGAGGACGACGACATCCCGATCCTCTACGACCACATCGGTTGGTCACATATTCGCCTCAACCAGTATGACCAGGCCGAGCGGGTCTACCGGCAGGCAATCGAACACGGCTTCGACTCGGCAGACCTCCGCGCCAATTTAGGGCTCATCTATTACCGCCGGGGAGATCTCGCGAAGGCAGAAAAAGAGCTTCGGATCGCACTGACGCTGGAAGTGAGCAGCGTTACAGCTCACTACCGTCTGGCCGACGTCTATCGCGCAACCAAGAACTACCCGAGGGCCGCTGAGCAATATCGGCAAGTCCTTGAAATCAATCCCGACTACGTCTGGGCCCTGAATGGACTTGGCATGACACTCGCCATGACGGGAAAGAACGAGGAAGCCCTTGCCGCCTTCCGCGATGCCGTGAGGATTGCACCGGAAATGGCGCCCGGTTATCTCAACCTCGCCGTTCACCTCGAGCGCATGAAACTTTTCCCCGAAGCCCTGGAGGCATACCGAAAGTTCATCGATCTTTCGTCTGGAGACGAGTTCGCCCGCGAGCGTGAAATCGCCGCCGCCGCCTTCAAGAGACTGCAGGCGCGGTGACTTGGGGACAGCTGTAATTCCCGCTTGAACTCGGGCGCCACTTTTCATTTTCATCCCGAGGGAGTGAGCCCTGCGAACGAGTCGAGGGATCCCCCGAACTCGCCGCCGGCAGCGATCTGTGGGCGACGGCCGAAAAGGTAGGGTGGATAGTGGTCGGCCATCGACCACTCGCTGGCGGAGGTGAGTCACGACGCCCGAAGGGGGTCAGTAATTCGGAGAACGTGCCGTACTCACCACTCTCTAACTTCAGGGGATCCTTCGACTCGGCCCTGCGGACCTCGCTCAGGATGACATCAAGGGAGCACTCGCCCGTAAGCCCACGCAAGGGCAGAAAATATCTCGCCCTGAGCCCCGATGTGCAGACCGTCATCGGCCGTAGAGCGCCATGACCTCCATCAGCGGATCGTGTGGCAAAGCCTTGACGTGGTGCCCCTGGTCGCCGGTCATGTCGCGGGCGGCGACCAACGCATTGATGATCGCCTCCTCGACCGCCTCCACGGTGGCGCCGAACAGGGCAGATATCTCGTCGTTGGGAATCGACCGGTGGACCAGCAACTGGTCTGCACGACCCAATGAGTCGTCGGCCGTCGAAAAGGCGACAAAGATGTCACCGGACCCGTTGCTGGCGATCGAGCCGTTTCGTCCAAGGCCAAGGGCCGCGCGCCGAGCGATGCGTTTGAGCTGGTGCGGCAGCAGCGGCGCGTCGGTCGCGACGACAACAATGATCGAACCGGTGCCGTCGGCTTCCGGGTCGGGCTCCGAGTAGACCCGGTGCTCGCGGAGGTGTCTTCCGACCGGAACGCCCGCAATGCGCAGTTGATCGCGAATTCCGTAGTTCGCCTGCACAAGGACCCCGACCGTGTAAGACTCGCCGAGCACATCGACGACCCGCGACGCCGTACCAATGCCGCCCTTGAATTCGTAACAGACCATGCCGGTGCCGCCGCCGACGCCGCCTTCAGCCACCGGCCCACCGGCGGCACTGTCGAGCGCCACGTTCACGTGTTCGGGTTTGACGTGGAAGCCGTTGATGTCGTTGAGGTATCCGTCCCAGGTCTCGGCGACCACAGGCAAAGCCCACCAATAACCGGTGGCGTCAGGCTCACCCTGGCGGATACGCCAGGCAATGGTCGCCTGGTGGACCGTGCCGACGCTGTGGGTGTTGGTGATCATGACCGGGCCCTCGAGCTGGCCGGACTCCTCGAGCCAGGTGGTGCCCGTCATTTCGCCGTTGCCGTTGAGGGCGAACCAGGCGCCAAAGACCGGCCGCATCAGGCTGTCCGCGCCTCGCGGCAGCACCGCCGTGACTCCGGTCCGCACCGCGCGGCCGTCGGCAAGGTCCTCGATCAGGGTTGCGTGACCAACAGTGACGCCGGCGACATCGGTAATCGCATTCAGCGGCCCCGGGCTACCCTCGAAGGGGATGCCCAGGTCCCGTGAACGCGGCGGTCCGACGGCGAACGAGATTCCAGCAACCAGAAAGGACAAGATGAACACGGTATGCCGCCGCATGACGAATCCTCCTTTTGAAATACCTACGCTAGCCCGCATCGGGCGCAGGATGCCGTCGCCACCACAGGAAGGCCGGCACGCCGGCGGCGATGAAAACCAGACCGATCAGCGATTCGACTGGTTTCTCGACAAGGGTGTTCCCGATCAGCAGAATCGAGGCCAGAATGAAGAGAAGCGGGACCCAGGGGTAGCCGAAGACCCGGTACGGCCGCTCGACATCCGGGCGTTTTTTGCGAAGCACAAAAACGGCACCTGCGGTTCCAGCGTGAAAGAGCAGGCCACCGAAGATGACATAGGTATAGATCTGCTCGTAGGTCCCCGACAATGTCAACGCAATCGCCCACAGGCTTTGAGCCCAGAGACTCCGCACGGGCGTGTGGTACCGGGGATGAACCTCCCCGAGACCTCGGAAGAAAACACCGTCACGGGACATCGCGAGATAGATCCGGGGGCTGTAGAGGATGGTCGCGGCCAGACAGCCGAAGGTGGACACCAGGATGGCGAAGGACATCAGCTTCCCGCCGACATTGCCGAAGAGGGCGGCGGCGGCGGTTTCGCCGATCCGCGGTGTCTCGGCGATCGCGTCGAGCGGCAGGGCGACGAAGTAGACGAGGTTGATCAGGGCGTAGAGCACCATCACGATGACCGTGCCCCAGACCAGCCCGAACGGGAGGGTCCGCTGAGGGTCTTTCATCTCACCGGCCGAAAAGGTCGCGCCGTACCAGCCGTCGTAGGTCCAAAGTGCAGCGATCATGCCGATGCCGACGGCCGCGAGGAGATTGATCTCGGGCAACGACTCGGTGAGGGTCGCCGAGGCCTGTTTGTCAACCAAGAACGCCAACGCTACAAACGCGACGATGGAACCGATCCTGAACACCGCCAGAAAGTTCTGGACCGTGGCGCCTTCGCGCAGCCCAAGATGGTTGACCGCGGTGAGGATTAGAATCGCTAGTGCGCCGGCGATCTGTCCGCCGGACACCGACCAGCTCCAGCCTCCGATCGGCAGCGAAAAGAGAATGTTGCGGGTCGAGAACAGAGGGATGAAGCTTCCCAGGTATTCGCCGAATGCGACCGCCAGAGCAGCAATGCCTCCCGACATGATGACCAGGAAACAGGCCCAGCCATAGAGGAATCCCCAGAACGTCCCGTACGCCTCTTTCAGATAGTGGTACATGCCGCCGGCGCGGGGATACAACGCCCCAAGTTCGGCGTAGGTGAGAGCACCAGCGAGGGTCAGAAAGCCACCGAGGGTCCATACCAGGAGGATCATCCCCTCGTGAGGGAGGACCCGCGCGATGTCGGCGGTGGTGATGAAGATCCCGGTACCGATCACGGAGCCGACGGTGAGGAGGGTCGCATCCCAGCGGCCGAGGCCCCGGATAAGGCCGTCGGAGCTCAGGGAATCCTCAGGAGACGCACTCATGGTCCGGTGTCGGCCGAAGCCTTGACACCCTTGACGTACTTCTCGAACCACGCCAGAAAGCGCTCGAAGACATCTTTGTTGTAAGACGGCGTCGAAAGGCCGTGAAATTCACCCGGATAGACCACGAGTTCGGCGGTCCGGCCCAGGTGTCGGAGCGCCTGGTAAAGCTGTTCCGAGTTGATGATGGGGACGTTCCAGTCCTTCTCGCCGCCGACGATGAGGACCGGGGTGACAATCTTCTCCACCCGGTTGAATGGCGAAAGGTCCTCGTAGATCTGGCGATCGAGCCACGGCAGCCCGAGCTCCTGCACCCACCAGCGCTGGTACATATCATGTCCGTAATTGACCACGTAAAGGGTCGCACTGGCGCCAGTGTAGGCGCCCTTGAATCGGTCCGTTTTCGTGATGACGTGGTTGGTGAGGATCCCTCCGTAGGACCAGCCACCGACCCCGAGCCTATCGGGATCGGCCCAGCCCTTCTCGATGACGTGATCCACCGATGCCATCACGTCTTCGAAATCGGGGCCGCCCCAATCGCGCCAGATCGCGTGGCAGAAATCCTGCCCGTAGCCGGTGGAACCACGCGGGTTCGGCATGACCACCACATAGCCGTGCGCCGCAAAGAGCTGAGCGCCGAAGTGGAAGGCGAAATCGTACTGCGACTGGGGCCCTCCGTGGATCCGAAGGAAGGCCGGGTAGCGGGTGCCGGGCTTGAACCCTGGCGGTTTGACGACGAAGGCCTCGATGGGCGTTCCGTCCTGGCTCTCGAAATGCACTTCTTCAACTTCCCCAAGGGTGATCCCTGCAAGGAATTCGTCGTTCGTGTGAGTGAGCCGTTCGAGCGTCTCTCCCTTGAGAAGAAAGACCTCCGGCGGCAGGTAGGGCTCTGATATGAGCGTGGCGATCACGCCGTTGATCTCGGGCGTGAACACCCGAACTGTCTGGTGTCCTCCGATGACCCGCTCGATGGCGCCACCATCGGCCGGAATGCGGGCCAGGCTCTGCTCACCGCTGTCCTCGAGACCAAAGAGAATCCAATTCCCGTCAGTAGAGAAGCGGGGCGTGGATACGTTCCGGTCGAGTTCGGTGGTCAAAACTGTGGCCTCACCGCCCTCGGAGATCACCGCGAGGTGGTTTGTGGCGTAGAGCATGGCTTCGGTGTCGGTGGTCGAGACGTGGGCGATGCTCATTCCGTCCGGCGACCAGGCTGGAGAGGCGTCCGGTCCGGGGTTGGTGGTGATCTGTAGAAGCTCCTCGCCCTTGTCCTGGTTGTCCGCCGTCACCACCCAGATATCGGTGTTGTAGTTGGAGTCCGGGTCGTCGGTGCGATTGCTGGTAAAGGCAACCATCTTCCCATCCGGTGACCACGCGGGCTGAGAGTCGTCGAAATCGCCGGAGGTGATCTGGGTCGTCTTCTTCGACCCCACGTCGAGGACGTAGAGATGGGTCCGCCGGCTGTCGAGGTAACCGACGTAGTCGGTCTTGATCTGTTTTCGGGTGACGACCCAGGGTGGGGGGGTCTTTTTCTCGTCTTTCTCGTCCTTCCCTTTTTCTTTCCGCTCCAGGTCCTCGGGTTTGGGATCCTGAATGACCAGGACCATTCGTGCGCCGTCGGGTGACCATTCAAAGGACTTCACGCCCTGCGTGATTTCGGTCATCGGAACTGCGTCGCCGCCCTCGCGGAACAAGTTCCAAACCTGGGTTTTTTCCTCACCGCTGGAACCGAGGAAAGCAAGATACTTTCCATCGGGGCTCCACCGCGGTCGCGATACAGATTTTTCCTTGGCGGTCATCGGAACTGGTTCGCCACCCGTGGTGGGCACCATGAAGATTCGGGTCTTCGATTTTTCCTTTTCCAGATCCTGCTTCGTGACGGTGTACGCGACCCACTTTCCGTCCGGGCTGACCTGCGGTTCGCCAACTTCATGGATCCTGAAAAAGTCGTCAACGGTCAGGGGGCGAGGCGCCGGCGGCATAGACTCCGTCTCCCCTGCCTGTGCCACCACCGAACCGGTCGCGAGTACGATCAACAGAACGCCGGCGCCGGTCATGATCCTCGAGAATTGCTTTTTCATCGGTTCTCCTCCTGGGTGATCAGCAGATTCTTGTCTCGATATCGACAGGATATCTCGAACTATTCATCTGGGTGGAAAAGAAAGGCGGACGGGCTCTACGATCAGAAAGGCATCTCGCCGCCCGAATTCCTTTGTCGCCACCAGGGGGGCGTCGACTTCATGCTCCAGGGCCTGGCCGAGCGCGGCCTGGTCTTCGCTTCGACGTCTGATGTTAGTCTTAACGAATCGGGGGTCGGATCGCCGCTGATGGGCTCGTGCGAAAAGTCCGGCCAGGTGAGGACAACAACGCCATGAAAATTGAAGTCTTCGAAATGGAACGGATGCAGTCGACCTGGGAGAACGTGGTCGAATTCGACCTCAGCGAGAGCGGCGTGCTCCCGGTTTCGCTGCGCGAACTCTCCGAGATGGGATTTGATCTGGAGTGGGCTCTGGATACGCCACTGACATACAGCCAGTCTAACGGCACCCCGGAGTTGAGAGAGGCGCTGGCTAAAATCTACTCCGGCACGACCATTGAGAATTTCGAGGTCACCAACGGAACCTCGGAAGCCAACTACCTGGTACCTCTGAGCCTGTTGCAGGAAGGGGACGGGTTCGCCCTGGAGGTTCCGAACTATATGCAGCTCTGGGGAGTGCCAAGAAGTATGGGTGCCGAGGTGAGCACTTTCCAGCTGCTGCAAGAGGACAACTGGGAACCCAATTGGGAGGAGTTCGAACAGGCCGTCAACCCCCAAACCCGCCTCGTCTATGTCTCCAACCCCAACAACCCCACGGGGTCAGTGCTGTCCACCTCCGCCATGGAACGGATCGTGAGGCGTTGCGAGGAAATGGACGCCTACCTGCTCGCCGACGAGGTCTACCTGGGAGCCGAAATCGACGGCCCCCGAACTCCCAGCTTTTGGGGTATGAGCGACCGGGTCATCGTCACCAGTGGCTTGTCGAAGGCTTTTGGCATCCCGGGGGTTCGTATCGGCTGGATCGTCGGCCCGGCGGACCTGGTCCATGAGTGCTGGACGCAGCACGATTCGGTGACCATCTGCCCGAACAAGCTCTCCGACGCGGTGGCGCGCATCGCGGTCCAGGAGGAGAACCGGGAGAGGCTTTACGAGCGTGGGCGCGCTCTTCTGCAGAGAAATCGACGGATCTTCGCCGAGTGGGTCGCCGGGTTGGGTGAAGGGTTCTCCTACATTTCCCCTGAGGCGGGCGCTATGGCCTTTTTGAAGTACTCCTCACCGGAACCGAGCCTCGAGATCGTCGAACGGATTCGCAACAACCAGAGCACGCTCATCGTGCCGGGGATTCACCTGGGCCTCGAGGGCTACCTGCGCATCTGGATCGGAGGGGAGCAGGCCTATCTCGAGGAAGGCCTACGCCGGATCGCCGCGGAGCTCGGCTAATCTCAATCTGAGGTCAGGACCTCGTACACCGCCTTCGAGATCTGGATGTCCTGCACTGCAAAGCCCGGCCTGACCAGGCGTTGTCAGTGGGCGACCAGGTGATCGTCGGCCTTGGTTACGACCAACGGCAGCTCGATAAAGCTCTCCCGGCCCGGCTCGTGGTAAATACGCTGCACCGCCTTTCGAAAATCCTTCGGCTCGGCCCAGAAAATGCTGGGCACGAAGGTCTGTGGGTTGCGGTCGTAGAGCGGGAACCAGCTCGACTGGACCTGGACCATGATCCGATGGCCGGGCAGGAAGACGTGGTTCGCCGTCGGCAGAGCGAAGCGGTAGAGCAGCGGCTCGTTGGCAGCGATCGGCTTCGCGTGCTCAAAGCTCTCGCGGTAGCGGCCGCGGAAGATGTCGGCCGAGACCATCAGCTGGTAGCCGCCCATGGCTGGCCGGCCCGCCACCTCGTCGGGCCAGACGTCGATAAGTTTCACCACCCAGTCAGAGTCAGTCCCGCTGGTGGACGCAACGAGGTTGGCGATGGGCTCGCCGCTGATCTTCACCGGCTCGGTCAGAATTTCGGATCTGAAGACCAGAACATCCGTGCGGCCCGACGCCTCACGCTGGTCGTCGACCAGCCATTGGGGCCAGGTGAGCCCCTCGTCTTCGTAGCCGGTCGGTTCAATGGGACGCGCGCGGAAGGGCACCGGCTTGGCGGGGTCGGAGACGTACTCGTCGAAGGCCTCATCATTCGCCCGCGCGGCCCCGAACCCGAGCCCGAGACCGGCACCGAGGTAGAGCGGCGTCGGCTGGACCGAGCAACCGCTGGCGCACCCCGCCGGCCACGCCGGCAGTCGCCGCCACGCGTTGGTACCGGTCTCGAAGGCCATCACCGGCGGCACGTCGGCCGCGGGCGCGTCATCCTTGAGGTAGCGCGCGAGGAACGGACCAAGGATTTCGCGACGGAAGTAAAGGGCCGTGTCGCTGTCGAAGCGCAGAGCACCGAGCGCGCTGCCGTCACCAATCATCTGGCCGTGATTCCAGGGTCCCAGGACCAGGAACACCATGTCGTTGTGCGCATCCTTGGGTTCGATTGCCTTGTAGACCGCGATGTCACCGTAGATGTCCTCCTGGTCCCAGAGGCTGTGCACCAGCATCGTCGGAACCGTGAGCGGTTTGGCGGCCAGGATCTTGTCGACCGCCTGCTCGCTCCAGAAGGCGTCGTAATCCGGGTGAGCGAGAATCTTGCGCCAGAAGCCGACCTGCTCGAGCCCGTGCCTCCGCCCCAACTCGCCGGCCGAGCCAGCCTCCATGTATTCGTCATAGTCGTCGAAATGGCTGCTCCACCACTTTTCGTCTGACTCGCGGGTCGCCTCCTGCTCGTACATATAGGGCATGTTCTGCTGGCGGAAGGCGCCGTTGTGGAACCAGTCGTCACCGATCCAGCCGTCAACCATCGGATTCATCGGCACCGCGACCCTGAGGGCCGGGTGTGGGTCGACCAGCGCCGTCAGGCTCAGAAAGCCGTTGTAGGAGATGCCGAGGATGCCGACTCTGCCGTTGCTCTCCGGCACGTTCTTGACCAGCCAGTCGATGGTGTCCCAGGTATCAGTGGCGTGGTCGACCGGGGTTCGGTTCTGCGGCCCGCGCAGGGGACGGTTCATCACGTAGTCACCCTCGGAGCCGTACTTGCCGCGCACGTCCTGAACCACACGAATGTAGCCGCCGTCAACGACAAGGTCGGCAGCGTTGTCGTATCCACTGAGGACCGGTCCGAGGTGGGCGCTTTTCTTGTGACGGGTGAGGGCGTCGGCGTCGTAGGGAGTTCGGGTGAGGAGAATGGGTGCGTCGGCGGCGCCCTTCGGCACCAGGATGACCGTGAACAATTTGACCCCGTCCCGCATCGGGATCATGGCCTCCCGCCGGACGTGATCGAATGCCTCGGTCACGGGCTCGAACTCGGCCGGCGTTTCGCTCGGCAGCTCCTCGTACGCCATCGGCGTTGGCGAAACGGCGGCCGAAGCCTCCTGGCTCTGCGCCTCCAACGGGAGGGCGACCAGTATCGCGGCCAGCCCCAAGGCGAAAATGATCCCCGCATAGACAGAATCGGTTCGTGTCATAGTTTCTCCTCTCGATTCATCGACGCTCAGGTGCTCGATCCCCTCGCGCCTCCGGTTAAGACCTCGTACACCGCCTTGGAGATCTGAATGTCCTGAACGGCAACACCAGTGAGGTCGGCGACGGTGATTTGGGAATCGTCGGTCCGCCGCAGGGTCGGATCGACGATGACGTTCCCGAGCTCGACCGCATCGCCCTCCTGCAACACACCGGTCTCGAGGGCGTGGAAGATCTCGCCCCGGACCCGGCACTGTTCGATGCTGTCGGCGACCACGAGGTCCGCCTTTTGCAGGATTGCGGGCTCGAGCTCGTTCTTCTCCCGGGTATCCGACCCCATGGCCGTGATGTGCGTTCCCTCACGTATCTGCTCGGCGCGCAGCAGCGGGGTGTGGGACGGCGTGGCGGTGACGATGAGGTTGCAGGTGGCGGCGATCTCATCGGCGGTAAGGGTGGTCTGAATCGAGAGCCCGTGAGCGCTCATTGCCTCGCGATAGGCCTCGAGCTCCTCCTCGCCGGTCCCCCAAACGACCACATCCCGGCTCTCGACGATCGGCAGGAGCGCCTCGACCTGCATCCTGCCCTGGACACCGGCGCCGAAGACCCCGATGCGCTCCACCGTGCTCGGCGCGAGATATTTGGCCACCACCGCGCCGGCCGCGGCCGTACGCACGTTGGTGAGATAGCATTCGTCGAGCAGGATGCACTCGAGTCGCGCCGTCTTCTGACTGAAGACGAGCATCAGACCATCATATGGCGGAAGACCCGTATCCACGTCGCCATAGAATCCGGACGCAACCTTGATGACAAAGTATTCGTCGTCTTTGATGTAGCCGTACTTGATATGGACATCGCCGGGCGGGTCCTCGAAGACCAACTCCCCCACCGGCGGCACGACGACCTTGCCCAGGGAGTAGGCTACGAAACCCTCTTCGATAGCCGCCCTCACATCGACCTGTTGCAGCGAATCCTCGATCTGCTGACGGTTGAAAATCTCAGGCATATTTTCTCCTCACAAGGCCGGCTGGCTCCAGCCCGCCGATTCGCGCCTACGCAATGATCCGTTTGAACACATCCAGGTCGATATTTCGTCCACAAATGACGGCAACCACCTTCTTGCCCTTCAACCGGTCTTTTCGCTTGAGGAGCCCCCCTACACTCAGGGCGGCTGAACCTTCGACTACCAGGCGATGTTGCTCGAACAGAAGACGGATCGATGCCTCAATTTCTTCTTCGGTGAGCAACACGATCTCCTCTGCATACCGCTGACACGGCTCCAGCGTAACGCTGTCCAGGTCCATATTGCCGGCGCAGGTATCCGCCAGGGTCGCCGAGGTTTCCATCTCGACGATCTTTCCGGTTCGCATGGATTCATACATCACCGGGGAGTTCTCCGGCGAGACGCCAAAGGCCTCCACATCGGGGTTGTGGCTTTTCAGCCAACCCGCCGAGCCACCCAGCAATCCCCCACCCCCGCACGCGAAGAATGCCGCATCCAGATCGGGAAGTTGTTTGGAGATCTCGTACCCGCAGGTTCCCTGTCCGCCGACCACGATGGGATCGTTGTAGGGCGACACATAGATTCGGTCTTCTTTCTCGGCTACGCGTCGAGCTTCTTTCTCCGCATCCCAGGCGCCCTCGCCAAAGATGACCAGATCCAGACCATGCGACCTCAGCAACTCCAGGCGCGAGGCATCGAGGTCTTCGGCCACATAGATTGTGGCTCGGTGTTTTCGAATGCGAACCGCCTCGGCTATCGCCAGCGCGTAGTTTCCCGTTGAGGCCGTGACCACTCCTTGTTCCAGTTCTTCTTCAGTGAGCGACAGGATCTTGTTGAGTGCGCCGCGAAACTTGAAGGAGGCAGTTCGCTGCATCGAATCCAACTTAAGCCAGACCTCGCCATCGATCTGTCTGCTGAAATACGGGGAGTATTCGAGAGGTGTCGGGCTCAGGTGGTCGCGGCATCTCTCGTGTGCCTCCAACACCAGTTGCGGCACATCAAATTGTCGTTCGGTTTCTTTTGTCATTTTTGAAGCTCCGCGCGCGCGCTACCAAACACTGCCAAGTGCAACCCTGATGGCCTCTCCACTGACGCCGCTGGATTCCTCGGAGGCGAGGAATGCGATCATCTCAGCGACTTCCTGGGGCGTGGCAACCCGGCCCGGCGGATACAACGCCGCCCTCTCCTCCCAGACCTGATCGGTCGTGATCCCCCGATCTTCCGCCTCCTGGCGAGCCGAACGTTCGGCCATTTCCGTCCGAACCCAGCCGGGCAAGACGGCGTTCGATGTAATGCCGTAAGCTCCGCCGTCCACCGCGACTGAGCGCATGAGCCCCAACAGCCCGTGTTTGGAGCTGTTGTAGGCACACCCGGCCGGTTCGGCGATCAAACCGGCAGTCGAGCTCGTAAAGACAATGCGACCGAATTGGCGCTCGACCATGCCCGGCAACACGAGGCGAGAGAGATGGAATGGACCATCGAGGTTGACCCGCATCGTCTCACTCCAGACGTCTGGGTCCTGTTCCCAGACGACCCGCTCATGCGCTGAGCCGATTCCGTGGTTGCACACGAGGATCTCAATCGGTCCCAGTCGTTGCTCAGCCTCCGCAACCGCGTACGCACAGCCCTCTGAACTTCCGAGATCCGCCACCGAATACTCGAGCCCGACATCTGCCAGATCCTGCTGACTTCGAGCAACGCACATCACTTTGGCGCCACGTGACGCCAGGAGTTCCGCGGTTGCACGCCCTATTCCGCGGCCCCCGCCCGTGACGAAGGCTACGCGCCCTTCGACTCCAACCATGCCTCAAACTCCCCTCGTATAGGCAAGCGTGCCATATCGTGTCGGCATCATGATCAAGCCATCGGCTTATCAGCGCGGACCAACAGCCACAACCCAGCACCAAGGATCGCGAATACCGATCCGGTCGCAAGCGCCGGCACCCATCCAAAAGCTTCGGCCATGATCGGAACCAGAAGGGCCCCGATACCGCCCACAACATTTCCACCCGTGTTCATGACTCCTGCTGCGGCCGAAGCGTGTCGACCCGCCACAGAAATCGCCGCCCCCCAATAGGCCCCTTCAGTGAGCTGGGTCGATCCAAAGCTCAAAGAGAGCAACACGACGGCCAGCAAAGGATCCGTGGCGGTCGCGCCGAGCACTAGGAGACCAGCAGCGAGGCTGAGACCGACGATTGCCGGAATTCTGTACCCCCAGCGAGGACCGATGCGTTTGCACAGCCGATCGCACCACAGCCCTCCGGCGCTTGCAGCGACAGCGCCGACCACCCAGGGAGCCGCCGCGTAGAAGCCCCCCTCCAGAATCTCGTACTTTCGGACATCGATGAGGTAGATGAAGAACCAGTTGAAGAAAATGAAAAAGACGTAGTTCATGCAGAAATAGCTCGCGGTCAGCAGAAGGATGTCGCGGTTTTTGAGTACACGTTTCCAGGCGTTCTTGTCTTCGACAGCCTGTTCCGGTGCCGGCCGGCCGGTGTTGATCAGGTCGAGCTCGTATTTGCTGACCCGGGGGTGATCGGCCGGGTCGTCTCTCGCGAACCACCACCAAACCCCGGCGATCAGAAACGCCAGTGGTGCCGTGACGAGAAAAGACTCACGCCACCCCAGGTTTTCCATCAGCCAGGCAACCACTGGTGCGGTCACGGCGGCACCCAGGGTCAGCCCGGTGCTCGTCAGTCCGTTCGGGAATGCCCACCCCGAGACCGGGAACCACCTTCCGATCGTTCCACCGCCAAACACCGGGAACAAGGGTGCTTGCGCGACGCCGATCAGAAACCGCAAGCCGATGAGTGTGGCAAGGATGAAGGTCGTGGACGCAACGGCCATCCCGGGCACGAGGCCCGTGGCCAATGTCAGGATCCCCCACAACAAGGCGATCAAACTGAGGGCCCGACGAGACCCCACGATGTCCCCGAAAACGCCTCCCGGAAACTGGAAAATGGCGTATCCCCACGCAAAGGCCGAAAAAACCATTCCCAACTGGATCTTGGACAAGCCGAGATCAGCCATGATGTTTTCGCCGGCAATGGACATATTTGTTCGCAGCACATAGGCCACGAAGCTCACCATGAAAAGGAGTGCGAGGATCACCCATCGAACGTGGGTGCGTTGAGAATCAGCCTGCATCGGCAGATTTACTCGATCCCGGCGCGGTCGTCGGCGGCCGCGACCATTGCCCGCAATGTCTCGAGTGTCGCCGCAGGAAGCGGGTCGGGAAGATGTGTAGAGATCGCATCCCGGGCAGCAGCTCGCGCTTTCTCGACGATCGAGGGGCTCCCGGCCTCGGCCCAGGACGGGTGTGACAGCCGGTCGAAGAGCTGCGGGTACCAGCACTCCTTATAGTGACGAAGGGTGTGCTCGGTCGTGAGGTAATCACCACCCGGGCCGACCTCGTCGATGGTATCCAGGGCCAGGGTTTCGCGACCAAGCTCGATACCGCCCATCAAGCGCCGGACAAAACCGATGATCTCGTCACATAGAACGATCATCTCGTACGAGCAGGTCATGCCGGACTCGACATAGCCGACGTCGTGCACCAGGTTGGCTCCGCAAAGGGTTGTCCACAGGGTCCACAGGCCGGCATCGGCGCCGGCCTGCATGTCCGGCACCTTGGAGTCGGTACAGCCCGAGAAACCCCAGGTTGGCAGGTGGTAGAGGCGCTGCCCGAGTTCGGCGATGGCCCGGCAGTGCAGCATGAACTCGGGGCTCGAGTAGGTGGCGACGGTGGTGCGCATGTCGAGAGGACCGCTACCGGATCCGTAGACCATCGGCGTACCCGCCCGGCGCAGCTGAGCGATAGTGATACCGCTCAGGACCTCGGCGTTGGCCATCGCCAGGCTGCCGGCCGACGTCACCGGCGCCGACGCGCCCTCGACCGGCCCCGGCGCGTAGACAAACGGCAGCCCCTTGTCGGCCATCATCATCATCTTGTGCAGAACCGTCTCCGAGTGCTGCAACGGCGAAGAGGGCTCGAGGTACGCGACCAGGAACGGTTTGAGGCTCAACCGGCCAGTACCGCCGGCAACTGCCTCCGCCATGGCGATGATATCGGCCAATCCGGTCTCGTCCCAGGCGGTAAAGACCACCGGTTTGGAGGTGTTTTCGATCATCGCCAGAAAAGAGCGGCGATCCGAGGTCTCCGGCGCCACATCCGAGGGCAGGGCCATCGACATCACGAAGTCGATGTTGGGAAGGGAGTCCGCAAGGCGGGCTGTGTCCGCCACATCGGACAATCGTGAGAGCCGCCGTTCGCCGGTTTCCAGGTCGAGGATGTTGGGCAGGTCCGAACCGGTGCCGAAGAAGGTGCGGCTTCCCTCCAGGCAGATCCGCGGTTCACCGTCACGGCCGTAGAGAAGGATCCTGGAGGGCGCAGACCCCAGCGCCTCCTCCACGACCGTTGCAGGGATCTTCACAAGATCGCCATCGCTGATCTGACAGCCGGCAGCGCGAAAGAGCTCGAGCGCCTCGTCCAGACGCACGCGCACCCCGGTGCGACGAAGAATCTCGAGCGACGCGTCGTGGATCTCGGCGAGTTGGGAATCACCAAACAGTTGCGAGCCGAAGGACATGGGACCGGCCGGGTCCGTATCTGACATAGCTCCCCGCTTCCTTCCTCGCGGCGTTTACCCGCGTGTCAGCCCATGTTCAAGGTTGCTCGATCGCTGGTTTCAGCACGTAGGGCACGTCCCTCTCTTTCGCGAGCTCGTTGAGCTTCGCCAGGTCTTCCGCCAGCAGCGCGTCGAGCGCAGCCTGCTGCGCCTCGAGCTGCCGTTGGAGATCGACCGCGACCTCGAGCATGCCCTGGGTCGGCGGTCCGTCGTGGGCTCCCGACGTCATGAACAACCAGCTCAGACGGGAGTAGAGCATCGCCCCGCCGTGGCGCCCGCCGAGGACGTCGTAGTCCACCTCCGCGTGGGGGTTGTGGATCTTCTCCTCAACTGCGTTCAGGTCTTCGATGAGCTTCTCGCCAAGTGCGAGCAACTCCTTGGCATCCGAGTTCGATGCGAGACGCGTGTTGCGGTCCTTCACCTGCTCGCGGAGCCCGCGGATGATCTCGACCATCGCGACGATCCTTGCCATTTGTTCCCGGACCCCGAGGGCGAAAGCGTGCTGCTCTGTGAGATCGGACATGGAGGCCGACGAACGCGGGTCGAGCTCGACCCGCAGCGACTGTGTCGACACCCGGCCATCGACCGTCAGCCGCAGGGTGTATTCGCCGGGCAGCGCCAGCGGGCCTGGTCTCGGCGTCCCGGTGTCGATTCGGGATCCATGGACCCACTTCGGCTCCCCGTAGGCGAGGTCCCAGGACGCCCGGTTGAACCCCTTTTCGACCTTGAGCTCGGGTTTGGGCTTCGCCGTGGGACTCCGATCGGTGTGGTCCTCCGGGGTGTAGGGCGTCTTGAGCTTGCTGCTCAGCCGGCGAATCATTTCGCCATCGGCGTCGAGGACCTCGAGGGTGACCTCGCCCTCCGGCTTCTCCTTCAGAAAGTATGTGATGACCGCACCCTTCGGAGGGTTTTTGCCGGCTCCCACCGAGCTGCCGTAGGCCGAGCTGGCGTACCGCCAGCGCACCGCGGGCAGCGGCTCGAAGAGGTATTCCACCGTTGCACTGATCTCCGGCGACATATCACGAACCGGTGTCAGATCGTCGAGGATCCAGGCTGAACGACCAAGGGTCCCAACCACCAGGTCGTCTCCAGCGACCGCCAGATCGACGACCGAGACGGTCGGCATGTTCAGACGGAGGCTCTCCCAGCCGTCGCCGTCATCACGCGACACCATGACCCCGCGCTCGGTCCCGAGGTAGAGCATCCCTTGGCGGCGGGTGTCCTCCCGCACCACGTGAAGGTAGATCTCCGGATCGAGGCCGGAGGTCAGACTTTTCCAGCTCTGACCGAAGTTCGAGGTCTTGAAGAGATATGGCGTCTCGTCATCGAGCCGGTGGGCGTCGACCACGACGTAGGCGACGCCGGCATTCCAGCGCGACGCTTCGATCGTGCTCACGGTTCCCCACTCGGGAATACCGGTCGGCGTCACGGCACTCCAGTTTTGACCACCGTCCCGGGTCAGGTGCACGAGCCCGTCGTCGGTACCGGCCCAAATGGTTCCCGTTTCGACTGGCGACTCGGCGACAGCAAAGATCGTGTTGTAGAACTCGACGCCCGTATTGTCGCCCGTAATGGGCCCCCCGGCCCACTCCTGCTTCGTCGGGTCATCGCGCGTCAGATCGGGGCTGATCGCCTGCCAGCTCTGGCCCCCATCACCGGTCTTGAAGAGGATGTTCGCAGCGGGATAGATCGTCTTGGGGTCGTGCGGCGAGATCAGGATCGGTGCCGTCCACTGGAATCTGTACCGCAGATCTCCTGCGCCGTGTCCCGACCCGTCATCGGGATAGATCCCGATGTGCGGCGCCTGACCGGTGCGCCGGTCGTATCGCGAGATGTAACCGAGATACTCCCCGGCGTAGACGATGTCGGGGTCCGTCGGGTCGGCCACCACGTGACCGGCCTCGCCGCCTCCGACCGAGTGCCAATCCGAGTAGAGAATTCCGCCTCCATGGAGGCTGTTGCTCGGCCCTGAAACCGTACCGAAATCCTGTAGGCTGCCGAGAACCCTGTAAGGCGTGCTGGTGTCGACCGAGAGGTGGTAGAACTGGGCTATCGGCAGGTCCGGCCGGAACCATGTTTCGCCACCGTCGCGGGAAAGCGAAACCCCCGCGTCGCTGCCGACGATCATTCGCCTGGTGTTCTCGGGATCGATCCAGACATCGTGATAATCCCAGCCGCCACCCTTGGCTGAGCGGATGGTTTTCCCACCGTCCCCGGTCTTGAGCATGCCAACCTGTGGAAACCAGACGACTTCTGCGTTGCTCGGGTCGATTGTCAACGTCGTGTAGTACCAGGCGCGTTGGCGGATCCCCCGCGAATCGCTGACCCGCGTCCATTTCTTGCCACCGTTGTCCGACCGGAACAGACCGCCCTCCTCGGCTTCGATCAGGGCGTAGACGCGTTTCGGTTCGCTCGCAGCGACCCTCACCCCAACCCTTCCCCAGATGCCTGACGGCAGACCCTTCCCCTCGAGCTTTTTCCAGGTATCGCCTCCATCCTTCGAGACGTAAAGACCGCTTCCGGGTCCGCCCGAGGTCATTCCCCACGGCGTCCGCCGAGTCTGCCACAGACCGGCAAAGAGAATCCGCGGGTTCGACGGGTGGAAGCAGACATCCGAAGCGCCTGTGTCGGGATCCGCGTAGAGCACCTTTTGCCAGGTCGTGCCGCCGTCGGTCGTCCGGAAGATCCCGCGATCCGGCCCCGGGCCGAACGGACTGCCGAGGACCGCGGCAAAGGCCACATCGGGGTCCTCCGGGTGGACCGCCATGGTCCCGATCTGGCCTTCAGCGGACCAGACCTGGTGCCACGTCTCGCCGGCGTCCGTCGACCGGTAGATGCCGTTGCCTTCGGCCACGTTGCCGCGGATGTTGGCCTCTCCCGAACCGACCCACACGACATTGGGGTCCGACGGCGCCACCGCGATCGAGCCGATGGACGAGACCGGCTGGTCATCGAAGATCGGCGTCCATTTGCCGCCGCCGTTGACCGACTTCCACACACCACCGGACACAGTCGCGGCGTAGTAGGTCAAGTCATCACCCGGCACACCCGCGACACGGGCCACGCGGCCGCCCGCCGCAGGGCCGATCAGGCGGTACTCGAGCCCACCCCATGGGCCCTTTTTCTTCTCGGGGTCCTTCGCCTCGTCACCGAGGAGCATCGCAGGGGCCAGCAGCAGGGAAAGCGTCAGAACGGTTCGGCAAAAAGACTTCATCGCACTCCTCCTTCGATCTCAGGGCTCGGTCGTTCGAGGCTAAGGCGTCTTGACGACGTCCCCCCCCTTCATGACGAAAATGACCCGTTCAAGCTCGGATAGGTCCTCTAGCGGATTCCCGGAAACGGCCACGATGTCTGCGAGTTTTCCTGGCTCGATGGTCCCGACCCGGTCCTCCCACTCAAGGAGTTCGGCAGCCACGCTGGTCCCCGCCTGGATGGCCTGCATCGGCGTCATTCCAGCCTCGACCAGAGATGCGAACTCGCGCGCATTGATCAGGGGATCGTAGCCGCCGAAGTCGGAGCCCACTGCCACCTTGACTCCGGCCCGGATCGCGGCGCCGATGTTCGCGAGGAACTCGTCACGATACTTCATCGACAGCTCGACCATCTTCTGCTGGGCCGCGCTGTCGGGCCTCTCCTCGATGTAGTAGTCACCGATATACATAGTCGGCACGAGGTATGTGCCGTGCTCCACCATCAGCCGAACGCCTTCGGCATCGACGAAGGTGCCGTGCTCGATTGACCGCACCCCGGCTTTCACCGCCTGCTTGATGCCCTCCGCCGAGTGGGCGTGGGCCATCACCGGCACCCCAAGGCGGGTCGCCTCCGCAACGGCAACCTCGAGCTCCTCGGGGCTGAAGTGAACGTCCTTGGGGTTGTCACCCGCCGACATGAAAGCCCCGGTCACCAGCAGCTTGATCCAGTCGCCGCCGTACTTGATCTCCTCACGAATGGCCTTGCGAACCTCGTCAACACCATCGACGATGAGGCCATCGGCGATCAGAGGTTGTTCGGGCGAAAAGAAGTTGATGTCACCGCCGCCGCCGGTGATCGACAGATAGTGGGGAGCGACCGCCAACCGCGGCCCCTCGAAGAGACCCCGGTCGATGGCTCGCCGAATCTCGACCGGCGCGTAGAACACGTCCGTGTCGCCTACGATCCGAAGAGAGGTCCAACCCGCGTAGAGGCTATCCTGCACCGCCTTGAGACCCCGCAGCGCCTTGGCGGCGGATGATTCTCTGAGGTGATCGGTCTGGTAGTCGTCCTCACGGATCAGCGGGTGGACGTGCGTGTCGATCAGGCCCGGAAGGATCGTGGCCGAACCGAGGTCGATGACCCGGGCGTCAGCCGGGATGATCTCGACATCTCCGATCGCAACGATCTCCTCGCCCTCAATCAGGACGGCCAGATCATGACGGACCTGATCGCTTTTGCCATCGATTAAATGTGCAGCAACAATCGCAACCGTCTCCGCCGCGATCGCCGGCGCCGTGCAGGAGAAGAGGAGCAGAACAAGGACAACTACCCTGCCGCGTGCGACTCCCCATCTGCGGAGAGCCGGATTTGTATTTGAGTAGTCCAGACTCTGGGAGTCATTCAGCTTCGTTTGACCCATCGGATCCCCCTTGCGGGCTTCGCACCCCATCGAGTCGCTGCATTTTCTTGTTGCAGAAC